>Ga0209444_10001435_pt1 | contig 13104 bp, 10 predicted proteins | sample LauGreFaBDMM15DN_2_FD_188215 | JGI IMG/M metagenome (GOLD analysis project Ga0209444, IMG submission 188215) | Freshwater lake microbial communities from Lake Michigan, USA - Fa13.BD.MM15.DN (SPAdes) (version 2) | ecosystem: Environmental > Aquatic > Freshwater > Lake | place: Lake Michigan...
TGTGTACCGCAAGAGCCATCTTATCGAGTTGCGCATCAGCAGCCAAATCAGCGTTTGATCAGCTCTGCCTCATCAACCAACGGACAGCATTACGTTTTAATTTCTGGTACATCGGGTTCCAATGAGCTGTAAGAAGATGCCCTGGTTCCAAATAACAAACTCGGCCTTTTCCATATTCATAGGCCCAAACTGCAGGAGCTGTCGTTCCCATGTCTTGGCCATTATTCGTATGGCGGAGACCATCCTCATTCACGGACTCCATCAAAATATGTTTGGGATCCTTATCATACTCCATAAAATGCTGCTCATCAGTGACGATAAAGTCAGTAATCCCCTCCATAATTGGATGATCTGATCTTTTCACCTTAACCTTGAAGGGCCTGATGGCAGGATGGCCTGCATAGGCGCAGCCAAGCACGTCACGAAAATCCTTATTGCTACTCCCCACGTCTGTAACGTTGTGGAAGAATAGCGCCGAACCGCCATTCCGGACAAAATCGCGGACTGCCTTGCCTTGGTGCGGTTGCATCCAGGTTGTCATTTTACCCGCAGATGGTTCTAGGCGCGGTTCGCTAACAACAGATATTTTTTCTCCAGCAACCTGTATGACGGTTCCACTTTCTCCACCAGTGGGACCAAAGCCGTTAGGGAAAATGCGACCATCGCGATGGACAATTAGCATTTTGTAACCCTGCAAAGTCTCAGCATTTAGTGATGTATAATCGTCAGTCATCTTGACAGGTATACCTAGGCCGTTGACAATATCGCGAGTCAGCATGGTGCGTATGTACTCGGAGTTATGATAGTGATCACCAATTAAAGCAAATATAGGTGCTTTTTTAGGGGCTTTCTCCATAGCAAAAGCCAATGGGGAAGCAATTATCCCTGTAGTTAGTCCAGTCAACGTCCAGATGGCTGATCGCCTTGTGACACCTTTTTTTGGTAACAATGGTATTGGTTTCATACGATATTCGGTTTAAAATTAAAGATTTATAAAAATATTTCACCTACGTGTTATTAAAAATCTAAATAGCCCTATGATTTTATATAGGGGTTTTACATGATATTAATTCGAAATCATCATCTAACCATAATAGACTTTAGGAGAGAAATGTCGTTGATCTTCGCCATTGGATTGTGTTAATTGATAATCGATCGAAAAACAAATCGACGGACATAGTCATGCAGTAAATCGGGTACGAAAAATGTGTCTCGTGTAGCGTCGGTCGCATCGGCCATCGTTATCACTAAAAGGTCTAACTCGGGGTATACGCCGATAAATTGTCCTCGATGTCCATAAGCAAAGTAGCCTTTAACACTTTGATCGACAGCACCCATCTTTATGATGTCTGAGCGATTTCGAACCCAATTCAAATATCCGTAACCTTTCTCTCGATCGAATTCAGCTCGAAGTTGCGTAGCTTCTTTTATCCATCCGTTCGGTAGTAATTGTTTGCCTTCCCAGTACCCATCTCGCAGCATTAAATACCCGAGACGCGCCAAATCCCTTGAACTCATATATAAACCGTTGCCACCATCTGGAACCCCCTTTGGACCCTTATTCCATTCGCTAACGTTAATACCAAGGGGCCCAAAAAGATACTTTTTTGCCAAGGCTGGAACGTCAGTAGCCTCCCCTGCTACTCCTTTTTTTGCTAGTCTGTCCAGAAGCGCAGTTATCAGATTGGGCGCATAATTACTGTATTCAAAGACTTTACCTGGAACCGATTGGGGCTCATCTTTAAGAAATAGGCTTATGTCTGAAACGGTTCTGTTGCTTTTTACGCCGGAGCGGTGTGTCAATACGTCTTCAAGTGTTAAGGCTGCTAAATTGGGGTGAATCGGATATTCGGGTAATAAATCAGCCACGCGCTGATGAACACCTTGTATCCAGCCCTGTTTTGCTGCAATGCCCAATAGAGTCGCAGAAAATGTTTTTGTAATGGAATAAATATGGTTGGACGTCTCGGCTGTTTGACCGTGAAAGTAAGACTCAGACACAATTTTTCCGTGTCGAATAACAATTAAGCTATAGGCACTGGGGAAAATTCGTGGATATATTTGTTCCGCTTCTTTCAATACAGCGCTGTTCATCCCCACGGCTTCTGGCTTGGCTTTTGACCAAGTAATCGTAGGCCAAGGTCCTTGTTGCACTTGAGTTTGCGAAAAACCTCGATTCACACAAGTCAATATCAATATGAAACCTAGTCCAACAATCGCAACCAAATGTCTCATATGACTAAGAAAAACCAAAAGACTAAAATGATACCTATATCTTTTTTGCTGGATAGCCTCAATGCTGCTTTTTTGTATGGTTCTCATTCCGTTTTCATTTATCTATATGATTATTTCTTTGATTTACTTGCTCGTTTTTTGTTGCGTGAGCCATCTTACGGAATTGCGAATCAGCAGCTGCATCATTGGGTGTGAAAGTGCCTCTGGCGTGTGACCGGGTGCGAGATAAACAAATCGCCCCTTTCCTATCTCTCGCCACCAGCCGGCCGGGGCGGATTTGTTTGCATCCGAGATATTACGCAAAAGTAAGTGCTCACGATCCCCATAGTGTTTACTCATGTGCTGCTCATCGTAAGTCCTGAAGTCCTCAACGCCAGCCGTAATCGGATGATCTTTGTTCTCGATGCGGATCATAAAATTTTCAGGTGCTGGATGACCGCCGTAGTCGCCACCGAAAATCTCATAGTACAGACCCCCTGCCGGGTATAGGCCATGCGAGTTATGGAGTGCCAGAAACCCGCCACCCCTATTCACGAAATCCGAGATGGCTTTCTGCTGCTTTTCGGTCATCCACTTCTTCTCCGAGCCGTTCTCGTAGCCATTAGGCCAGATATTGCCATCCTTGAAGAAGATCAGCAGATCGACTTCCTTCAATGCCTCGGCGGTCAGCGCCTCATGATTTTCGATGTAAACGACTGGGATATTTTCTAGTGCTAGCGCGCCCATCAGGCCATTACGGATGTGAACCGATGAGTGATAACGGTCTCCAATCAACGCCAAAGCATGTGGCCGATCGGTCGACATGTAGACTTTAGATGTATTCTGGGTTTGTGCATGTAGTATAGTTCCTAGGCTAAATGACAGAATACAAAAAACGAAAAATCGGGTCAGTAGTATACGCCCTTTCGGTAAAGATGGTATTGGTTTCATGTGAATTTTTGGTTTAATTTTGCTTAATTATAAATTAGTTTTCCCACATAGCGACAAGAAAAAGCTTTGTTATAAAAGTTTATTAATTATTCTTGTGGCTATTTTTATATTTTAAATCAACTTGCCGCTCTATTAATTTTTTTCACCCATATCAACAGGATGACAAATAACGCAATGAGAATGAGAGGGAAAACGGTCATTGTTTGCAAAGTAGCCTGACCAGAAACTAATTCTAATTCATCTCCAGTCAACCCTTTTGCCACGGCATTTGCCTTGTCAGAATCAATCCAGCCTCCAATAATGGGCTGAAAGATGGAAGAAGAGAACATCCCAACAGCGCCTATAATGGACAAGCCTATCGCACCACTTTTAGGAATTTTCTCAGCTACAAATCCGAGCATGTTTGGCCAGAAATAAGCAACTCCCAACGCATAAAAGATAGCTGCCACATAGGCCATACTTCCAGTTTGAGTACTGAATAGAAATATACCAATAGTCGACAAAATACTAGATCCTAAAAAGACACCTGTTTGATCAAATTTCTTAACAATATCTCCACCAAAGAATCTAGCAACTGCCATTAATCCTGTTACTAGAGCTAGAATCAACATAGGTTCTGCACCACTTTTGGCAAGGATCAATCCAACCCATTGCTGAGGTCCAAATTCTGTAATTGCAGTTAATACCATAGATATTAACATAAAAATAAATAAGGGAGTTACCATTGCTTTAAGATTTTCGGTCAATGAACTCTCCTCTTGAGTTTTTGCTGTAGGCCAAGACTTACCGTAGAATAAATAACCATAGATAAGGGTAGGTATCATGATGATCCAAATCTGAGTTTCCCAGCTCAATCCACTATCAGTCATGAATTTGGACAATAAAGCTCCAATCACAATTCCACCTGGAAACCACATATGAAGACGATTCATCATTTTACTCATCATATTTCCTTCATATGCATCTGCAATCAACGGATTACATGCCGCTTCAGTACATCCATTTCCAAAGCCTATTAACAAAGTAGAAATTAGTAATCCTACATAACTTCCCGAATATATGGTCATGATAATTCCAATGGTATGAGCTAAAAAAGCAAATTGCATGATTAATTTCCCTCCAACATTGTTGTAGATTAATCCACCAATAACCATAGAAATAGGAAAACCTAAGAACCACATGGAATTAATATATCCTAATTGTTCTCCAGAAAGAGTTAATTCCCTTCCTAATTGGGGTAAAATACCTGCTCTTATACTGAATGAAAAGGCATTTGTTATGACAGCAAAACAACCCGCATAAAATAATATTTTTCGATTTGTTGCATTAGATTCGTTCATTGTTGTTTCCATGTTGCTTTTATTTCCACTTTAATTTTTTATTGATCTAAATTTAATTTTTATTGCTTTCGCGAATAGTAATTCTAATGATATTCAGCTTATTATTTAACCCTCATGGAAGCCACATCCTTTTCATATATGGCACCTGCGTTATTTTTAAAGTTCTTTCTTATATAAGTGAGTATTTTAGCGATGTTGTCATCACTCAAAAAGTCGTGCTTTGGCATCTCACCATCAAATGCCTTACCATTTACGGTAATCGGCCCTTTAAGACCTGCTAAAATTACGCTTATCAATCTTTTTTTATTTCCACTTACCCTTTCTGACTCTGATAAAGAAGGAAAGCGTCCCATTACTCCCTTCCCATTCACCTGGTGACATGAAGCACAGTACGTATTATAAAGTTTTCGGCCTCCATCAGCCAATCCCTTTTCAAGATGATCTGCTACCTTATCAGGAGTTCTCAAGTGAGTAAGGAGTTTTCGCTGTTCCATCTTCACTCGCTGAGCTGTTCCGAAATTCTCTTTATCGCCCTTAAACATCACTCGCCATATCTTACCTGTAACTTTATCGCTTACATACAATGAACCATCCGGACCCATGGCTAAGCCCATGGGGCGATGAGCAGCGTCAGATGAACTTGCGATAATTTCTTTCTCTATAAATCCATCAGCAAATACTTCCCAAGGACCAGATGGCGCTCCATTTTTGAAAGGAACAAAACAAACAAAATAGCCTGATTGTGGATATGGGGCACGTCCACTGGATCCGTGGAATGCAATAAAAGCTCCATTTTTGTAATGCTCAGGAAATTGGTTTCCCGTATAAAACAACAAGTCATTTGGAGCCCAATGTCCAGGGAAACCCATGATAGGATTTGTCAGGTTATTTGACTTTCCTTTCAAGTCAACACCAAGGTACTCTGGAGACACCATTTTTTTCTGCTGCATTTGGTCATAATAATAGTAAGGCCAACCACCGTTCATTCCTTCTTTCACTTCAAAGAACTCTTCAGATGGTAATACCGCACTTTCCCATTCTGAATAAAGTGAGGGCCAGTGTTCATGTAGGCTGTCTCTGCCATGCTCAATGACAAATAATGAATTAGTCGCATGGTTCCAATCCATGGCAATCCCGTCTCTAAGCCCTGTTGCATAGCGAACTCCATCTTTTTGCGTTTGATTGAGTTTATCGGCATCAAATTTCCAAATACCAGCATGTTCAGCAAGTTCAGCACATGGAAATTGACCCGGACTTAAGGGTCTTCTATCACCAATCTGACAATTATTGGTAAGCGACCCATAATTCACATACATGTTTCCTTTATCATCAAAAGCCAACGTTTTGGCAGGGTGTCCCAATACATCATTATGGCTAAGTACGAGTTCCATTTTGTTATTCGGAACTAATTTCCCAGGGCTTAACTTCTGTTTGTACACTGCACTCAAAGTACTAAAATAGATATACCCTTTATATATTCTCATACTTGTGGGGCCGTACCCGATCTCCGCTTGATAATCTCCAAAATAAATAATACGCTTAGCCTTGCCATTCTTAAAATTTCCTAATGCCACATTGCCAGAATCTTTTTTTGTACTGGTCAGCTTTACATAAATATCTCCATTCTCATTTACGGCCAGATGCCTGGCATTGCCGATACTGTCTGCAACCACCAGTGCCTCAAATCCATCAGGCAAGAAAAGTCCGCCATTGTCACGATCTCCGGCAGGTAGATCAGTATTTTGACTGAAGTTTGAGAAAAAGGCACTCGTAATAAAAATCCATAATACAACCAAAAACTGAATTATCGATAAAGGCATATCAATTAGTTTATAATGTTAAAATTATTTTTTAAAATAGAAACATTTTGTACTCAGGCATAGGCAATTGTTACCAACTTTTGCTAACCAAACTTTCACATAAAAATGTTAAGTTTTGATGTAAAAGCTTGTTGACACAATCAGTTATTACAAACCTATATTTCACAATTTTTCAACCAATATTAACTTTTAAACAATAATGACAATTGAACTATACCACACAAAAATATGGTTATTTAAATTTTCAATTTTACATATTATTATCAAGTTCTAATGAAATATTATCAACAATTGGTGAAATAGTTATAAAAATCTGAATTATTGTCTAAATCTGCACATTTTAAGATAACTCCAATCCGTTAATTTTATTACAGGAAAAATGTTCACCTAAATCTATTGGAGGGTGAAAGATTTACGGATGAAAGTGTCATGATTATTCCACATTTTTTCCGTTTGGTACCTAGAATGTGTCAAGAATTTTGAAAGCGGATAAATGATCAAAAATCAAATTAAAGGCTACTAGCTTTAATTTTACGATTTTTTTTACCAGTCTTCATTACGGTTAAGCATTTGTAAATTGTATTGTAAACGGTTTGTCGAACTAAATGATGTTCCCGCATTATTTCCTCCACAGATTTCTCGTAGATAAACCTTTCTGTAAATAAGAATCTTTGTCTTTTGGTTAACAAGCTTAATTTATGTTCAAAAATTCTTTGTTTGGTCTCTTTAGTTTCAGCCGCTACTGTGGATGTCAGGAAGTTTTCGGTTTCTTGAATTTTAAGGAATAATGAGTCATTCTCATTGGGGATTCCATCGTATTTCAACTCCTTTTGCTTAACCTTTATCATGTGATTTTTAATGCTTCGTTTTAAGTAAAAATCCAAGGTCTTTTCAACCGAAATACGTTCTCTTGATTTCCATAAAGCGATAAAAATATCTTGATAGCCATCTTTTAAATCATCTTCACAGTGAGGAAAAAGACATTTGCCATAGCAGAAAATACGCTTATAATAATGCTCATATAAAATTTGAAAAGAACAAGTGTCCCCTAGTTTAAGTTGCTGAATGTAGAATGATTCTTGTGCCGCGGTCATTGGAAAGTTAACTAGTAACAATAAAATAATTCCTCAAAATTAGACCGAGTTGTATTTCGTAAATTGATAAATTTTATCAAAAAATATTGAAATATCATCCAAATCGATTTAAATTCAGCAAATTATATAATTAAATGAAGCCGATATTTAAAAAAGTTGATTCAAAATCAGAGGAAGCATTTGTCGCGCGGATTGACCAATTTGCTCAGTTCTACAATAAATGGCATTTCCATCCCGAGTTAGAATTGACCCATATTGTAAAGGGAAGAGGAACTCGTTTTGTGGGCGACAATATTGAATTTTTTCAGGATGGGGATTTAATTCTTATTGGGTCTAATTTACCTCATGTATGGAAAAATCAAAATAAGGAATCTGAGCTTTCGGTTGCTCGTGTGGTTCAATTTTTGCCCAACTTTATGGGGGAGGACATTCTAAAATTGGTTGAGTTCAAGAATATCCAAAAACTTCTAATCAAGTCTTCTTTTGGTCTTAAAATTGAAGGCGAAGTGAAGGTTCTAATTTTAGGTTTTTTAAATAAATTATTTAAGACTGAAGATCCATTAGAACGAATTATTTTAATTATTAAAATGCTAGATTGCCTGGGAACCTCAGATGAAACAATTCCTATCTCTAAAAGTTTGTTTTTAGTTGAACTAGATAAACAAAACAAAGACCGATTAAATCGAGTCATTGATTATACCATTACCAACTTTGCATCAAAGATCATGCTAGAGGATGTTGCCTCAATATCAAACATGTCTGTTTCAAATTTCTGTAAATTTTTCAAAGTAAGAGTAAAGAAAACGTATGTACAATATCTTACCGAGGTAAGGATTGGAATGTCATGTAAAATGCTAATTGAAAATCAGTTATCCATTAATCGGATTGCTTATAATTCAGGTTTTGTCAATATTTCAAATTTCAACAGAGCGTTTAAATTAAACAAAAATATGACTCCTTTTTCATATAGAAAATTATATCATCTTGGATAGCTTTGATCTAATAAATTCTATTGGATTGACTATTTATATCAACGGATCATTTTTTATCTCTCCCCAAGACATTCTTTCATAGGCAAGAAGCCCTTTCCTCTTTTATCGGGTAGAATTTTCTAGTATGTGGCTAATGATGAAGAACGTCTAAAGGTAAAATAGTAATCAACCCACACAATTTCTCATTCAATCTAACATGAATACGCTGTATTTAAAATTGAAAAACAATTCATTTGGATTAGTCTCAAATTTCTAATTATTAACCAATAATTGAAATTCCTTCAGCCATTTTAATCATTATTGATAATATTTCATAAAAAGTTGATAATTAATAAATAAATTAAAACTTCACAAAATCATAGTTTTGGTTATTAAAGTTCAATTAATTGTTAATGATAGAACTGATAATTTTAAAATTTTTGAAACAGACATTGATTAAACGTAGTAATCTGTAAAACTTTAATTCCTACTTTATGAAAAATACATTAAGTACATCCATCTCTCGCCGAAAGGCCTTGAAGACCGCTACTATCGCTGCGCTTGGTACCGGACTTGCTGGAAGGCTGGCCGCACAGGACAACAATGCCTTGAATCCAATATCGGATTCGACTTTTCCGAAACCTACTTTGAACGTCTATCCCGACTATGGCTGGTTGCGCGGGTTGGGCATGGTGCCTTCATGGTCAGCCCGCATCGAGGATGCGTGGTGGTTTTATGACGGCGCAAAGATGCGTAAGGAAGTAGCCCTTGCGCGGCAGATTAATGTTAACTGCATCCGCCTATGGATCGAGTTCAGTGCGTGGCAGCGAGATCCGGCGAAAGCCACCGCAAACTTCATGGACGCTGTTTCCGCGATCGCCGAGCATGGCATGAAAGTCATGCCATGCCTCTTTAATCGCTGGCATGATGGGCAGTTCGACTATGGCGGCACCTATAACGAGAACCTCCGCAAAGGTTGGCGTCAGCAGCTGGACTATGTAAAGGCCCTCGTCACCCCCCTTGCCGCTGACGACCGCATCCTCGTCTGGGACCTCTGCAATGAACCTCAGGCCTCAAATCTGGACAGCGAGGAAAACAAACGGGAGTTCCAGTGGCTATCTGAGGTTGCAGCCACGGTCCGCGGCTGTGGAGCACGCCAGCCGATCCTCGTAGGTACGATGCAAAGCGAGGGTCACGTTCGGACCTATGCCCCCTTGTCCGATGTACTTTGTGCCCATCCTTACACACATACAGCGGAGGAGCTCGCTAAGCAAATCGAAAATTACAAGCAAATAAGCCGTGAACTAGGCAAACCGCTGCTCGTCAACGAAACCATTCCCGGCTGTCTGGACGATGCCAAACGGGCGAGGGTCGTGAAGTTCTACCACGAGCAGCTCTCCACCGCAGGCTTCGGTTGGATGGGTTGGGTTGTGCGCGAAGGGCTAGCCATCTCTACCCGCCGTGACCGCTACGACGGTAACGGCATCGATGGCCAGGGCTTCCACCCTTTCTTTACTAAGGAAGGCTATTTGCGCAATGGCTTGGAGTTTCTCAAGGAGAAACCGAAACTACGCGCGCCATGGGAAAAAAAATAAGAGCCCGAACCGCTCAATATACTTTTTGCTACCATTGAAGTCAAAAAAAGCATGAATACCAAAAAAATAAATGAAAAATAATAAATTAATCTTAAACTTAATCTTATGAAACGTAACATTTTAGTAATCATTTTTTTGGCAGCTTTCACCCATTTATTTGGTCAGGGAACAGATTATATCATTTTTAAAAAGGGGAATTCCTTTATTGCCAAGAATCGAATTAGTGGTAATGAGGAGTTAAAACACAAAGATGCAAGTGTACTCATACAAAAAGTGCTGAATAATTTCCAGGGCATAGGTGGAAAGATCGAGCTATTGAGTGGTAAATATCCAATCACGAACCAACTCAATATTCCTAACCATGTAACGATCAGTGGTAGTGGAGCCAGTACGGTGCTTGAAATAGACAAAACAGCTGAGATAGAATCTGCCTTCTATTCAGATTCTACCAGTAAAGTCACCATTCAAGACTTGACTATTACCTCTGAAGACACTAAAAATAGTCACTCCGGAATAATCTTTACCAATGTAGGTGATTGTTTGATTAAAGATGTATTTATAACCGAAATGGGGGCATATGGCATTTGGTTCCGGGGCTATTGTTTCTTGTCTGAAATCAGGGGATGCAAAATATCTGATTCAGGGAAGAGTGGTATTTTATTGCAAGCGACAACTAAAAACTTAAAAAGCAGAGCAGGCGATTATCTTTTTAATCTAATTACTAATTGCATCATTTATGGAGGAAATTATGGAATTGAGCTTCAGAAAACGATTTGTACCAATATCGTGGCATGTCAGGTGTTCATGACAAAATCTGCTGGTTTTTATTTAAACGGTGCCAATAGCACTTTAATAAGCGGATGTCGTACCTACCAAATACAGGACGATGCAATAAGAGCTGTAAAATCACATGAACTTAATGTAAGTAGCAATATATTTTGCTGGCATGAGGGTCATGGAATTTCACTGGATAATGTTGTTTGGGGAACGATCACTGGGAATAATTTTATCGACAACGGGCATATAAATATTGTGCCTGAAAATGTCAATACCGCTCATTACGTGATGGAGATCCCTGATGGCATAAGTGTGCTTGATTCATTAAAGTGCGGAATATTTGCAAGCAATCAAACTAAGGGAGTAACTTTTTCCGGGAATGCTATTTTTAACTGGGGGTCAAATCTCCCTTTAAAATATGGAATTCATGAGGATTCTTCGTGCTCTGATAATATAATTACAGGCAATAATATTGATTTTTTTCATAATCAGGGAATTCTTTCCGAAGGGACAAATACCAAGGAAAGTAATAATTTAAGTACCAAGGAAACATTTATTGGAAAAGAAAACGAAAACAAAAAATTCCATTGGTATGCTCCACAAAGACTTCAAAAATTCATAGAAGAAACCAGAAAACCTTTTGATACAAAATGAATTAGTGGATATCAGATAAATAGGAATTAAATAAATTAAGATGAAAATATTCATTTGCTTCCTGATTGGATTTATGATGCAATTATCAGGTTTATATGGGCAATCAAAAAAACTGTTGGAAGGATGGAAATATCACTGCATTGATAGTACCAGAACACCGTTGTTACCGGAAAGAAATTCTGGAGCTTGGTGTTTTGGAATAGATTCAGGAGATATTAATGGTGATGGTTATACCGATATTGCAAGCGGTAAATGGGCATATATCAACCCTGGGAAGGAAACAGAAAGTGTATGGCAACGGATTGTTTTCCCCATCATTGCCGACGCGCTGTTTGTATATGATTTCGACCGCGATGGAAAGGCTGAAATATATGCCTTTAACTGTAATCATCAATATCAACTTAAACTTAACGCTTCATTAAACACTTTCGATACCCTTTGGGTGGCTGCTTTACCTATTTGCAATCACGGGATAAGTACTCAAGGATATTCTAAGAGCGATATTACCGGTGATGGAGTGCCCGAACTTCTTATTAATAATCAGGATAATAACTTGTATGCGATGCAATTCAATAAGGCCGCTAATAAATTTATTACCTATTGTATTGCCAAAGGTCAAACTACGGATAAGGGACTTGCCATAGGTGATTTAGATGGAGACGGGGATAACGATATAGTAACGGCTTATAAACCTGATAATAGTAGCGAATTTAATGGGGTATGCTGGTTCGAAAATCCCGGCAGAATAACCGGAAAATGGATTAAACATGCGGTTACTCAGGTAAAATGGAAAGTTGACCGTGTGGCCATCGCTCATATTGACCCCGACCGGCAACCCGAAATAATCATTACGGAAGGGCGTAAACCACCAGGCAAGGACAATGATGCGTCTGTGTATATTCTAAAATCACCTGGAAATCCTAAGGATAGTGCGTGGGTACAAAAAGTATTAGTAAATCAGTATTCAACCAATAGTTTAACGGCAATTGATTTTGATCAAGATGGTGATATGGATTTGATAACCGCTGAACACAAAGGTATATCACCCAAGCTACAAGTTTGGCTTAATGATAGCTTTGGTAATTTCACTTTGCATATCATCGATGAGGGAAAAGAAAACCACATTGGTGCATTTCCCGTTGATATTGACAATGATGGTGATTACGATATAGTAGGTTGGGGTTGGTATAACTGGAAGGATATGCATTTATGGGAAAACCAAATAATTAAAGACAAATAAGGTTTAAGTATTGCGGTTCTATTTACCTATTTTCTGGTGGTAAATCAGGAAGCGATTATCCAAACGTTCCCACGTAAAGTGAATTAAGAAAAAGATATCAAATAGCTATATATGAGAAAATTAACAGTTATTCTAGGGGTCATATCTGGTTTGGCTCAGAGCACAAAAAATCTTCAATACAGACCTAACGGGAAGATGAAACTAAATTCAGAAAAGGTAAGATAGTACGAAAATGAGGTAATGAGCCAGATTGCTGATTTAGCGCTAATACAACCTGAAAATAATACGTCACCTTTTCCTGAGTACGACTCTCAGACTTAAGTTATTGTCCTTAAAATATATAGGTCTATTGTTTATTAAATTAATGGATTAGCACAGTCTCAAAAGGCAATATTCAGACAATAATTCACATTTTTATCACTATTTCGACAATTATTGATAATATTTC
>Ga0209444_10001438_pt1 | contig 13093 bp, 12 predicted proteins | sample LauGreFaBDMM15DN_2_FD_188215 | JGI IMG/M metagenome (GOLD analysis project Ga0209444, IMG submission 188215) | Freshwater lake microbial communities from Lake Michigan, USA - Fa13.BD.MM15.DN (SPAdes) (version 2) | ecosystem: Environmental > Aquatic > Freshwater > Lake | place: Lake Michigan...
GCTTAAAGGTCAGCCCATCTCCAACGGCAACGTCGCACTCAAAAACGCCAACCACATCTCTACGTACACCACCGAACACGTCAAACGATTTATACGCGCCGGTCTTGTGATTTTCGGTCGCGGAAATTCGCCAGAGTTTGGAAGTGTCCCCACCACCGAGCCAGAAGCATGGGGTGCAACTCGCACACCGTGGGATACCAGCAGGATCTCTGGCGGATCAAGTGGCGGTAGCAGCGCAGCGGTTGCTGCAGGCATCGTGCCTGCCGCACATGCCACAGACGGTGGCGGCTCAATTCGCATTCCTGCCGCATGTTGCGGTCTTGTCGGACTCAAGGTGAGTCAAGGTCGCATCACTGCTGCTCCTATGAAAGACGAAACAAATCTTGGTGTCGAACACGTAGTCACGCGCACAGTGCGCGACTGCGCTGCATTGCTCGATGCAACGCACGGACCGGGTGTTGGTGATCGAGTTATTGCACCTACCCCATCGCGGTCATACATAAGCGAGGTCGGTGCGCCTGTGGAAAAACTTCGTATCGGCTTTCTCGATCATCGTCCACTTGCCGGCGACATTGACCACGAGTGTGTCGAGGGTGTTCACATTGTCGCCAAGCAACTCGAGCAACTTGGCCACTCTGTTGACGCTTCATGGCCGACCGCACTCGAAGACGCGTCGTTTCCACCGCGCTTCACTGCCATCTGGGGAACCAACATGTCTGTTGCTTGCGAAACAACTGCAGCGCTACTTGGTCGCGAAGTGACGAGTGACGATTTCGAGCTCGTCAATTGGACAATGGCGCAGTATGCAAAAAACACTTCGGCAACGACTTATGCAAGCGCAATTCTTGCTACGTCGCATTATCGACGCGCGGTTGCGCAGTGGTGGGCAGATGGTTGGGACATTCTCGTTACTCCAACAGTCAGTCGTGTGCCACTCAAGGTTGGACAGTTTGCAAATGATCCCAAAGATCCAATGAAACCAATGAAAGTTGCTGCCGACTTCGTTGCGTTCACTGCCGCATTCAACACGAGTGGTCAACCTGCAATCAGTTTGCCTTTGCACTGGACACCTGAAGGAGTTCCAATTGGAATTCAGTTAGTGGCTGCCTATGGCCGCGAAGATATCTTGTTGCGCCTCGCTGCGCAACTCGAAGTTGCAATGCCGTGGTCGCACCGACGACCTGCAATGAAGGCTCTGTAGTTTCTTCGATCAAGCAATGAGCAGCCCCAACGGGATTCGAACCCGTGCCGCCACCTTGAGAGGGTGATGTCCTAGGCCACTAGACGATGGGGCCAAGTAGCAATGCAAGGCTATCGCGACAAAAAGCAACGCAAAGCGTTGTTTCTCTGGGCGATGCGAGGCAAAGCCGAGCAGCAAAGCAACTCAACTGTGCGAAGCACTTTTGAGTTGCGAAGCTTCAGCAGAGCAGCACGAAGTGCTGCAACGTTGGGGAGCAAGGAATCGAACCCTGAATAACAGAACCAGAATCTGCTGTGTTGCCAGTTACACCACTCCCCAGAGTGACGGATCAAGGATATCGCCGTACCCAAAATCGCCACACTCTATTTGGTGAGGCGCTCCAGATTTGCAAATCCAATGAGATGTGCAACAGCCACCCCAAGTGCTTCGCGTACATGTCGCGACACTGCGCTCGCCCCCCGCAACGGTGAAGTACGGGTGGGAGAAATATAAGCGACAAGCCCAAGGTCTTGGGCGATCAAGCGTGACCGCAGCGAGTGATACGGATCGGTCACGATGAGGACACTGTGCAGTCCACGGTCTTGCATAATGTTGCGCACTGCAATGAGCGACTCCCGCGTTGTTGATCCACTATTTTCTTGCACGATTGACTCGGCCGGCACCGCAACATCAAGCAAATAGTTTGCCGATGTCTCGGCTTCAGTAAATCTGTCACCAGGTTGGTTGCCTCCGGTTGTGATCACGAGTGGTGATAAACCTTCTTGCCACAGTGCTAATGCATGGTCAAGGCGTGCTTGCAATTGAGGCGATGGTCTGCCGTCGTATTGCGCAACTCCGAGCACAACGATGGCGTCAACTGCTCGTGCTTGATCGCTTTTGCCAACCCACCACACTTGCGCCACGTTGACGCACCCGTACATCAGCGAGATCGTCATGAGCAGGCCGACAACTCGCGCAAACCTGCTCACGGTTGCCTAGCCCTGTGCGCGAGCGAGTGCCGACTTGATGCGACGTAAAGATTCGTCACGGCCAAGCAACTCGATCGGTTCAAATAATGGTGGCCCCACACTTCGTCCCGTGATGGCAATGCGCAACGGCCCTTGCAACTTGCCGAGTTTCACGTCGTGCTTCGTCCCCACCGTTTCCACTGCGGTCTTCAACGCTTCCGCATTCCATTCGCAAGTTGCAAACGCAGTGGCAATCTCGTCCAGCGTTGGTGCAGCAAAGTCGGCACTAAACGCTTTCGTGAAAGCGGCATCGTCAATAGGTGGCTCTGCAAGAAACAAGAAGTCGACAAGGGCACACACTTCGGCCATTACGACGACTCTCGTCTGTACCAACTCGGCCATTGCTCTAAACAACTCCGGTTTGTAACGCTCTGCAGGCCACGGTGCGGCACTCGAAGTCAATATCACTTCGGCGGCAGTAATGAAATCTTCTAGCGGCATCATGCGGATGTACTCGCCATTAAATGACTGCAGTTTCTTGATATCGAAAAAGGCTGGCGAGTGGTTGACACTTTCGAGCGCAAACTCTTCAACAATCTGTTGCCATGGCACGATCTCGGTGTCACCGTGTGGCGCCCAACCAAGCGTCATCAAATAGTTGACCATGGCTTGAGGCAAGATTCCCTCTTCGCGATATTGCTCAACGGCCACCTTGTCGCGACGCTTTGACAACTTCTTACGCTGCTCGTTCACCAACACAGGTACGTGTGCCCACACGGGCGGCGTTACGCCAAGTGCATCCCACAGCATCTGCTGCTTTGGAGTGTTTGGCAAATGCTCCTCTGCTCGCAACACATGTGAGATTTTCATCGTGATGTCGTCAACTACGTTGGCCAGCAAAAATACTGGCGTGCCGTTGCCTCGCAACAACACAAAATCTTCAATCGTCGAGTTCTCAAATTCCACTTCGCCACGCACAGTGTCGTGCACAATGGTTTTTCCTGCCGGCACCTTAAACCGCAACACATGACCTGGGCCAGCCGCAAGGCCTCGGTCGCGCGAGTGGCCGTCGTAACCATTCAGACCCGCTGCTTTCGCACGTTCCTGTATCTGCTCCGACGTCTGGTCGCAGTAATACGCGTTGCCCGAGTCAAACAACTTCTGGGCTGCAGCCACATGCTCGGCGGCATACGTCGACTGAAAATATGGCCCTTCAAAATGTGGGTCGTTGCTGTCGATGCCTATCCAAGCAAGAGCATCAATAATTCCTTGTGTCCACTGCGGTTCATTGCGCGATTCATCCGTGTCTTCAATGCGCAATACAAATGTGCCGTTGTTTTTTAACGCAAGTAGCCAGTTGTACAAGGCCGTACGCGCACCGCCCACATGAAAATATCCGGTTGGTGATGGAGCAAATCGATAGCGCGGTGTGGCAGTTGACATCTCTCAACAGGTTATCTCGGCGTGTCGATCGGTGATGACGTCCACTACCCTTCACCCAATGGCCGACACAACTCGCACCAATCAAACCAATGTTTATGGTGAAGCACTCGATAGTTGCTGCACCTCTCCGATGACGGGATTTTTTCGCACCGGCTGCTGTGAAACAAGTGGTGACGACACTGGTGTTCACACCGTGTGCGCCATCATGACAACTGAGTTCTTGGAATTTTCAAAATCAGCAGGCAACGATCTATCAACACCAATGCCTCAATATGGTTTTGCGGGGCTCAAAGATGGCGATCAATGGTGCTTGTGCGCCGGCAGATGGCAAGAGGCTTTTGAGGCTGGTCACGCACCGCGCGTCAAGTTGCGCGCGACACATGTGCGCACACTTGAGTTTGTTGAATTAGCAGACCTCGAAAAATTTGCGATCTAAATCGCAATAACTACCGAGTTATGCGCCGGTGAGCGCACGCCACGACATTGGCATCGACTTTGTCAATTGGTCGTTTGACAATTGATACGTGGTTGCGGGCACCATGTCTACGAGTGCACGAGTCTCGGCGTAATGATGTGCAGCATGGCCAAGCCCGCTAAACAACTCGCGACGCTTTGCCAACAAGTCGGCTGGTGGCGAATCAAGCAACCACCCCCAGATGGTGAGTGCAAATGTGAGGTCATGCATTACCGGAGCACGACCAAACTGTGATGCCCTGCTCAATGCAATTGCAATAGTTCCCTGAATTGCATCATCTAACGATTCGCCTTCTTTGGTGCGCACGTTTTTGCGAATACGACGCGCGAGTGTCAATACATAACCTTGGTCTGGACCCTGATTGCCAAGACTCGCACCGCGAGGTTGGCGTCCGTCCAACATTCCTGGTCGATCAACCGTCCAACTTCCAGGCACATGCTCGGGTGACGTGTAGATGCGTGGATTATTAGTTGGAAGAACTGGGGTGTGTTTTGGGGCAGCCATACGGCTTTGAGCCTAGTTGTTGGTCGAGTGCAGCAAGCCGAATACGAGCGACTCTTCGAGCGCACGCCATGAGGCTTCGATGATGTTGGCCGACACGCCAATGGTCGTCCATGTGCGATCGCCGTTTGTTGCGTCAATGAGCACTCGTGTTACTGCGCCGGTTGCCGACCCAGAATCCAAGATGCGCACTTTGTAATCGGTCAAGTGAACCTTCGAGAGTTGTGGAAAGTTCTTTGCAAGCGCTGCACGAAGTGCAGTGTCAATTGCATTGACTGGACCATTGCCCTCAGCAGTAAACACCTCGCGCGCATCGCCGATCCATACTTTGACAGTTGCTTCGGTGGTGAAATCACCCATCGAAGACTCGTCGGTGATCACTCGCATTGAATCCACCTTGAAGAAGTTCTGCTCCCAACCTGCTGCACGGCGCATCAACAATTCAAGCGATGCATCGGCTGCTTCAAAGTGGTAGCCCTCGTGTTCGAGACGCTTCAAGTCGTCAATCACTTGATTGACTGCAGGTCCGTCCATTGCAAGACCAAGTTCTTCGGCCTTCATCGTGATGGTTGCTCGTCCAGCCATTTCCGAAACCAAAAATCGAGTTCCGTTGCCAACTAATTCGGGCGACACATGTTCATACGCATCTTTTACGCGAGCAATTGCCGACACATGCAGACCGGCTTTGTGCGCAAACGCGCCCGAGCCAACATATGGCGCTTGTGGGTTCAGCGGACGATTCAACACTTCGGCCACAAAGTTGCTCACCGCAGTGATTCGCTCGAGTCTGCCGTCTGGCAAGCAGGTGTAACCCAGTTTGAGTTGCAGGTTTGGAATGACCGTAGTCAAGTTGGTATTGCCTGTGCGCTCGCCGAGACCATTGAGCGTTCCTTGCACGTGTCGTGCACCGCTATGCACTGCTGCAAGCGAGTTGGCTACTGCGCAACCTGTGTCGTCGTGGCAATGAATACCGATAATGACGTCGTTGCCAACGTGTCTCTGCACCGCCCCAACAATGTCTTGCACTTCAAATGGCAACGATCCACCATTCGTGTCACACAACACCAAGTGAGTTGCTCCATTGACGATTGCCGATTCAAGCGCGCGCATCGAAAACTCTGGGTTGCTCTTGTAGCCATCAAAAAAGTGCTCCATGTCAACGAGCACTTGTCGACCAGCACCATGCAAAAACTTCACAGAGTCGGCAATCATGGCCAAGCCTTCGTCAAGCGTTGTCTGCAGTGCCTGTTCAACGTGATAGTCCGATGATTTTGCAACGATGCAAACCGCAGGAGTATTCGACTCAATCAAGTTGCGCAGCGTCGGATCATCATCCACTTTGCCCAACGGTCGGCGTGTCGAACCAAATGCCACAAGTGTCGATGTCGTCAGTTTCAATTCTTTTTGGGCACGTGCAAAAAACTCGATGTCTTTTGGGTTCGCGCCAGGCCATCCACCCTCAATGAAGTGCACACCCAGATAATCCAGTTGCTCAGCGATGCGCAACTTGTCTTCGACGCTGGCCGACACGCCTTCTACCTGCATGCCGTCACGCAGGGTCGTATCAAACACTTCGACTGTGGTGTTTTTCTGTGTTGCTTTCATTTTTTCTCTTTTCAAAGTTTTCGCTTGTTTCAGGGATTAAAAAAGCCGCCCTTAAGGGCGGCTGGGGCGAACGTCGAAAGACGCACGCCTAACTAATAATGATGATCGCGATGCTTGCTGAGGTTGCTCCGAAGTAATTCACAGTCTCCAGTATCACCCCGTAGGTAGTGGTTCGCCAACATCACCCAGAAGGCTTTGTGGAGAACTTTGGGGACAATGGGCTCAAAGCCATAGCCCATCTGTGAATAACGCTGGGGATAAGTCTGTGGATTTGAGTGGGGATATCCCCCTTCTCGTCACAACGGTGTTATTTAGGCCAGCTCACACCAGTCGATATAGCGCTCGTCTTGACCGCGCACAGCCTTGGCATATGCCGCCGCAATGGCCCGAGTCTTAGGGCCTGGACACGGAATCAAACGCTCATCCACCATGCTCACTGAACCAACTTCGGCTGCTGTGCCGCAGGCAAAGATTTCGTCGGCGATGTACAAGTCGCTTCGCGCGATGTTGTCGACACGAATGTCGTAGCCCAAATCACGTGCAATACGCATCACGCTGTTTTGCGTAATTCCCTCAAGTGCACCAGCCGATGTCGGCGGAGTCAAAATGATGCCGTCGCGTACGCAGAAAATATTCTCGCCTGTGCACTCGGCAATCAAACCGTTTGGCGCAAGCATGATCGCCTCGTCGTATCCGGCTTTCAGTGCTTCTACTTTTGCAAGAGTTGAGTTGACATAGTTACCCACGGTTTTTGCAGCAGGCGGCATCGTGTTGTGATCGTGACGAGTCCATGAAGAAACCTTCATGCGCACACCTTTTTCTACTGCATCATCACCCAAATATGCACCCCACGGCCAGCAGGCAATGGCAATGTCTACTTTGCAAGGCAACGTGTTCAATCCCATCTCGCCGTATCCGTAATACGCAAGTGGACGGACGTAACACGCTGGCAATCCGGTTGATCTCACCGTGTCTTTTGTTGCTTGAACGATTTCCGCGACCGAGTACGGCATGTCCATGCCCATGATCTTCGCCGAGTTGTACAAACGCTTGATGTGGTCGGTGAGTCGAAAAATGGCTGGACCATTCTTGGTCTCGTATGCGCGAATACCTTCAAATACTCCGGTGCCGTAATGCAACGTGTGCGTCAATACATGTACTTGCGCTTTGTCCCAATCGACAAGTGTTCCGTTCATCCAGATTTTTGGTGTTGTTGTAATTGGCATGATTTCCTCGGTGTTGATGAATTACGTGAATACTGAATTGGTTTCTAAACTATCGCTCTTATTTGGCGACTCTGGCACTAATTTCGTCACCCATTTGGCTTGTTGAGCCACTTGCTGGTGCTTGGCACGCAGCACGCACGCGCTCGGCCATCGCGTTTTCTCCCAAAAACTCAAGCATGTGTGCTGCCGACAAGATGGCTGCAACGGGGTTGGCTTTGCCAGTTCCAACAATGTCTGGTGCCGAACCGTGCACGGGTTCAAACATCGACGGTCCCGTGCCAGCGGGGTTGAGGTTTGCAGATGACGCGATGCCGATGCCACCACTCACTGCTCCACCCAAGTCGGTGAGGATGTCGCCAAATAAGTTGTCGGTCACGATCACGTCGTAGCGATGTGGGTCCTGCACAAAATAAATGCAGGCGGCATCAACATGGTTGTATGCAGTTGCTACTTGTGGAAACTCTTTTGCAACACGATCAAATGTGCGCTGCCACAAATCGCCCGCAAAAGTAAGCACGTTTGTCTTGTGCACGAGGGTGAGATGTTTGCGAGAGCGTGTTGCAGCCAACTCAAATGCGTAGCGCACGCAACGCTCTACGCCGTGCGCAGTATTGACGCTGCCCTGCGTTGCCACTTCATATGGCGTGCCTTTGCGCAACACGCCACCTTCGCCAACATATGGCCCTTCCGTATTTTCGCGAATCACAATGAAGTCGTGAGGCGCAGTGTGTCCAGGTGCCGTGCCTGCAAATGGTCGACGATTGATGTACAAGTCCAACTCAAAACGCATCTTGAGCAACAGCCCACGCTCAATCACACCCGGCGGCACACCAGGCGTGCCAACAGCGCCAAGCAAGATCGCATCAAAATTGCGCAACTGCGCCAGCGTCGCGTCCGACAACACTTCGCCATCGCGCAAATACCGCGCGCCACCCAAATCAAAATCGGTTGTCTCCAGTTGCGCACCAGCAGCACGCAAAACCTTGAGCGCCTCTTGCACGACCTCTGGCCCAATGCCGTCGCCACCAATGACAGCAATGCGATGCTTCTTGCCAGATGGTGCAGTTGTTTTTGACGTAGTCATACCCCCTATATCGTAGGGCGCAATACGCACCGCTAACCTTTGTGCGCATGGCAAAGCACCAACTTTCTCAAGCGGCCCACGACCGTTTAACCGCCGAATTTACTGATCTCACCACTCGTGGCCGTATTCAAGTAGCAGACAAGATCGAGCGCGCCCGAGAAATGGGCGACCTCAAAGAAAATGGCGACTACCACGCAGCCAAAGACGAGCAGGGCCACATGGAGGGTCGCATTCGCCAGATCGAATCGTTCCTTGAAGATGCAGAAATTATTCCTCCAGCACCAGATGGCGTGGTCGGTCTTGGCACCATCGTCACCATCGTCTACGACGGCGACGCCGACTCTGATGCAGAGCGCTATTTAATCGGTCATGTTGAAGAGCGCCCAGAGGCTGGCGATGTCAGCGTGATGAGTCCAAGCTCTCCTCTCGGCTCAAGTTTGCTCGGTGCCAAAAAAGGTGCAACGGTTTCCTACGATGCACCGAACGGCAAGCTCAAAGTCAAAGTGCTCGATACGCAAACCGCACAATAGAAAGCATCAACTCGCATAATGTCACTCCCTCCAGGTCGCGCGCTCGAATTACCGGGTCGTGGTCAAACATTTATTCGCGAGGTGCAGGGGCCACCTGGTGCTCCAACAATTTTTCTGTTGCACGGTTGGACAGCAACCGCAGATCTCAATTGGTTCACCGTATTCGACATGCTGGGCGAACATTTTCGAATCATTGCACCAGACCATCGCGGTCATGGCAAGGGCATCAATTCTAAAAGTCCATTTCGTTTAGAAGATTGCGCCGACGATGTCGCCGCAATCGCCGATGTGCTCGGCATCAATACGTTCATTCCAGTTGGTTACTCCATGGGCGGCACCATTGCCCAGTTGGTCTGGAAGCGTCACGAATCTCGAGTACGCGGACTTGTCTTGTGCTCGACTGCTGCAAGCTTTGCAGTGTCGCGCGAAGAGCGACTGTCGTTCTTGGGGCTCACAGGGTTGGCGGTCCTTGCGCGTCTCACCCCCACCCAAACCATTGATTGGCTCACCGAACAGATGTTTTTGCAACGTAAAGGTGACGGTCTTGAACCGTGGGCTCTCGAGCAGATGGCTTCGCACGATTGGCGCAAAATTATTGAAGCAGGTAGCGCGATCGGCAACTTCGATTCAACTTCGTGGCTCAAACAAGTCGATGTACCAACGTCGGTTGTGATCACCACCAAAGATCAGGTCGTTGCAGTTGATCGCCAACAACGGCTCATCGATTTACTCAACGATGTAGATACGCACTTTTTTGATGGTGGGCACAACGCCGTCTACACCGACCATGGCACATATGCACCAATGTTGCTTGCTGCAATCACGAGCGTTCACCAACGCTCAAAACTTCTGCTGTAATAACTGCTACAGATCTAGCCCGATGTCGAGCACTTTGGCAGAGTGCGTAAGAGCACCTACCGAGATGTAGCGCACACCGGTTGCGCCAACTGCCGCTACTGATTCCAGCGTGAGTCCGCCACTCGCCTCCAAGATCACGTCTTTGCCAGTTGCGTTTCGATGACTCGCAGCAATTGCCACCGCTTCTTTCAACATTGCAGGCGCCATGTTGTCGAGCAACACCAAATCGGCGCCTGCGCCAAGAGCAACATGCAATTGGTCAAGCGTGTCCACCTCTATTTCAATTGCAATGTTTGGTGCATAAGCCAGCACTAATGCAAACGCTTCGGCCACCCCGCCTGCTGCAGCAATGTGATTATCTTTCACAAGCGCGGCATCCGACAACGACATGCGATGATTCACTCCACCACCACAGCGCACCGCATATTTTTCGAGTGCGCGCATACCCGGTGTTGTTTTACGAGTGTCGCGCACCTGCGCACCGGTTTTGGCAAGCGCATCGGCCCATTCGCTCGTTGCAGTTGCAACACCACTTAAGTGACAAAGCAAGTTGAGCGCAGTGCGCTCGGCGGTCAGCAGTCCGCGTGTGGGTGCATCAACGCTCATGAGTTTGTCGCCAGGCTTTACCCGAGCACAATCATCAACGTGCTTAGTCGCCACAATCTGGTCGCTGCCGCACACCATCTCGAGCACGGCAATTGCCACGTCAAGCCCCGCAATACATCCATCGGCACGAGTTGCAAAAATGCCAGTGCCTCGTTGGCTTGCTGGCACTGTTGCATGAGTCGTGACATCGTGACCATTTTTTAAGTCTTCATCGAGCGCCACCGCAATAAGACGGCGCACATCATCAAGCACGAGCCCACTCGCCAACAAACGTTGGGCAGTTGCGTCAGAGAGCTGGTGGTACTGCACCGCTACGCACTCTCTGTAGGCAGGTTGTCGATGATCAGTTGATTGTTGCGCAATGAAACCTGCAAATGTCGCAACCAAATTTCACGAGCTTCAACGGTGTCAGTGCGGCGATGGCATCCTCTGCTCTCGGTGCGGGCCAATGCCGACGCAGCAACGGCTGTGGCTACTGTCAAAATATTCGTTGCTTCAAAGTTGCGTCGCGATGCTGGTGTCTTGGCATCAATCTTTTCTGCCACCACTGTCAACGCATCCATCGTCAATTGCAGGCCGTCTGGTCTGCGCAATACGCCAACATGTTTCGACATCGTCACACGCACGTGCGCGCGCAACGAGTCATCCAACAGTCCCACTGTGTTGTTTGCCTGCGGATCGATCGCGTCAATTATTGGTTCAACGCGAGTCGGCATTTTCCAAGCCAAGTTGCGACCAACTCGAGTGCCAACCACAAGGCTTTCAGTCAGGCTGTTTGATGCCAGTCGATTGGCGCCATGCACGCCGGTGTAGGCCACTTCGCCAACGGCGTACAACCCTTCGACTTCAGTTGTTCCGTCCATGTTTGAGTCAATCCCGCCACATGTGTAGTGAGCGGCTGGCGCAACCGGAATTCGATCGTGCTGTGGGTCAATGCCTGCCGCATTGCACGCTTTGGTAATGAATGGAAACCGTGTTGCAAAGCGTTCGCCAATATGTGTCGCATCCAAATACACGTGGTCATCTACACCATTTATGTTTTGCGCCATCCGCGCACTGATCGCTGCAGCAACCACATCTCGCGGTGCCAAGTCTTCTTGCGGGTGCACGCCTTGCATAATTCTTTCACCAGCAGCATCAAACAACACTGCGCCTTCGCCACGCACAGCTTCCGAGATCAATACCTGCTGTTTTGTCGAGCCAACTTCTTGCCACAACACCGTTGGATGAAACTGCACAAATTCCAGATCGCGCAAAGTCAGGCCCGCTCGAAGTGCAAGTGCATGACCATCGCCAGTTACCGCAGGTGGGTTTGATGTGCTTGCAAACACTTGGCCATATCCTCCGGTCGCAATCACGATCGCGCGCGCAGTAACTACACCAACGCTTTCAACTGTGCCATCGCTATTGAGCATCGCAATGCGAATGCCAGCGACTTGACGCTTGCCCGACGCAAGGTTTGGCCCAAACACCAAGTCGAGTGCAAAGGCATTCTCCAGCACTTCAACACCTGCGTTGATTGCGTTTTCGTCAAGTGTTCGTTGAATCTCGGCACCAGATTGGTCTCCGCCAGCGTGCACAATTCGCGACCTCGAGTGTCCGCCTTCGCGCGTGAGAGCACGAGTTCCATCTGCACCCGGATCGAATGCTGCACCCATCTTTTCCAAATAGTCAATGGCTGTTGGTGCATCGCGCACCAACGAACTCACTGCATTCTCATCACACAGTCCGCCACCTGCATCCAATGTGTCACGCACGTGTTCGGCAAATGTGTCGGCTGGGTCAAATACAGCAGCCAAACCACCCTGTGCCCATGCTGTCGAGCCTGCATCAAGCGTGTCTTTGGTAACGATTAACACGTCGCGCACGGGTCGGGCTGCGAGTGCAGCAGCCAATCCAGCAGCACCAGAGCCAAGCACCACAACATCGGTATCTCTCGTCCACGACACAGACGGCGCACTCAATGCTGCGGGTAACGAAACTTCGCGTGTCGTCACTACTGCTGCTACTCCTTCGTCCTTGAAGGTGTTCCTATCGCAATCATCCGCTCGACCGAGAGTCGTGCTCTGTCGGCAATGTCTCGCGGCACAGTCACTTCATCTCTACCTGTGCGCAATGCCTCAAGCAATTTCTCTGGCGTGTTCATTTTCATGTACTTGCACACTGCTGCACGATTGACTGGCTCAAAGATCACGAGAGGGTTGGCTTTGCGCAATTGATGCAACATGCCCGTCTCGGTTGCAACCAAAACTTTCGCTGCGCGAGTCTCTTTGGCAGCGGTAATCATCCCCGACGTGGACAATATTTTGGTGCGCTCTTTTGGCACAACTCCACTTGAGGCCAAATACATGGCCGATGTTGCACATCCACATTCAGGATGAATAAACAATTCTGCATCTGGTTCTGCGGCAACCATCGCTTTCAAGTCTTGACCATTAATACCTGCATGCACATGACACTCACCCATCCAGATGTGCATGTTGGTGCGACCAGTCATCTGTTGTGCGTGTGCTCCCAAAAATTGATCCGGACAAAACAAGATTTCTTTATTTGGGTCTATCGACTGCACCACTTCAACCGCGTTTGACGACGTGCAACAAATATCAGTCTCGGCTTT
>Ga0209444_10001445_pt1 | contig 13070 bp, 12 predicted proteins | sample LauGreFaBDMM15DN_2_FD_188215 | JGI IMG/M metagenome (GOLD analysis project Ga0209444, IMG submission 188215) | Freshwater lake microbial communities from Lake Michigan, USA - Fa13.BD.MM15.DN (SPAdes) (version 2) | ecosystem: Environmental > Aquatic > Freshwater > Lake | place: Lake Michigan...
ATATTTCCAAACGGAGTTAATGCCATTGACTTGGGAGACTTAGAATTTTCCGAATCCGACAGCGCGGGCAATCGCGAACGAATAAGAGCAACCACTGCAGGAATCATTGAACGTGGCGCAGTTCCAATTGTTATTGGCGGGGACGATTCAATTCCAATCCCAATGATTGCTGCGTTTGCTGAAACTGGCGAATACACAGTTGTACAAATAGATGCCCACATTGATTATCGAGATGAAGTTGGTGGCGAGAAACTTGGCCTTTCCTCGACTATGCGCCGGGCATTTGAAATGCCTCACATCACTGGCTTGATTCAAGTTGGACAGCGCGGAATCGGTTCTGCTCGGCCACAAGATTTTGCAGATGCAAAGGCGCACGGCGTTAAGTTTGTTTCAGCGCGTGAGGTTGCGGCAACCGGAATTCAACAAGTGATTGATCTGGTTCCCGCTGGCGCAAAAGTAATTATTGACTTAGATTGCGACGCCCTAGATCCATCCATAGTTCCTGGCGTGATTGGCCGGGCACCTGGCGGCCTAACATACTGGAATGTCGTTGAATTACTGCACGGCATTGCTGGCAAGGGGAAAATTGCTGGCTTTAACTTAGTTGAATTTATGCCAGCAAGTGATGTGGACGAAATTGGTGCACTAAATAATGCTCGAATCATTTGCAATGTTTTGGGGCTTATAGCTCGCCAAAACTAGTTAACTATCCAGCAGGAATAGGATTCGAATATGGGAAATCCAGTCATTGGTCTAACTACTTATCTTGAGCCTGCCAAGTGGGGCGCTTGGGATATGCCAGCTGCGTTAATTCCCTGGAACTACGTCGCCAAACTTCAACAAGCTGGGGCGTCCGTGGTTTTATTGCCACCTGATCCCAGTGTCCATGATGCAATGTCTCGCTTAGACGGACTAGTTATGGCAGGTGGAGCCGACATAGAACCAGCACGTTACGGCGCTCCGCACCAGGAGGGCACCGATAAACCCCGCACTGATCGCGACGCGAGTGAAATCGGCTTGTATTTAGCTGCCCGCGAAAAAAGTATTCCAGTGCTTGGCATTTGTCGCGGACTTCAAATTATGGCCGTTGCGCACGGCGGCTCATTGCATCAGCATCTACCTGATGTTGTAGGAAATACATTGCACCGAGACGCGCCAGGTACCTTCAATTTCCACGGCGCAACGTTCACACCTGGCAGCTTGATTTCTAAAATCGTCGGCGCTACGCAAGTCAAAGTAAATTCCAGTCATCATCAGGCGGTTGACTCCCCTGGCGATCTCACTATTACTGGCTTAGCAGAAGACGGCACGATTGAAGTTTGCGAAGTCCCGGAAGCGGATTTTGTTTTGGGTGTGCAATGGCATCCAGAGTTCAGTGACGATGAATCTATCTCGGAGAATCTTTTCCGCGCTTTCGTGCAGGCTTGCGCAAGTAACTAGTTAGCTAGTTCGCTTTTTATTGCAGCAACAAAATCTGTAACGTCCGCCGCTGTGGTATCCCACGAACACATCCAGCGCGCTTGATTGATCGTGTGATCCCAAACATAGAACTTGGCAACTTGTTGTAGAGGCTCGATGCTCTTACCTGGCAAAATTGGAAACAGCGCATTTGCTTGTGGCGCAACAACCTCAACACCCGGAATGTCTTTAATGCCTTGGTATAAAGCTTGTGCCATCGCATTTGCATGGTTAGCGTTACGCAACCAAAGGTCATCCTCAAACATGGCAACAAGTTGAATCGAAATAAACCGCATCTTGCTGGCTAATTGCATTCCAGATTTGCGCAGGTATTTAATGGCTGGGACTAATTCAGGATTTAGAATTACGATTGCTTCTGCGCCCATAGCGCCATTTTTGGTACCGCCCAGTGAAACTGCATCTACGCCAACATCAGTTGTGAACTCTCGCAGCGAAGCTCCAAGGGAAGCTGCTGCATTTGAAATGCGCGCTCCGTCCAGGTGTAAATACATTCCTAAGCCATGAGTGTGATCTACTAACGCCTTTATCTCAGCAGCTGTGTAGACCGTTCCGTACTCAGTTGAATTAGTGATTGAAACAACTTTTGGTTGGGCTCGATGTTCGTTGCCAAAACCCCAAGCTTGCTTATCAACTAATTCAGGAGTGAGTTTTCCATCTGGTGTTTCAACTTGTAGCAACTTCAGGCCAGCAACTTTTTCAGGTGCACCACCTTCGTCAACATTGATATGGGCGCTCGTTGCACAAACTACGGCTTCCCAGGGTTTACACATAGCTTGTAAAGTCACGACGTTTGCGCCAGTTCCATTGAAAACCGGGAACACTTCAGCGTGATTACCAAACTTATTCTTGATGACGCTAGTCAATTTTTCAGAGTAAACGTCATCGCCATAGGCCACTTGGTGACCATCATTTATTTGCGACATGGCAGCCAGAATCTCTGGGTGAATACCAGCGTAATTATCGCTAGCAAAACCGCGCCAGATTCCAGCCGCCATGTTAAATCCTTTTACTAATTGTGTTTGCCTTGACTTCTAGTTATAGCGGAGTTACGTAAGCTCCGCTGATTCCACCATCAACTAGGAAGTTTGAAGCGGTCATAAATGAAGAATCGTCACTGACTAAAAACGCCACAGCAGCAGCCATTTCTTCTGGTTCACCAAAGCGTCCCATTGGAATGTGCACTAACCGGCGCGCGGCGCGCTCTGCATCTTTAGCAAAGAGTTCCTGCAGTAACGGTGTATTAACTGGGCCAGGTGAGAGTGCATTGATGCGAATTCCTTCTCGCGCAAACTGCACACCAAGCTCGCGAGTCATCGCCAGCACGCCACCTTTTGAAGCGGTGTAAGAAATCTGGGAGGTCGCTGCTGCCATCGTTGCAACGAAGGACGCGGTGTTGACAATTACGCCTTTACCTTGACGTTGCATGTATGGAATTACTTCCTTGCAGCATAAGTAAACCGAAGTTAAGTTGACTTCTTGGACTCTGCGCCAAGCATCAATTCCAGTAGTCAAAATTGAATCATCATCTGGTGGCGAAATACCGGCATTGTTAAATGCGATATCAACCGAGCCGTAAGTGTCAAAAGCAGTTTTATACATGTTCGCAACGTCATCCGCGCTAGTCACATCTGCCTTAACAAAAATTCCACCAATTTGAGCTGCAACTTTTTCACCCGATACTGGATCTAGATCGGCAATCACAACTTTGGCGCCTTCTTCAGCTAGCCGAATCGCAGTTGCTTTACCGATACCGCTGGAGCCGCCAGTAATGACTGCTACTCGATCTTGTAGTCTCTTCACTTTTCCTACCTTCAGATTGGTTTTGCCATGAACTTCAAGGCCGGGTGCCTCTAGTTTAGTTACTAGCTAGCTTGCTTAATCTTGCGTACTAATAAATACGTTCTTGGTTTCCGTAAATGCCTCAATCGCATTTGGCCCTAGTTCACGCCCAACGCCAGACATTTTGAACCCACCAAATGGAGTCCAGTATCGAACTGCCGAATGAGAGTTAATTGACAAGACTCCAGATTCAACGCCTCTAGCCATCCGAATAGCTCGGCCTACGTCTCTGGTCCAAATGGATCCGGCAAGACCATAATCAGTACCGTTTGCAAGTGAAATTGCATGGGCTTCATCCTTAAATGGGACTACGACACATACTGGTCCGAAAATCTCTTGTTCGTATTGCAAATCGCCTGGCTTGATTGGTGCCAAGACTGTTGGTGGGAACCAAAAGCCTTTACCGGTTGGCGCTTCACCCTGGAACAAAATCGGCGCACCCTCTGGCACAAATGACTTAACCCGATCGCGCTGAACGGCGCTGATGAGTGGGCCCATGTCAGTATCTTCTGAACTTGGGTCTCCTACGCGTACGCCTTTAACTGTTGTTTCAATGTGTGCCAAAACTTCGTCATAAATACTTTCCTGAACCAAGATCCGCGACCGAGCGCAGCAATCTTGCCCAGAGTTATCGAATACTGCAAGTGGAGCAGACTTCGCAGCAGCTTCCACATCGGCGTCAGCGAAAATAATGGTTGGACTTTTTCCACCAAGTTCAAGTGTCACGCGCTTTAAGCGCTCGGCCCCAGCTCGCATAATTCCCTTGCCAACTGGAGTGGAACCAGTGAACACAATTTTTTGCACATCAGGGTGCTCTACTAAGTGCTGACCAGCTACTTTTCCAAAGCCAGGAACTACGTTGAAAACATTTTCTGGAAGTCCGGCTTCAAGCGCGATTTCTGCTAATCGCATCGCAGTAAGTGGTGTTACTTCGGCTGGCTTCAAGACCACAGTATTACCAGCGGCAAGTGCTGGCGCAAATCCCCAAGCAGCGATTGGCATTGGGTAATTCCATGGGACGATGATTCCAACTACACCAAATGGTTCGTGAAACGTAATGTTGATTCCACCTGGAACTGGAATTTGTTGGCCAATCAATCTTTCAGCGCCACCTGCAAAATAGTTCAGAACGTTACGAACGTTTTCAACTTCCCAGCGTGCGGTGCCAATTGTGTGACCAGCTTCAAGTACCTCTAACTGAGCTAGCTCTTCCCCGTTTTGCTCTACCAACAACGCAAACTTGCGTAACACATTCGCTTTGTGTGCTGGCGCAGTATCCCGCCAAGCCGGCCAAGCTTTTTTGGCTTTGGCCACCACATCGTCTATTTCTGCCACTGATGCCATGTGAACGGTTTTTACGACGTCCTCAGTGGCAGGGTTTAAAACCTCGAAAGTATCGCTCATTTTGCCTCATTTAAATTAACCAAATTCTTACTAAACGAGCGTAGTGGACAACAGTTAATTGGCTAAACCGCATGAGCAAAAGCCAGAAAACGGGTAAGTTGAGAGCCAGCAAATGTTCGTTGACTGCAACTTGTTGCGCCACAAAAGGGAGTTCATAAATGTCTTCGGTAAGTTTCCCACTGTCCATCGACGCTCTGACTAAGGACATCAAAGAGGGTCGAATCGACACTGTCATTGTGGCCATTACCGACATGCAAGGCCGACTGCAAGGTAAGCGCCTGCATGGAGACTATTTCCTGAGCGATGTACTTAATAACGGCACCGAGGGTTGTAACTATCTGGTTGCTGTAGACATCGACATGAATACGGTTCAGGGTTACGACATTTCTTCTTGGGATACCGGATATGGCGACATGGTTATGAAAATTGATCCCAAGACTATGCGGTACATCGATTGGCATGAAGGAACTGCGCTGGTCTTAGCTGATTTAGTGGATCACCATGACACACCAATTGCCGAATCACCTCGGCAAATTCTTCAAAAGCAACTTAAGCGCCTGGAAGACATGGGCATGGTTGCAATGGTGGGAACTGAACTTGAATTCATAATGTTTGAAGACACCTACGAAGAAGCTTGGAATAAGCGTTACCACGGATTGACTCCAGTAAATCAATACAACGTTGACTACAGCATTATTGGAACTTCGCGTGTGGAACCAATCTTGCGACGTATTCGCCTTTCCATGGTTAACGCCGGAATGGTTGTTGAATCCGTTAAGGGTGAATGCAACTTAGGCCAACATGAAATCGCTTTCAAATACACCGATGCCCTTGCAACGTGCGACCACCACGTGGTTTACAAAACTGGTGCTAAAGAAATCGCAGCCCAAGATGGCTATGCCTTAACTTTTATGGCGAAGTTCAATGAGCGCGAAGGAAACTCTTGCCACATCCACTTGTCGTTTCGTGGAACTGATGGCTCAATGGTGTTAGTTGATGACAATGATCCAGATGGCTTAAGCGACATTGGTAAGCAATACCTTGCTGGTCAACTTGCTCACATGCGCGAACTCAGCATTATGTATGCGCCAACAGTAAACAGCTACAAACGTTATGCGCCAGGAAGTTTTGCGCCAACAGCAATTAAGTGGGGTCGTGACAATCGCACTTGCTCTTACCGACTTGTTGGACACGGGCCAAGTTTGCGGGTGGAGAATCGAGTTCCCGGTGGCGACGTTAATCCGTATTTAGCCGTGGCTGGAATGATCGCTGCCGGTATCGATGGCATTGAAAAGAAGATGACATTAGAGCCGCGTTTTGACGGAAATGCTTACGCCCTGGAAACAGATCGGGTGCCTAATACCTTGCAGATGGCACGCGAACTTTGGGTCAACAGCACTTGGGCTAAGGAAACTTTTGGTGAGCGGGTTCACAAGCACTACACCCACATGGTTGATACTGATTTAAATCAATTCAATAAGGCCATTACTGACTTTGAATTAATTCGAGGCTTTGAGCGGTACTAAATCACTTACTTGTGAAGCCGGCCCAAATCCGCTTACCTTGATCAGTTATTTCGTATCCCCAAAGATCGGAATACTGGTCGACGATATGCATTCCTCTGCCACAGTCAACTGCTACATCAAGTGAGCGCATAACAGGCGGTTGATCATTTGCATCCGCAACAACTACTTTGATCATGTATTGCCAACGCTCCAAACTCACTTGCAATTCGGTTGTGGCGTGAATTATTGAATTCGCTACTAACTCGCTAAGTACTGCGATTGCTTGATGCATATCAACACTTTCCTCTAGCTCCAAAATTTGGGTTACTTGGGTTCGAGCAACATTTACCGATTCAGCAAGAGCTGGCATAGTCCAAGAACCAATAGTGGCTAGAAACTCGCCGAAGTGGATCGACAAGTCAGTTTGGCCAGAATCGTTGAACGCGTTCACAGGGGTCAGTCTGCCCTTTCCTAACTCGCTAAAACTAGATATTGAGGATTAAATCTGCTTCGGGAATTTAGTCCATACCCTTATCGCGACGCCCAGTTGCTCGCTGCGCCTCTCGCTTAGCATCCTTTTCTGCAATGGCTTGGCGCTTATCGTAATTCTTGCGGCCACGAGCAATGGCGATTTCGATCTTGGCTTTACCGTCATTGAAATACATACTCAGTGGCACCAAAGTAAGGCCACTTTCTTTGAGCTTTTGCTCAATCTTGTTAATCTCGTGACGATTTAGTAACAACTTTCGCGCTCGAGTTGGCGCATGATTAGTCCAAGAACCAGGGTTGTATTCAGGAATGTTGACACCCCGCAACCAGAGCTCGCCGTTTTCCAGGAGTGCGTAGCCGTCAACCAAACTTGCTCGACCAGCTCTAAGTGATTTCACTTCAGTGCCAACTAGCACCATTCCGGCTTCAAAGACGTCCTCAATTGTGAAGTCGTGTCGGGCTTTGCGGTTTTGAGCGATGACCTTACGACCGCGCTCTTTAGCCACTTAACTCATCCCTAACGAATTATCCCCAACAAGGAACGACAGTTTTATCTGCGCCGAACCAACCCATTGGATTGTACGGTACACCGTTTAGGTGTACTTCAAAGTGCAAATGGTTCCCAGTTGAGAACCCAGTAGTTCCGACATATCCAATTACTTGTTGGTTTCCAACGGACTGTCCTGTCGAAACTGCAAATTGAGATTGATGCGCGTACATAGTTACCACGCCGCCACCATGATCGATCAAAGTTAAGTTTCCATAAGCCCGACTCACGGAGGTGCTTAGAACTACTCCGGATGCGGCCGCAAGGATTGGGGTTCCACCTGGCGCCCCAGAGTCAATTCCAGTGTGGCAGGAACGATATTTGTAAATAGGGTGCACGCGCCAACCAACACCGCCACCAGCTGCATAACCTGGCAGCGGCCAAGACAATGGCCCAGTAGCCTGTGGATCAACGGGACCTTGGGAGCCAGCGCGCTTTGCTAACCGCGCGATTCTAATTTGTTCAGCGCGCAAAATGTTGTACTCATTTTGCACACGTCTCTTGTCGTCCTCAGCAACCTTTAATGCAGCTGCTTCTTGGTTTACAAGTCGGTCGACTTCTGCCTTAGCAATCGCTGCTCGATCAGCAGCGGCCTGCGCATCAATCAGTGCTTGGGCAGCAATGTCGGCAATTCGTTGCATCTCTAGTCGCACTGCTTCAGCGGCAGCAGCATCGGTTGCAAGTTGATCTTTTGCGATCACCAATTCACCCAGGCTCTGCGCCGTTGATGATGAAACTGCCTTAATGTTTTGCAAACGAACAGTTAGATCTGATGGTGATTCAGATTCAAGAATGATTTCCCATTGAGATGTTGGGCCTTGCTGGTAAACCGAACGGGCAAATTGATCTACCTTTATTTGCAGTTGACTAATTTCTGCTTCCTTGCTGGTCACTTTTGCCAGACTCTCGGTAAATGCTGCCTTTGCTGCTGCAAGTTCCGCAGAAGCTGTCTTGTAACTCGCAATTGATTGGGTTTCTAAAGCATTTGCTTCTGCCAAAGCTTGTCGAGCTGCGGGTAACTTAGCCTGCACTTCCTTTAGGGATGCGGCAGCGGCTTGCACGGCTTTGGATGCTTGGTTGAGGGCGTCAGATGCTTCCGCTACCTTTTTGTCGATATCGGTCGTGTTAGCAATTGCTGGTGTGACCACCAGAGCAAGTATCAAGGGAACGGCAAGAAGACCTCGAGTAAACCTCGAGGGTTTTTGGCGCGGGAAGAAGTCGCGCATCTTGCTCCGATCACTGGGGAAGTCCTTTAATCGTAACGGAAGTGGTCAGAGTTACAGATGTGACTCGGCCCGTGTCGGGCTACTTTTTGCCTTTATTTCCTTGCTTTTTAACCGCGAAGGTAGCGACGCAGCGTAATTGAGGCTGCAAAAACCGTGATTCCCACACCAACTAGAAATAGCACTGGAACTATTGCAAGAACCTGTTCCCAGGTAATGAACGGAATAAAGGTTAAGTTCGGGGCCAGTCTGGCGTCAATCACCCAATACTTTGCCGCCAATATTCCAGCCGTTGCCAATGTTGAACCGACTACGGCTGCAACTGTTGCCTCCAAAATGAAAGGCAAACGAATAGAAATATTGCTAGCACCTACCGAACGCATAATTGACGTCTCGCGGCGGCGAGCAAAAGCTGAAACTCGAATCGTATTCATAACCAGCAGCACGGTCACAAACAGCATGGCAATTGCAACTGCAATCGCAAAGGATTGAAGGCCCTTGAGAATTTGGAAAAAGCGATCAAGAAGTTGGCGCTGGTCCTGAATTGATTCAACACCTTGAACTGCCTGTAATGCCGTAGCAACCTTTTCGAAATTTGCAGGATCATCTAGCTTGACGCGAAATGATTCCGGTAACGCATCTGGACTAATGTTTGCCAAGATTGCTGAACCAGCAAATTGTTCTTGGAATTTTCCATAAGCATCTTCCGAAGATTCATAGAAGATTTCTTGAACAGTTGGCGCAAGAGACCCTAGTACTGCTTCAACATTTGCGCGCTGCTCGTCAGTAATTGCTCCGGTGCAAGTGAATGCAACTGAGGTATTTCCACATAGGAAAATAGACACCTCAATTTTGTCGTACCAGTAACCCTTCATGCGGTCTACTTGCGCTCGCATCAATAGTGCGGCTCCGACCAAGGAAAGTGATACTGCCACGGCGACGATCAGCGCAACAGTCATTGTGAAGTTGCGTCGGATTCCGTTACCAACTTCACGACGAACAAATGAAAATCTCATAGTTATTGACCCGTTTGCCCATACATGCCGCGCTCTTGGTCGCGAACAATTTTGCCATCTTCCATTTGCACAATTCGCTTTCGCATCTGATCCACAATGGCAACATCGTGCGTTGCCATAATTACCGTTGTACCAATTCGGTTAATACGATCTAAAAGTTTCATGATTCCTACGCTGGTAGCAGGATCTAAGTTTCCAGTTGGTTCATCTGCCAAAAGCAATTTCGGTTGATTTATAAAAGCCCGGGCCATAGCAACACGTTGTTGCTCACCACCGGAAAGTTCAGATGGTAATCGGTGGGATTTTTCCTCCAGCCCAACTAGTTCCAGTAGGGCTGGAACTTTACGGGCAATTTCACTCTTAGGCTTTCCGATAACTTCCATTCCGAATGCAACGTTTTCAAAAACAGTCTTGCCAGGTAACAGTCGAAAATCCTGAAATACGATTCCCATAGTTCGGCGATAGGCAGGAACTTTTCGGTTTCGTAATTTTGCTACGTTTATTCCATCCACAGTTACTACACCTGTTGTCGCTGTTTCTTCCTTTAGTAGTAGGCGCAACAGCGAAGATTTGCCAGAGCCGGAAGCGCCCACCAGGAAAACAAAGTCGCCTTGTTCAATATCTAAATTAATACTGTCCAGGGCAGGTGAACTGGTGTTCTTATATTGCTTTGAGACATTGTCAAAACTAATCACAATGCACTCTCCTATTTCGACTCGCCAGTTGGCTCATAAAGTGTTTAAAACTTGGATAACTTCAGCATAAATACTGCATTGGCAATCTCCGCAAGGGCGCGCCGAATAAACCTGAATAACTAAAAGTAAAGTGCTACGAGCCTTGCTCGCGGCGCCAACGAATTCCAGCTTCAACAAATTGATCAATGTCGCCATCAAGAACAGCCGAAGTGTTTCCCGTCTCAACTTCTGTTCTTATGTCCTTAACCATTTGATAAGGATGTAACACATAGGAGCGCATCTGATTTCCCCATGATCCTGCGGTGTCACCTTTGAGAGAATTAATTTTTGCTTGTTCTTCTTGGCGTGTGCGTTCTAAAATTCTGGCTTGTAATACAGCCATAGCTGTGGCTTTATTTTGTAACTGAGAGCGCTCATTTTGACAAGAAACAACGATGCCAGTTGGGATGTGTGTTAGTCGAACTGCTGAGTCCGTTGTATTAACACCCTGACCTCCTGGACCAGATGAGCGATAAACATCTATGCGAATATCATCATCGGGAATGTCTACTGAATCTGTTTGCTCAACAACTGGGATAACTTCAACTTCTGCGAATGAAGTTTGGCGGCGGCTCTGGTTATCAAATGGCGAAATTCTAACCAGGCGATGAGTTCCCTGTTCCACCGATAAAGTTCCGTAGGCAAATGGCGCCTCAACTGAAAAGGTTGTTGATTTTATTCCAGCTTCTTCTGCGTAGGAAGTTTCGTAAACTTCCGTTTTCCATCCGTGCCGTTCGCAATAACGCAAATACATTCGCTGCAACATTTCTGCCCAGTCCGCAGCATCTACTCCGCCGGCGCCAGAGCGAATTGAAACTAGAGCTTCGCGGTGGTCATACTCTCCAGAAAGCAGGGTTCGAACTTCAAGCTCGCCGATTGCTTTTTCAAGAGCAATTAATTCAAGACCAGTTTCATCGAGGATTCCTTGATCCGATTCGGTTTCGCCCATTTCCCGCAATACCTGAACATCGTTAACGCGTGATCGCAAGTTTTTGATTCGGCCAATGTCAGCTTGTAGTACGGAAAGCTTGCCGGTGACTTTCTGGGCATTTGCTTGGTCATCCCACAAATTCGGCGCCGAGGCCAAGATCTCTAGTTCAGCAACTTCACCTTGCATGGCCTCAATATTCAGTACTTTTTCAATACTAGAAAGCGTGGAGTTAATCGCCGCTAAATCAACAGAAAAATCACCAGAAGTCATAACTCCTAAGGCTACCGCTTTCAAGCGGGTTCCTGAAAAAATTAACTCAGTTGAGGGGAGAAACTTACTTGCTATGCCAGTTTTCTGTTGCTTAGCCAGCTTCGGATACCAGCCACGATTGAGCCAACAATAAAGAATGTTGCTATTGCATATGAACCCGTTTTAACGGCAGGAATAGTTGCAGCGTAGTAACCCGCGAGAGTTAATCCAACACCCCATGAAATTGCGCCGACAAAGTTTGCGCCCAGGAACTTGTAGTAATTCATCCGCGCGATTCCAGCGATAGCAGGCACCAGCACTCGGGCCCATGGCATGAATCGGGAAACTACTACGGCCCACCAGCCAAGTTGCAAATAAAACTTCTCAGATTTAGCGATTGCTGATTTTAATCTTGGGCCCTCGCGCTTATCTAGATAAGGACGACCGAAGTGACGGCCTAAAACAAATCCAGTTTGATCGCCGACAAAAGCTGCCAGTCCAACGCCAATTGTTAGCGCGCGAATTTCGATTGAATCATTCGTCGCCGCTAATACCCCCGCTGCAAAAATTAGTGAGTCACCGGTAATAAATGGGATAAATGCACCAATAAGCAACCCAGTGCCAGCAAAAACCAAGCCCCAAACAATCAAGTAAAAAAGTATTGGCCCGTAACTGTTAAGCCAATCTGTTACCTGACCCGTAAGGGCAGCTGCTAAAAACACTGAATCCACGGCTTAAGAGTACTTTGAAAAATTAGTTATGGAGCACTGGCATAGAGCGAATTAGTTTCCACCCTGGCCAGCAAGTGTGCGAATTGCGCGCAATGCTACGGAAAGCGTGGCTAGGTCATTTTGCTCACTGTGAGCAATCTCATTTAACGTAGCTCTGGTTCTTGCCACACCTTCAGGGAATCTGGACTCCCATTGTGTAATCCGCTGATCCACTGAATCGCTAGCTGTTGTGGCTTGTGCAACTCGAGATACCAGCGCAGCCAGCGCAACATACAAATCACTTCGCAGCGCAGTTCGAGCGTAGGCAGTCCATCTGTCGGCTCTTGGCAATGCCGTGATTTGGAACAACATTCGATCAACGTCATAACGTTCACTTAATGCAAAATACAGATCTAAAATTCGCGCTGGATCTTCATTTTCGCGCGCTGAAATTTCGATTATATCTAACAGCGAAAATTCATCAAGTAAGGCAGCAATCCGCAGCGCAATCGGGCGTGGAACTCCCTGGCTTTCATAGCGCTTAACACTGTTTGTTAAACGCTCTTGTTCTGCACCGCGCAAAAAGTCAGGGACTCGATTAGTAAGTTGCGCAACAGTGCTAGCAAACTTTGAAATTTCTGCTTCCACATTCAGGCGCCCACCACGTGATTGCAAGAACCAACGAGTTGCGCGATCAAGCAGTCGCCTAGATTCTAAAAGCAATTCGATTTGGCAATTTGTTGATACTTGACCATCAAGTTGCTCAAGTGCGGCCCAGAGCGCTCTAAACCCAAAAACGTCGCGTGAGACTACGAATGCTCGAAATATTTCAGAATCTCCGGCGCCACTTTCTTCGGCCGCGCGCCAAGCGTAGGTAGCTCCACCACGATTAACCATTTCATTTGTCATAACCGTTGAAATGATTTCTTTTCGCAGTGGATGAC
>Ga0209444_10001449_pt1 | contig 13054 bp, 14 predicted proteins | sample LauGreFaBDMM15DN_2_FD_188215 | JGI IMG/M metagenome (GOLD analysis project Ga0209444, IMG submission 188215) | Freshwater lake microbial communities from Lake Michigan, USA - Fa13.BD.MM15.DN (SPAdes) (version 2) | ecosystem: Environmental > Aquatic > Freshwater > Lake | place: Lake Michigan...
CGCCAATGGTAGTGAGACGATAGGTCTTGTGAGAGTAGGTCGTCGCCAGGTATATGCCCCGTTCATAGCAATATGAACGGGGCTCTTTTTTTGTGTGTTCCGTAGGTTGGGATCAAGGAAGATCCAATGGACTGCTGACGAGTATTCCCTGAAAAGGATTCATGCTGGCAGAGTTCCATAAAGGTTGGCACGGAATTCGCTGTAATCCATGATGTCACTGTTGGTTTAGGGTTTTCCTCAGTGTATACCAAAAGGGGCGGCGAATCGATCGAGCATCACAAGGATTCGCCGCCCTCTTTGTTTGAAATGCAATTGAACTTAGCTTCGTAAATAAGCTCTGAATGTAACTAATGAATGCTGATTGTTACGGACTTATCGCAATTGGCTCTCAAGTAGGTTTTGGAAGAGGGGAAGGATTTTCAGGAAGAGGGAGTTTTTTCCGCCGCGGGCAAGTTGGTCACCAATGAGCATGGCACAATCATCGCAACCAGCAGGGGCCAGTGTCTCGGTAATATGATCACCAACAATGAGGCGCATGTAGATGTGCGCTGAGCTAGGCTCTCGATTGACCACAAGACTCATAGGTCCACCTGTGATACTCAGTTGCGCGATAGGAGCCGCTTGTTCATCGCTGATTAGTGTAGCTTTAATTGATTCCCCGGTTTTGTGCTCGAAGTGATAACTTTCTTTCTGAGCTTGGTTGTGGGAAACCGCAAGTTGGAGCTCTAGGCCCTGGCGCCAAACAGCTTGGGTGGCAAGCCACGAGAGAAGTTGGAGAGCTGAGTTTCTATGAAGGGGGTGGTGTGTGATCTCGATTTGTGAAATGTGAGATAGATTTTGCTGAGCGAGTGGATCATCAAAGAGCGATGCGAGGGCCAGGCGATACTGGTAGGTGCGTGTCCACGCGAGATCTTGGATGACAAGTGGTCGTTTGCTACCGTGAACCGCTTGATCAATGATGGTAAAAGATGCTTGTGGGTTGGACCAGCTTGAGCTGTCGAAGACAAAGCGATCGATGACGGAGTAGAGACGTTCTTCGAAAATGGGTGACAGTTCGCCTTGCCACCAGAGAATGAGGGGTAGGTCACTACTGAGATGGGCAAAAACGGTATTACGGAGTCGGCCACGGGAAACACCTGTGAGAGCAAAAGCGATTTGCTCACAGCATACGGATTTTTTTCCTTGGCTTAGATGGCAGTGAGCAGTAACCCAAGCGCGGAGTGAAGGCTGAGAGGCGCTGCGATCCATCTCGATGAGCAGCGCGCGGCAGGCATGGTCGCGGGTAAGTTCGCTGACAATGCGAGAATTGAGTGTAAGGGAGCCTTTTTGCTCGGAATAGAAGGCGAAATTGATGAGGCATGCGTTGGTCCGAGCCTTGTCAACCGCCCAAAGTTTACGCAACTCTGCGTCGATACTCCCGATGGCGACTTCTTGACCAAGTATGGGATCTAGCTCACTAGAGTTGGAATTATCGAGGATAGTTGTGGTATCGCTGCTCATATCGTTGTGAGTTTTAGAGACGGCGCCAGCTGTTTCCATCTTCATGGAGGAGGTCATCGGCTTCTTTAGGGCCCCAAGTACCTGCGACATATTCGGCCATGGGAACGGCAGTGGTGGCTTGGTGCCAAGCTTGCTCGATGCAGTCGATGAATTTCCATGCTTCTTCGACTTCATCACGACGGGCGAAAAGGGTGGCATCACCGGCGATGGCATCGAGGAGGAGTCGCTCGTAAGCCTCGGGGCTGGGCTTGCCGAAGCTGGTGCTGTATTGGAAGTCCATCTTGACGGGCTCAAGGCGCAGGCTGGTGCCGGGGATTTTCGAGACCATGCGCAGGGAAATGCCTTCGTCGGGCTGAATGCGGATGGCGAGCACATTGCCGCCGGGAACGCCTGTGGGTAGGGCATTGAAAAGCACGCCGGGAGGTGACTTGAAGTGTACGGAGATCTCGGTGGCTTTTTTCGGGAGTTGCTTACCGACGCGAATGTAGAAAGGAACTCCGCTCCAGCGCCAAGTATCGATCATGATGCGCAGGGCGACGTAGGATTCGGTCATTGATTCGGGATCGACGCGGTCTTCTTCGCGATAGCCGGGCACGGATTTACCGCTGACGCTGCCTTTGGTGTATTGGGCGCGCACGACGTTTTGGGCGACTTTATCGGCAGTATCCCACTTGCGCATCGAGCGAATGACCTTGACTTTTTCATCGCGTATTCCATCGGCACTAAGATCGGTGGGGGGCTCCATGGCGACGAGGCTGAGGAGTTGGAGGAGGTGATTTTGCACCATATCACGGAGCGCACCAGATTTGTCATAGTAGCCACCTCGGCCGCCTTCCATGCCGAGATTTTCGGAGCATGTGATCTGAACCTGTTCGATGTAGCGGCTGTTCCAAAGGGGTTCAAAGATGGCGTTAGCAAAGCGCAGCACCATGAGGTTTTGCGCGGTTTCCTTGCCTAAGTAGTGATCGATGCGGTATGTGTCTTTTTCCTTGAATGTTTGATTGACGATACGATTGAGGTGTTGGGCGGTGGAGAGGTCAGTACCGAATGGCTTCTCGACAATCACACGAGCCCAGTAGCCCTCTTTCGCTTCGTTGAGTCCGGCGTTTTTTAGCTGGGTCAGGATGTCATCAAAAAACTCGGGCGCACTTGCGATGTAGAAGAGTCGATTGCCCTTGCCGCCGCGGTCGCGATCAATGGCATCGAGGGTGGCAGCGAGACGCGCATAGCCTTCGGCATCGGTGAACTCGCTTTGGTGGTAGTGAATATTCGGCGCGATGCTGCTCCAGACTGCGTCATCATGACCAGTGCGCGATACTTTGCAGTTGAGCTCTTCGAGGCCGGCACGGAATTCGGCATCGGATTTTTCGCGACGTGCAAAGCCAATGATTTTCACGCCGGGTGGCAACTCGCCATCGAGTGCGAGGTTGTAAAGTGCAGGAACTAGCTTGCGGTGTGTGAGGTCGCCAGTGGCACCAAAAATTACGACGGTGCAAGCCGCGGGGCGGGAGCGCGAAACTAAATCTTCTCGAAACGGATTGTTCATGAGCGGACAGAGATTACACGCGAATTCAGCTCTACAGGGAAGAAGAAACTGTGTCTTGAGCAAGGAAAGTCGTTGATGGCGTAATGAGCTATTTTCTCCGGTAGGTATGGATATTTTTTAATCTGATGACCAGAATTAGGGAATGTAAGTGAAGCGGAAGAATTGGTTCAGGTATGGCATGGGAACGGTTCGATCGATTAGTCCGGAAGCATCAGTAGTAACGGTGGTGATGAGGTTCCATTGACTGAGATCAGTGGAACTTTCGAAGCGATACGTGAGCCCCTCAGCGGCGGAGCAACGGATGGTAACGGTTCCGTTGGAATTTTTTGTGAGAGTCGACGCGGATGCGGGCAAGATGATAAGTTCAAGGTCACCTTGAGCGTTGAATGGAGTGGACCATTTTTGATCGGTATAAACGTTGGCGCCGGTGAGGGTGCGTAAAAAAGCAGCGAGGTTATCTTTTTGGGTCTGCGTGAGATTGAGATTTTGCACGCCACCACCGGGTCGGCGCAAGCGGTTGTCGAGGTTGGCGTTATCGCCGGGGATAGCATTGTAGTGGTTGATCACATCAGCGAGTGTGGATTTGCTAGCATCGTGCATGAGACCACCGTTGGATTGGCCGCTGGGTCCCACGGCGTCTCGTAAGGACGGCGAACGGGTATTGGTGAGATCAGTGCCCGCTGCGATCACGCCGGTGGTGCCATTGTTGCGGCTGTTCGGATCGATGGCGAATTCTGGCGGCGCATGGCAGCCTGCACAACCAGCGCCGCCGCCTGGGCCGGGAGTATTGATGAATAGAACCTTACCGGCATTTTCTGCGGTGGTGAAGTTAGGAAATGGTTGATTGTCATTTGCCTGTGCGCGGCCGATGTCGTATTTGGAATCGAAGGATTGGATGCTGCGGACGAATTGAGCGAGGGATTGCTGCACGCGTGTTTCGGTGATTGTGGCATTTCCGAAAGTCATGGCGAAGAGCACTCGATATTCGGGAATCGTGGTGAGCCGCGTGACAAGATCGGCAAAAGCGGGGTCACCGCTGATGCCGCTGAAGCCCATTTCGACGTGGTCTTGGATCGGCTGAGTCGTTTGAATTTCCAGTGATGCAGCTCGCTCATCCCAGAAAAATTTCGATTCGTTCGAAAAGCGGCTATTGATCAGGCGCATCGAGTGCCGACCAGTGGAGCCATTTACGCCAAGGCTGGCCGTGGCGTCATCGCCAAAGCCGCGTGATTGCTCGTGGCAAGAGGAGCAACTCACGGTACTGTTGCGTGACAAGCGTTTGTCATAGAACAAAATGCGACCGAGTGTGGCGCCTGCATCGGTAATTGCATTGTTGCTAGGTGTGTTGTCACGCGTAATGTAGGCTGGGCGCGGTTGGTTTGCGTAGTTGTGGAGTTTGGTGAGATCGACGACGCCATTTTGTGCTAGCGCGGTTGCGCCGGACAAAGCGACAAACAAGGTCCATAGTGTGCGTGTTGTTTTCATGGTGAATTTTGTACGATGTTTCGTTTGCATCTTAACCATTCACGAAATGGCAAGATATCCAAGAAACTTTACCAGAGCTTTACAATTGTTTACAAACACTTCACTGGAAGTGCGGTATTTATCTCAATTTATTACTTTTTTGACATACATGGCTTTGAGCGCAATCGTGAGGCCTTCCATCTTGCAGGAAATTTCATGGTCGCCATCGACAAGACGAATCGGCTTTGACTTGGTGCCCACTTTCAACACCTGCGAGGTGCCGCCGAGCTTGAGATCTTTGACCATTTGCACGACGTCACCATTGACTAATACATTTCCATGCGCATCTTTGACAACTTGCACTATCGATGCTTCATCTGCTGGCTCTTCCTTCGGCCACTCATGGCCACAAGTGACACACTCCCAGACCGTAGCGTGAGACAAAATTTCATTCATATCGCAGACAGGGCAGCTTGGTTGTATCATCAAGGAAAGTTATGTCAGATGAAACGACAGCAATCAAGTGCAAAGCCATGCGATTGGATTGGATGGTTTCTGCCTCATTCCACTCTTGCTTGAGAGCTTTCACCTGTTCATGATCGCCTCGACATGCCTCGCCACGTTTCTCAGATCGATGCCTTTCACGCAGAAATGCTCGATTTTTCTGACTTCGGAACGTCGACGAGAATTCTCGAAATCGCCAGTGCAGGACGGAGTATTCCGGGTTATGTCAACGAGTTTTGGACATCCAAACAACGCGCCGCACACTCGCTGCACGAGGTGTCGTATCGCGCCTGCTTCAAGCCACAACTGCCACGATTTTTCATCGAACGCTTCACCACTGCTGGTGAAAAAGTGTACGATCCTTTCATGGGGCGCGGCACTACTTTGTTAGAGAGCGCCTTGCTCGAACGCGTGCCTGTGGGTTGCGACATCAATCCACTATCTGCCTTGTTGTGTCTTCCGCGCTTGCGCTCGGTGGATCTAACGCAAATCGAAAAACGATTGCAGGAAATCGATCTCAATACAGCGAAAGACATTCGTGAAGATCTGTTAGTTTTTTATCATCCGGTCACCCTGCGCGAACTCTGCGCTCTGCGTGAGTATTTTCTCATGAAAGAAAATGCCGGCACGCTTGATGACATCGATGCTTGGATACGCATGGTTGCAACCAATCGTCTCACAGGTCACTCCGCTGGGTTTTTTTCCGTTTATACACTGCCACCAAACCAAGCGGTTTCGATTGCTTCTCAGATCAAGATTAATGAAAAACGTGGACAGGTTCCTACCGCTCGCGATATCCGAAAAATCATTCTCAAAAAATCTGCTAGCTTACTTAAGGATCTTTGTGCTGATGAAAAAACGCATCTTAAAGCCGTAAGCAAAAAAGCCCAATGCGTCACGGCGAGCAGCGCGCACACGCCGGCGATCGCCGATTCTAGCATCGCGCTGGTAGTTACCTCGCCGCCGTTTCTCGACATCGTGCAATACGATCAAGACAACTGGCTGCGCTGCTGGTTCAATGGCATCGACTCCAAGGCCGTGCCGATTTGGCAATGGCGCAAAGCTGAAGATTGGCAAGCTGCCATGACGGATGTTTTTCGCGAACTGCAACGCGTTCTTGTCGATGGGGGCATCGTGGCCTTCGAAGTCGGCGAAGTGCGCAATGGCAAAATCAAGCTCGAAGAACTCGTCATCCCCGCCGCCGCCTCTGCGGGATTGCAAGCCATTGCCGTCTTGATCAACGACCAAGAATTCACCAAAACCTCCAACTGCTGGGGAGTCGACAATGCCAGCAAAGGCACGAACTCCAATCGCATCGTGATTCTCCAAAAATCACTTCTATGCAACAGGTAATGCCTCCTCGATTTCCTACTTGCCGCTGTTTGATCAAACTGTATCGTTCTTGCATGCATAAAACTCTGTTCTGGTTTCTTTCGTTAGTCTGTTGTCACGCGGGCATCATTCCGCAACCACTGGATGTCAAAGCGCGCGAGGGGCATTACTCGCTTAAGCCCGGCTCTTTCATTTACTTGCCGACCGGCACAGAGCAAACATTGCTGAGCGTTCTCAAGGATAGCGATATTGATCTTAAGATGGCACCTGCTGATGCATCGTGCGCGGTGCAATTGTTAGATGAAAAAAGCCTGCCCGACAATTACCAGATCCCCTCAGGCGAAGGCTATGTCATGCGCATCACTCGTGAGGTCATCAACATTCATGCCGCGACCGATGCCGGGAAATTCTACGGTTTGCAAAGTTTGGCGCAGCTCATTTCCTCTTCCGAAAAATCACCAAACGGCACGACCCAAGTACCTTGTCAGGACATCGTCGATCAACCCCGCTTCGCTTGGCGCGGCTACATGCTCGATGTCTCACGTCATTTCGCTACCACCGAAAACATCAAACGCCAACTCGATGCGATGGCGCGCTACAAACTGAATCGCTTTCACTGGCATCTCACCGATTCTCCCGCCTGGCGCATCGAGATTAAAAAATACCCCGAGCTCACTCGCATCGGCGCGCGTGGCACCGAGACTGATCGACGCAAGGATGCGCCCGCACAATTTTACACCCAAGAGCAAATCAAAGAGATTGTCGCCTATGCCAAGGCGCGACACATCATCGTGATTCCCGAGATCGATATGCCTGGGCATGCCGATGCCGCAGTCCGCAGTTACCCGCAGCACGATGGCGGTGGTTACGAAAAATGGCCGCACTTTACCTTCAACCCCGCTAAACCCGAAACCCTCACATTTCTCGATGACATTCTCACCGAAGTAGCGGCCTTGTTTCCCGATGCTGGCGTCATCCATTTCGGCGGTGATGAAGTGCATTTCGGTTGGCAACAATGGCCCAAACTCCCCGCAGTGCAGGCTTTGATGAAGCAAGAAAATCTCAAGGATCTCGCTGCAGTAGAAACTTGGTTCAATCGACGCATGGCGAAAAAAATCAACACACTCGGCTTCGAGACGGGTGGTTGGGATGAGATCGCCGCTCGCGATCTACCGAAGGACAAAACGCTGATCTTCTGGTGGCGTCACGACAAACCGAACGTATTGCAGCAAGCGCTCAAAGATGGCTATCCCGTCATCCTATGCCCACGCCGTCCCTGCTACTTTGATTTCTTGCAACACCCCAGTCACAAAAATGGGCGCAACTGGAATGGCATCAATCCACTCAACGATGTCTATGCTTTTCCATCCAATCTCAAGCTCACGGAGAGCCAAGAAAAACAAGTGCGCGGCATTCAAGCGTGCTTGTGGACTGAAACAACGATCACGCAGAGTCGCCGCGATTTCATGACCTGGCCACGCCTCATCGCGCTGGCAGAATCGGCATGGACCGTTGAGAAAAACAAAGATTTTCCCAGCTTCGAGGATCGACTGAAACCAGAACTCACATGGCTTACGAAAAAAGGCATCGGCTTCTACGATGTTTATCGTAATTCCGCCGAAGTTACAGACAGCGGAGCTAAGCAAGAATATCTCGACAACGCGGAGTAAGGCATCCGTCGCCACGATCAAAAAAATCCATCCTGCCCAGCAGGATTGATTTGCTAGGATAGGGAAAAGTTATGAAGAGAAAATCCATCTGGTTTGGCTCGGCTACTGCGTTGATTCTGTTCGCATGCTGGCTGTTGATGCAGTCGGACTCGAAGCCACAATCCAAACGCTGCGCCAACGTTTCTTCCGCAGATAGCACGAACCCACCCGTAGCCAAAGCCGTTCCCGGTCAACCGGGTTTTGTGTTCAGTCCTTTTAACAATAAAATTGTTGATGTGAGCGGAATTCCCTCTGGCACTCTCATTGCCGATCCACAATTTCCGGAAGCCGAGAAAAAACACTTTCGCGCACCATAGTCGCGGCGGCGCTTGGAATCTTCGCACTTTTTTGACCGCTGGACAAACAACAGGGTATCGGCTAAAATACAAGCATGAAAATTTCCATCGCAAATCTCCCAACGGATCTGCAAATTTTTGTAGAAACAACATTGGCAAATGGCGCGTATCCCGATGCTGAGCATTTGCTGCTTGGTGCCCTCTGCCAGCTCAAAGAACAACACATGAGTGAAGGTGGTGAACTGGAAATCACAGAAGCATGGGGAGAGGAAATTGACAGACGTTTGGAGGAAATCACAAGTGGCAAAGTGAAGTGCATTCCAGGGGAAGAGGTGCTAGCATGATTGCGGACTAAACTCGGATAAAAGCAACATGCTTGCGTTTCAATTGCACCCTGAAGCCGATCACTAATTTATTGGCGCGATCGTCTCGGGGACACGAAATCGTTGTAGCCGCCAAGTGCCTCCACGATTTTCTCTAGTGGACAAGCATGCCCGTTCATGATTACTTTGCTTCATCATGAAACTCGAAACGCAATGCATCCATGCTGGTTATTCCCCTGAAGCTACCACTCTTTCCTGCGCTGTTCCCGTGTATCGCACGGCAGCGTTTGCGTTCCGCAATACCGAGCACGCGGCGAATCTTTTTGCGCTGAAGGAACTGGGCAATATATACAGTCGCTTGATGAATCCTACCTGCGATGTGTTAGAGCAACGTCTCGCCGCGATGGAACAAGGTGCTGCTGGATTGGCGCTGGCTTCGGGCACCTCGGCGATTTTTTACTCGATCATCACTCTTGCGGAAAAAGGCGACAACATTGTCTCCGCTCGCAATCTCTACGGTGGTACCTACACGCAGTTCAAGGACATCCTGCCGCAGCTCGGCATCGATGTGACTTTTGTGGACTCAAACGATCCGACCAATTTCGCGGCTGCGATCAATGACAAAACACGGGCGATTTTCTGCGAATCGGTCTCGAATCCCGCTCTGGAAATTGCTGATCTGGAAGCCATCGCTAAAGTCGCCCATGCTCACGGATTGCCGCTGATCGTGGACTCCACATTTTCCACACCGTTTCTGACGCAACCCATCGTCCACGGCGCGGACATCGTCGTGCACTCGCTGACCAAATGGCTCGGCGGTCACGGCACCAGCCTCGGCGGCATCGTCATTGATTCTGGAAAATTCAATTGGGCCGCGGGCAAACATCCGCTCTTCGATCAACCCGATCCCTCCTATCACGGCTTACGCTGGGGCCATGATCTTCCTGAGCCATTAGTTCCTTTGGCATTCATCTTGAAAATGCGCACGGGTCCGCTGCGCAATCTTGGTGCTTGTCTCTCGCCTGACAATGCGTGGATGGCGATGCAGGGCATTGAAACTTTGCCACTGCGCATGGAGCGCCATTGCAGCAATGCCCTCGCCGTGGCGAAACATCTCAGCGCGCATCCCGCAGTCGAGTGGGTGCGTTTCCCTGGATTGGAAGGAGATTCCCAAGCGGCGATGAATGAAAAATACCTACGTTGCCTCGGTGGATCGATGGTCGTTTTCGGCATCAAAGGCGGAGCCACAGCGGGAGCAAAGTTCATTGATTCGCTGAAACTTTTCCGCCACCTCGCCAACGTCGGCGATGCAAAATCGTTAGCCATTCATCCGGCGACGACAACACATTCTCAGCTCAATGCCGAACAACAAAAAGCCTGTGGCATTCCGCCAGAGCTAATTCGTCTATCGATCGGCATCGAGCACATCGACGATATCCTCGCCGATCTCGATCAAGCGCTTAGCTGAAGAACTTGATTTTGGAAACAGGAGGCAGTTGAGCGCGCGCCATGGCGGCGTGTTGCTCATCGCTGCAGGCCGAATTCGTCGGAGCATCGGCTTCTTTTTCCACGGGGGTTACCAGACCTTGTGCGATCATCCATTCCTCGACTTCGGCACCTGAGATGTCGGCCAGCATGTGACCATTGATCTCGACGCAAGGGGACAGTGGTTGACCGGTTTTGGTTTCCATTTCCCAGCGGAAGGCGGGATTTTTGATGATGTCTTTTTCCTCAAAGGCCAGATCATGCTTGCGCATGACGGCGCGTACGCCTTCGCTCCAACCGCAGAAGGTTTTGAGATAGGCAGTGATTTTTGGTGTCGATTCGCTCATGATGTTATAATTTGTTCGGTTCTATCTTACTCGGCATCGGCAGTTGTGCAAGGGTCGATGCCAAAAAAAATCCCCACGCGCCGCAGCACCTGAGGATGAAGATTTTCTCCGTGGAGCTTAGTCACGGTTCATGAACAGGCGCAGCACATACCAGAACAGCAGAGCGACGCCGGCGAAGAGTGAGAGCGAGGCCGCCACGTGTTGCGTAGTGCGGTAATGATACATGATATTGCTAGTGCTATAGAGGATCGATCCGCTAGCGAAAAGAATCATCAAGGCAGAGAACCAGGTGCCCAATGTGATGGGTAGGAAAAATGATGCCACAATGACGCCGAGCACTACCATGCCGCCGATTTTCAGCATGCCGCCGAGGAAGGAAAAATCCTTGCGGGTGGTGAAAGCGATGAGCGTCAGGCCCAAGACCATGGCGACCGTCACCATGCCTGCCTTCGCGATCACTCCATTCTCCATGCCATTGGCGATCATCAGAAGAGGCAGCATAATCAAGGCTTGTGCGACCACATAGACCGAGAGGCCGAAGTATTGCATGCCGAGGGATGTGGAGCTATTGGCCCACTTTTCCGCGATCCACGAGACGCCCATGAATGCTACCATGACCATCAGCCATGAGTATTTGCTCGCGCCTAGCAGAGAGAAAACGGAGTTTTCCAAACCGGCATTCAGCAGCATGTATTCGATCAGCGCGAAGGCCGCCACTGCGCCAGCAAGGTGCCAATACGTTTTGCGAACGAAGGAGACGCGCGTGGTCTCATCTTGTGCTGCGACTACATCAAACGTGGGAGATTCGTAGGGATTCATATCGACGCAATGTTAGAGTATTCTCCCCGCTGCGCAAGGAGAAAAGTGTGTTTTACTCTTCACATCATATTTCATTCAGTAGCATCGCGCCGATGATCCCTGCTTGCTGACCGAGCTTCGGCGCTGTGAGTCTTGCACCAAGATTTTCGAAATATCCTGCACTGAGCGCATCGAGATGGCGAGCCACTTTTTCGTGCAGTCCCGTCGCCTGCGAGACTCCGCCGCCGAGGATGATCATCGCAGGGGAAAGAATCGCACATGCAGCTAAAATTCCCTGTGCTAAATACCAAGCCTGCATCTCCCAAGCGGGGTGCTCTGGTTCTAACAAATGTGCTGGGCTGCCCCAACGTTTGTCGATCGCCGGACCACTGGCAAGACCCTCCCAGCAATCGCCATGAAAGGGACATACGCCCGCGAAGTTGTCATCGGGATGTCGCGGCACCCGCAGATGGCCGATCTCGGGATGCAATGTGCCGTGGACTAGATTTCCTTCCGCACAAATGCCTGCACCGATGCCTGTGCCTATCGTGAGATATACGGAATTCAGATAAACGGCATCGTGCAGACCATGCGCGGCACCTTGGCGCATTTCTCCCAGCAAGGCGGCATTCACATCGGTGTCCAGTGACAAGCGCGTCTGCGGCAAATGTTGGGCAAAAAAATCTCCTAACGAAAATCCCTCCCAGCCCAGCTTCGGCGTGCGTAGGAATCTCGAAAAATCAGGCGCTCGGCGATCCACACGAATCGGACCAAAGCTGCCAATTCCCACGCTCGTCACGCCCCCGCGTTCCTGCCACCAGGCCGCCGCTTGGGCCAGTGTTTGCTCGGGCGATGTCGTCGGGTAGCGCCATTCTTCCTCGATCACCGCTTGACCTGCGACGATGCGACCCAGCGCGACTACTGCTTTGGTGCCGCCTAGCTCGAGTGCTCCGAATACGTCACTCATGCGACCACACCTTCCACAGCGCGATTTTTTTTTCGCAAGCGCGCGACTTTTTTCCATAGCCAGCGTGTCACCACAATGCAGAAAATCACCACAATCGTGAAAACCACCAGTGCCACTACCGGCGCTATGCTGATCAGCCCGAGTCCGCCGAGGACCAAGCCATCTTCCGATACACTCGCCACACAGTTCGAGACGGGTTCGGGCGAGGCATTGAGAATCAAGCGAGTGCTTGCCTTGGTGCTATGGGTAGCCAAAGCGGCACCACCAGCCAGCAGAGCGGCCACCACAGTGATCGTCGGGTCCATTTGCCCCAGTGCTGCTAGGGCGAGAAAAATGCCACCCGCAGGCCGCACCACCGTGTGCACGGCATCCCATGTGCTATCGACCCACGGCACTTTATCGGCGAAAAATTCAATCGCGAACAAGGCTCCCGCTACACCGAGCACCCATGGATTTCCCAGCACTGCGAGATTTTCATAGGCACCGGATAACTCGATCCATTGAAAACGCACGGCGAGCCCAGCAATGAAAACGGTGAGGTAAAGATTCAGTCCCGCTAGGGTGGTAAGACCCAGTGCGACACCAATCTGATCAAGGATTTGCATGCCGACCATCATAGCGGAAAAATCCTGTGACGTCGATTCCAAAGCGCAGCGATCTTTGGAATGAGAGTCGTAGACTTTTTCTTGCCCACTTTCATGAATTGACCCCATACTGAGCGCGCATGAGCCAATCGATCCGCACTGTCCCGCTGGACTCCTCCGCGATGCCTCCGGGCATCCC
>Ga0209444_10001453_pt1 | contig 13041 bp, 13 predicted proteins | sample LauGreFaBDMM15DN_2_FD_188215 | JGI IMG/M metagenome (GOLD analysis project Ga0209444, IMG submission 188215) | Freshwater lake microbial communities from Lake Michigan, USA - Fa13.BD.MM15.DN (SPAdes) (version 2) | ecosystem: Environmental > Aquatic > Freshwater > Lake | place: Lake Michigan...
GAGTCTGAGTGCTCACACCATTCCTGCGGATCGGTTGTTCTTGGAGTCTTACCGCCGAGCCATCGGGCGATTTCCGGAATCGGTGACAGCCGCTGTCGGCCCCATCCTCGGCGAATTTGATGCAGCCCTGAGCGGCGGTATCACATTGTTTGAAGGTGACGACCTCCGCCGGGGTTTCGGATTTGGAGCCGGCAATCCGAACAGTCTCTACCGTCGCAGCACCTGGCAACGACGGCCCTTCGACGAAGAGATCGGCGGTGGTGAAGACCTCCAATGGTACTTCGATGCCCTGAAGGCCGGAGAAACCATCGCCGCGGTGCATGCGGCCGGGGTTCACTACCGGAACCGCCGATCCATGAGAGCCTTTTATCAGAAAGGCCGCGTGGACTACCGGGCGATGGCTCGCTTCATCGAACCACACCGTCCCAGCCTGCCCGGGATTTTCATCCGTGCCGCCAAACTAGCCCTGTATCTCCCCATCGGCCGCGTGGACTGGGCCGGAGCCAAGGGCAGCCTCGCCCATTGCATTGGTAATTATGTTGAGGCGCGTGCCCTGGCACGGCAGGCACGCCGACCCTAGCGGGCTTTACCCATTGCCCGCCCAAGGAGCCGATCTGAACCCGGCTCGGTCGATGCAGTTCTTCCGTGGGATTGCTTCAATTCGAACGAACGGTTACGACTGCGCTTTAACCATGAGCCTGTTCCCCTTTCGGACCCTTGCATCCTGCCTTGCCGCAACCCTGATCGGACAACACACCTCGCTAGAGGCCGCTCGCCCCGACCTCGCAGCCGCCGCACTCAAGCCGGCCCATCCCGCGCCGAAGTACGCGACCACCGGCCGCGTGGAACGCCTGGCACCAGAGTTCGATTCCCTGGTTGCCCCAGGCTCGGAGATGGAACTCCTGGCCGAAGGCTTCGACTGGTCGGAGGGCCCGGTCTGGATCCGCAAGAACCGCGAACTCCTCTTCTCCGATGTGCCGGTCAACAAAGTCTATCGCTGGACCGAAAAGGACGGCTTGAGCGTGGCACTGAATCCCAGCGGCTACTCCGGCCAGGCACTCAAGTTCCGCGAGCAAGGCTCCAATGGATTGACCTCCGACCGCGGTGAGCGACTCCTCCTCTGCCAGCACGGCAACCGGCAAATCGCCCGACTGGAAGCCGACGGGAGCTTCACCCCGCTGGCCGAGCACTATCAGGGACGCCGCTTCAATTCGCCGAACGACCTCTGCCTGGCCTCCAACGGAAACATCTATTTCACCGATCCGCCGTACGGCCTTGAAGGATTGAACCAGAGCCCACTCAAGGAGCTGATGTTCAACGGCGTGTACCTGCGCCGCCCCAGCGGTGAGGTCGTACTGGTCTCCCGCAAATTGGAGTTCCCCAACGGCATCGCCCTGTCGCCCGACGAAAAGACACTTTATGTGAACCAGTCGGACCCCAAGGCCGCCACTATCACTGCCTTCTCGGTGCTGCCCGATGGCACAGTGGGCGAGGGACGCCTGTTCTTCGACGCCACGCCCCGAGTGGCTGGCAACAAAGGGCTGCCGGACGGATTGAAGGTCGATGAGCGCGGCAACCTCTGGACCAGCGGTCCGGGCGGTATTTTAGTCATCTCCCCAGAAGGCAAGCTGTTGGGCGTCCTCAACACGGGAGAGGCCACGGCCAACTGCGCCTGGGGCAATGATGGACGCACCCTCTACATCACAGCCGACAGCAAGCTTTTGCGCATCCGCACCCAAACCCGCGGTGCGAACTGGCCCCACTGAGCCCCGGGCAACTTGCCTCACTTGAATTGGGACAATTCCTGACGTGCTTCAGCCATTGTTGAAATCCCGGGATTTTATTAGCCTCGTGGTGCTGCCTGAGCCCCTCACAGCCACACTGGAGTGAGTGCCCGGATCCGACCGGACCATGCCAAAATCCTCGAAAAAAACATTCACGACCCTCCACGGGCAATTGCTCCTCGATGGGGGTAGTTTGGGCGGGTCGTGCTTTCACCGGTCGGTGGTGCTGGTCTGCGAACACACCCCCGAGGGGGCGTTGGGGTTGGTCCTCACTCAACCCGGAACCCAGCTTCTGGAAGACTCTCTCCCAGGCGAGGTACCGCCTCAATTTCAGGGAATCCCTCTCTTCGAAGGAGGCCCCGTCCAGCCGACCGCACTGAGTTACCTCTACAGCCAAGCGGGGCATTTGCTCGGCAATGTGTTGCCCCAGCTCACGGTCGGACACCAAATCGAAGAACTTGAAGAGCTCATGAACTCCGGCTCGCCGGGACTGCGATTGAAGGTCTTCTCGGGCTACGCCGGCTGGGCCCCCGGACAACTCGACAACGAACTGCGCCAGAACAGTTGGCTCATCGCACCGGCCGACCTCTCACTGATCTTCGAGACCCCCTCTCAAGACCTTTGGAAGAACCTCCTCCGCCAACGCTCCAACTGGCAGGAACGAATTCTCGCCGAAACCCCGGACGACATCGCTTCCAACTGACCGTGGAATCAACCCTGCTCTTCTTTGCGCTGCCGCAGGAGGCCGCGGCCTTCGTGAAACTGGGACGCCATCGCGGATGGCCCCTAAAACCAACAGCCCAACCCCTCCCTGGCCGCGCCCTGCAACGCTTTGTCGCGCCGGGTCTCGAGGTCTGGGTAACCGGCATGGGACCAAAAAACGCCCGACGCAGTGGCCACGCTGCCCTCGAAACGGGTCGACCCGAGCGCCTGTTCACCTGCGGAGTCGCCGGAGCCCTGAATCCTGAAGCCCAGGTCGGTTGGGTCTACCACGAGGCCGACACAGCATTCCCGGGAATCGATCGGCTTCAGGCCACGGCCTCGACCCCAGGGCGGATGGTCACCCGGGACCGAGTGGTCATCACGCACTTGGAAAAGGCGCAACTCCGCTCAGAAACCCAGGCCGACCTGGTAGACATGGAGTCGACCGTGCTGCGAGACATGGCACGAGCCCAAGGCATTCCTTCGGCCACCGTCCGGTCCGTCTCGGACACCGCCCACGGAGACCTGGTGCTCGATTTCAACCGCATTTACACGGCCGAAATGACCCTCCATCCCGGTCGCCTGGCCCTGGAGATCGCCCGCGCCCCCTGGAAAATCCCTGCCCTGATTCGCTTTGGCGGTAATGCCCAGAACGCTTCGGTCCGCCTGGCCGAGGTCTTGGTAGAAACGCTGGTGTAGCCCCTGTTCAAGGGCTCTCACATCCCCAACTGCTTGAGAAGGTCGGGGGCCATGCGCTGGATCCATTCCTTGTTCCAGACGATGACGGCCAGCAGCACAAAAGTGCTGGCGTCGAAAAACCCATGGGCAATGACCGCGGCCCAGAGTGACCGGTGCCCGATCATCACTAGGGCCAAGATGAACCCGACGACTCCCGTGAGAACGACGCCGCCGATCCCCTGAGGCAAATGGCCCAAGCCAAAGACCACGGCAGCCAGACCGGCGACCAACAGAGTGGGCCCGCGCCGACGCAGTTGCCAACGCAGCCAGGGCTCTGAGGGCTTTCGCGGCCGAGGAATCCACCAAGAACGAGGCAGCAAGTCTCGAACGGCGGCCATGAATCCCGCCCGCCACAGTTCTTCACGCAACCCAGCGGTGACAAAACTCAACAGCGTGATCGCCAAAAGCAGGTAGATCGGATCGGCCAACGCGTCGAACTCAAGCAACGCTTCGAGCTTGGGTCGGAATTGCTGAAGGCGTTCTTCGATGGAAGGTCCGGCCGCAGCCTCCCCGGCAGACTTGGATTGCAAGGCTTCGACTAGGAGAAATGGAGCCAAGGCCCCATACACCACCACCACGGCCCCCAATCGAACTCCGATGGACCAGAGTGCTCCCCAGAACCAATCCCACCCTCGCATGGGTCGCCAGAAGAGTTCCTTGCGGGTCGGTCGGCCCACCCAGGCACCCGCGCCAAAGAAGAGAGCAAACACCGCCACGCTCTCCAGACAAACCAAGATCAGTCCCTGGATCGTCGGAGGCAGGGCTGGGCCTCGCGAGGCTCCGCCGATCTGCAGGAATTGACTCAAGACCCCGAGAATTAGCGGATAAAAACCCACCAGCAGCAGGAAAGCCACCGAGCGCCAGCGTGGCCGGACCGCACCCGGATGGGGCGCGTCGGGGTGGGTCAACACCGGGGGAATCCCACCCTGGGTCGGAATCACAGGCGGTGCAGCCACCGTGGGCGGGAAAGATTCCGGGGGTTCCATGGGTCAACGGGAAGTGGTCTTGGCAGAAGTCTCTGCGGCGCGGCGACACGCCAGGGAGACAACCTCCAACTGTTCCAGAAATCGCTCCCGCTCCGATTCGGGCAAGTCGGCCAACACATCCGACTGTAATCCCACGGCCACATCCCGCACCTGGCGATATTTGTCATGGCCCGAGGGCAACAGGCGAATCCGGTAAGCCCGGCGGTCGCGCTCATGAGCCTGCCGCTCGATCCAACCGGCTTCTTCCATGCGCTCCAACAGCGAAGCGACGGTGTTGGGATCACTCGACATGGCCTCGGTCAGGCTGCGTTGGGTCATCCCCTGTGTATCGCCCTCCAGCAGCGTTCGCAGGGCCGTAAACTGGTCCGGAGTTACTCCGGTGTGGGCAATGCGCCGGCGGAAAGTCTGGTTGAGGCTGTACCAAGCCCGGCGGAGCAAGGGTGGCAGGCGACGACGCTGGGGCGAATCCAGAGGGATCACCGATCCTGGGGTTGGAGAAGCGGGGCTGGACACAAGGGCGGACGGTTTGTCGCGGACACGGTCCCCTTTGGCAAGGGCCGTTCCCGGGCACCTCCCGTCCGCCGGCTCGGTAGCGACAGTTTTCGCATACAGCTCTGGGGAAATGGACACTCAGAACGCTCGGAACACCGAAGCGGCCATCCCTACTAGGTCGCATGGGGGCCAGTATCCCCGAGTTTTCCTTGTGACTGCTCCGAACATTTACCGATGGTTCTCCGTCAACACGAGGTTCAGCTATGTCAAAGCCTTCTTCACCCCTTGGAACCGCTTCCCTGCCCCGCCGGGAATTTCTTCGCAGCTGTGGCATGGGCATGGGATCGGTGGCCCTGAGCTCACTGCTGGGATCGGCCGGTCTGATTACCTCCCAGGCCTTGGGCGAGTCTGGTTCACTCAATCCCCTCACGCCGCGGGCGCCGCAGTTTCTAGGCCGGGCCAAGCGCGTCATCCACATCTTCGCTAATGGCGGACCGTCTCATGTAGACACCTTTGATCCTAAGCCCTCGCTAGACCGCTGGCATGGCAAGGAGATCCCCATCCACCACAACACCGAGCGCAAGACCGGTGCCGCGTGGCGGTCCCCCTTCCAGTTCAAAAAATACGGACAGAGCGGCATCGAGGTCAGTGAGCTCTTCGAGAAGACGGCCGCCTGCATTGATGACATCTGCGTCATTCGCTCGATGAAGGCCGACGTGCCGAATCACGAGCCGTCGCTGTTGCTCATGAATTGCGGCGAGGCGCGCCAAGTGCGGCCCAGCTTCGGCTCCTGGGTGACCTACGGCCTGGGCAGCGACAACCAAAACATGCCCGGCTTCGTGGTGATGTGCCCCGGCGGCTATCCGATTCAGGAATCGCAGAACTGGCAGAGCGGATTCCTGCCGGGTGTTTACCAGGGCACCTACATCGACACCAAGCATACGCAGATCGAGAAGCTCATCGAGAACATCAACAACGTCCGCACCTCACCCGAGGCTCAGAAAAGCCAGTTGGCCCTCCTGCGCAAACTCAACGAGGAACACCGACGGGCTCGCGCCACCGATCCTCAGCTCGACGCCCGCATCCAAAGCTTCGAACTGGCCTACCGCATGCAGATGGATGCGGCCGACGCCTTCGACATCCAGCGCGAGCCGGAGTCGGTGCGGAAGCTCTACGGCGAGGGTACCCAGTCGCGCCAATTGCTCATTGCCCGCCGACTGGTCGAGCGGGGCGTGCGCTTTGTGCAAGTGTGGCACGGAGCCGGCCAACCTTGGGACAACCACGACGACCTCGAGGTCAACCACCGCAAGCTGGCCCGCGAGAGCGACCAGGGCATCGCGGGCCTTCTCACCGACCTTAAGCAGCGCGGAATGCTTGAAGATACGCTGGTGATTTGGGGCGGCGAGTTCGGCCGAACCCCCACGGTCGAACTACCGACTCCGGGAGCCAACTCGGGCAAGATCAACGGCCGCGACCACAACAACCATGGGTTTACGATGTGGCTGGCTGGTGGCGGCGTGAAGGGCGGCACTGTGTATGGGTCCACCGACGAGTTCGGATTTGCGGCCGCTGAAAACCCGGTCCATGTCCATGATCTCCACGCCACCTTGCTGGCGCTGTTGGGCTTCGATCACGAAAAGTTCACCTACCACCACGCCGGGCGGGATTTCCGCCTGACTGACCTCCATGGCAAGGTCGTCCGGGGCATCATGGCCTAAGCCCAAAGGCCGAGGGGCCGGAAGAATCTTTTCAGGCATCTTCCCAGCCCTCACCGTCCCCACCAGAATTTCCATGTCCGACACCACTCCTCCCGAAACCCTGGCCACGACCTTGTTCGCGCCAGAACTGCGGGCAGCACTCCAAAGCTACGAACGTCACATCGTCTGCATCGAGCAGGTGCCGGAAGAAATGGAAAGCGCTTTGCAGTCGCTGATCGAGAAGGCCATTCAGGCCTTCGAAAACCGCGCTCCCGGCCTCAAACACGGGATTGCTCTGAACCGCCAGGTCACGGTCATTCTCAGCGAAAGTTCCGGCACCAAGCCGCTGTGCGGGATCTATTTTAACCTACACTCTCCCTACGCCCGGAAAATCGGCAAAACCGAGTCGCCGAAGGGATAGAGGCCTCCATCGCTCCAAGAAAAACGACTCCCACCCGCCACCTGACATGACATCGATTTTCCTGAGCGCCCGATCAGCCAATCTCTTGTGGATGTGCCTCAGCCTGGCCACCGCTCTCAGCACCACTCCACTCAGCGCCGCCACTCGCCAAATCGGCGCCCACACCTTCACCCTGCCCGAAGGGTTTCAAATCGAAGCCGTGGCCACGACCGAACACGTCGCCCGGCCCGTGAACGGATCCCTCGACGACCAGGGCCGCCTGTACGTCACCGATTCCAGCGGCTCCACGGAACCACCGGCCACGCAGGCCAAGAACCCACAATGGCGGGTGATCCGACTCGAGGACACCGACGGCGACGGACGCTATGACCGATCGGTCGTGTTTGCCGACAAATTGCCCATGCTCCAGGGCATCTTGTGGCACCAGGGCTCGGTGTATGTGGGCGGCACTCCGGCCATCTGGAAACTCACCGATGCCGACGGCGACGGCCGGGCCGACCGGCGCGACGAGTGGTGGAACGTGGGGCATCCATCGACCCATTGCGGCAATGAAGTCCACGGCCCCTATGCCGGTCCCGACGGCCTGATTTACTGGACCAAGGGCGCCTTTGAACCCGTGCGCTGGACCAATGGCTTCACCGGCACCGTCCATCAAGATAAGGCGTCCCACATCTTCCGGGCGCGTCCCGATGGTTCGGCCATGGAGTCGGTAATGACCGGTGGCATGGATAATCCGGTGGACGTGGTCTTCAACGCCGACGGCGAGGCCTTCTTCACCAGCACCTTCATCGACTTTTCTCAGCCCGGATTCCGCGACGGCGTGGGCCATGCCTCCTTTGGGGCGGTCTTCGGCAAGGCCAACTCGGTGCTCGAAGACCGGGCGGTGTTCCGACCTGGCCCGGCCCTGGCTCACCCCATCGCGCAACTCGGCGCGGCCGCTCCGAGCGGATTGGCCGCCTATGACCACAGCGCTTTCGGCGCGGGCTACTCCGGCAACCTCTTCGCCTCGGCCTTCAATTTGCGGAAGATCTCCCGCCTTCAACTCGAGCGCGAGGGCGCGTCGTTCCGGGCCAAGGACAGCGATTTTGTGGTGAGCAGCAGCATCGATTTCCACCCCACCGACGTGCTCGCCGATGCCGACGGCTCGGTGCTCATCCTCGACACGGGCGGCTGGTACAAGCTGTGTTGCCCGAGTTCGCAGCTTTGGAAGGCCGACGTGCTCGGCGGCGTGTACCGGGTCACCAAAACCGGAGCATCGCATCAGCGACCCAAGCCTTTGACTGCGGCGGCCCCGGAGAGCGAACTGGCCCGAGTCCGCCGCTTGGGCGACCGACGAGACCCAGCCGGGGTTCCGGCGGCGATGACTCTCTTGGATCAATCGCTGAAATCGGGTCGTCGTGACGGTCAACTCACGGCGATCACTGCTCTGGCGCGCTTGCGACACACCGCGGCGGCCCCGACCATCCTCCGCACCCTCGAAGGCCCCGACGACGAAGCCCTGCGCATGGCCGCCACGGCCGCACTGGCCGACCTCCGGGACACGAGCACTTTGCGCAAGGCCTTGAGCCATGCGAACCCTCGAGTCCAAGCGGCCGCGCTGCATGCCTTGGAACAAATCCCCGGTGGCAGCCTGCGCGCCGAAGACGTCGGTGCCGTCTTGTTTTCGGACCGCCCAGAGGCGCGCGACGCGGCCTTATGGGTGGCCCAGCGTCATGCCGACTGGGGCGACGCCCTGGCCGGATCGCTGCGCCAACGCTTGCTGGCCGGCACGCCTCCGCCCGGAGGCCGCGATGGCCTGAGCAGCTTGCTGGGCGGATTGATGTCGTCACCGGCCGTGCAAGCCCTGTCGGCCAATGTGCTCACTGCGGCGCAGGTGCGCTGGGAAACCCGCCTAGGAGTCCTGAGCGCCATGGCCCAGCACACACCCAAGAATCCGCCGGAGTCGTGGAGCCGAGCCCTGACGTTCTTGCTTGCGGCGCCCTCGGCGTCCGCCACCCCGGAGACCTTCTTGTCGGTACTCCGCGCGGCCAGGACCCTCAACGGCCAACCTGCCGTCCGCGAGGCCTTGCTGAAATCCGCACGGGCTCAATCCCTGTCGGCGCCGCTGCGACTCTCGGCCTTCGCGGCGTTGCCTGGAGGTTGGTCCGCCAACGACGCCGACCTCGCGTTTCTGCTCAAAGGCTTGCGGGACCGACAAGGCTCAGCCGCCGAAGCCCTCTCCAAGGCCGCCCTCGAACCCCATCACCTCGACCAAGTCGCCCGCACATTGCCGGAGATCGGACCGCTGGAACTCAACCGGGTGCTGCCCGCCTTTGAACGCCAACCCAGTGCCAACGCCGGTCAATCCCTGCTGACGGCACTGGGCAAGTCCAAGGCTCGAACTTCCATCCGGCCGGAAACGCTGCGGGCCACCCTCAAGGGCTATCCCGCCGAAATTCGTGCCCAGGGCGACCGCTTCCTCGAGACGCTCGACACCGGATTGGCCGGTCGCCGCAAGCGCCTCGAGAAGATCCGTTCCGAGCTGCCCGCCGGGGATGTCCGCCGCGGACAAGCCGTCTTCAACTCGCCCAAAGCCGCCTGCATCCAGTGCCACCGACTCGGATACCAAGGCGGCGACGTGGGTCCCGAACTCACCAGCATCGGCACCGTGCGCTCGGCCGACGATCTTCTGGAGGCCATCGTGGAACCGTCGGCCAGCCTGGTCCGCAGCTACGAACCTGTCTCGGTCACCACCCGCGACGGCGAGGAACGCTTGGGCATCTTGCGGCGTGATGACGCCCAGGGCGTGACCCTGATCACCGGCCCCGGCTCGACCTTGGAAATCGACCGCGCCGACATCACCGCGGTGACCCCATCGACCGTCTCCCTCATGCCCGCCGGCCTCGACGAACAAATCACCCGCCAAGAACTGGCCGACCTCATCGAGTTCCTCAAGAACACCCGCTGGGGGCGGTGAATTCGGGGAGGCCCGAACTACCCCTCGACCTCACGGGTTCAACGGCTTCAACAGATTCAAAGGATTCCACACCCGCGAAAAGCCGAAGCCTCGGAAATGCTTTTCGTTGGCGGTGGCAAAGTCCGTCACGTTGTAGTGCCGAAGGGTCAGAGCCAGGCGGATGTCATAGATGCGGCGAACCGAGTCGCTCGTGCGGGCATGCTGCCACACCGCGTCCATCAGACCCGGTCCCGGGAAGTCGAGGACCGTCCAGTGGGGATTGCGCCGCAGGTTGTCGATCTTCCGGACGGCCTCGGAGGCGTTGAGCGGTCGGGCACAGACGACCGGATTGCGGAGCAGCGTATACACCTCCATCAGCACAAGTTCACACAGGGCGAACTCGCGGACCTCAACCATGGATTCCAGCCAGGCTCTGGCCAGCCCATGGCTTGGATGGGAGGCCTCCAGCGCCGGAAACAGAACATTGGTATCGCAGGCGATCATCAGAGGCGCGGGGTTCGGTAAATTAGGTCAATCACCCGCAAGGTCCTGAGAATCGGTCCCCAGGTTGGCGTCCAAACGCCAGTCGTCCGTGGCGAAGGGATCCTTGAGGAGCCGGGTGTTGGCCGGCGGTTCCAAGCACCACCCTGCCGCATCCGGCGAATCGGTCACGGGCCGGGTGGCCAAAAGCAACTCGGCCCCGCGACGCAAGGTTTCGGCGAACGACCATTCCTGCTCATCGGCAAGGCGTTTGAGCCTCTTGTACAAGCCATCCGGAATCTGGATCTGCGTCTTAACCATGTGAAAAACAGTGCTCCATCATTTTAGTGGATAATCAACTTCCGTCAATCCACCAGAGAGATCCGATAACCAGCAAACGTAAGAAAGGAAAATGGGTCAGGGAACGATTTTAGAAGTTCCTTTAGCCGCATTTCTACCACCCATGGCTGATCTGGTGTGCTCCCTCGAGACTGATCCCTACGCAACGAGAGTCTGCGGTCGACGTTGCCGCCCCCAGAGACTCCTGAAAAGAACCAGCCACGGCTCGGATCGCGGAGCGCCAAAATACCAACTCCGATCCATCCCTCAGATCCACATCACCAGCCACAACTGCAGTAACAGGCCGGGAATGGCAACCAACCACCACAGCAGGCCCGCGGAATCGAGCCGGCTCAACGTCCAGAAATAGGCGCTGCTGGCAGCGGCGACGAGGCCAGCCGCCAGCCACGGGTTCATTTGAAGCCCAGGCATCGCCAAGAACAGGGCAAGCCGGTAGGCCGTGTACAGCCCAGCACACCACCACGGCTGATCGAACCGGATCAACAGCCGAACCAGCGACGACAGAATCAATAGATCGATAATGACCATGGTTTGAGGTTTCTATGCCGAGTGGTCCTGCAGCGCCTCAACGCTGACTTCTTTCAACCTTCGATTCGCATTGGATTCCGACGGAGGTTTTCCATCCGCACCTCCCTCATGCCGCAGAAGCATCGGAGATTCCAAGCAGGCTCGGTAGCGGAGTGTCAGGAGGGCAGAGCGTAAAAAAGCAAATCTCTATCCATTGAGGAGCCGGTGAAGTTCGCCCAAGACCGCCTCCACGTAGGCCGCCCCGGTGGCTGCAGGCGGGACGTAAATGCGTTCGCGGAGGAACACAGGGTCCAGCGTGTCAAGACAGGCCCGAAGCTCGATGGCCTGCACGGCCGGTGGGGCATGCTCAAGATCCGGGCGGTTCAGGAATCGGGCGACCGACTCGAGGGCGACGAAAAGCGGGGCCCAATCTACCCAGCGCGGAAACTCAGGCGCGCTTTCACCCGAGGCGGCAGCCCAGGTGAGCAGGAAGCGCCAGTCATCGCGGCGGAGCCAGAACCGCTTTTCCTGGCCCTCACGCCGGCACTGCAAATGGCCGGACCGGGCCAGGTCATTCAGCGTCGTCTGGAGGGTCCGGGGGAAATACGCGAGCCGTACGGCCATCTCGCTCGGATGCCCTGACTCTTCGGCCAGCAGGTAGGCCATGACTTCGGCCCGGGCTTGCATGCCAAAGAGGGCCCGCAACTTGATGAGAAAGTTCGTCGGCCGATGCGGATCGGCCGATTGGCTTAGTTGGCGCAGCGTCAACGGGCCACGCAGCCATCCGTGTCGGGCAAATAATTCGTCGGGTAAGCCGATCACCGGCACCCCAGGAAACAGCGGTTGGGCCTCGGCCACCGTGGGCTTCTCGCGGAGCAGCGTCTTCCACTTGGCATGAACTGACCGACGCGCTAGGTGCGCCGCCATCGCCTGCAGCACCGTGACATCGCCAAAGCGTTGACTCAGGTTTTGCAACCGCTGGAGGTTGATGAACTGGCCGTTGGTGTTGAGCCAATCAAGCACTTCGTCGAACAGCCGAGGGTCCCGGCCCAAGCTCGTGGTGGTCAGGAGCAGCGCTTCCGGATCCAGCATCCAGCGGTCCACCGATTGCGACTGACCCGCAACCCCCAGCGCGGACCACTGACGCCACAGGAAGCCCAGCACGTGTTCCTGAAATTGTTCCCTAGAGGCGTTCATGCAGATCTCCGTGGCCGAGGGCTTGGAGGACTTCGACGACGACTTGGCGAAAGGCGTCGGAAACATCCTGCGTGAAGGTCCACCGGGCAGCCGCCAGCAATTCCTCCGGCGTGGGATTCAGCTTCCGCAAATCGGTGAAATGCCGACCGCCCTGGTCGGCCGCCGCGTAGAGCTTGAAGTGAATCTGATCGTAGCGACTGATGAAGCTGACCTGGAGCGCCGCCCCGAAATCTCGAACGACCAGCCGTTCGGCAACCCCCACGGGAAGACCGAGGCGAAAGAGGTTCTCGTCCGCCGGTCCGTCGTTGAGCCAATGAATCGGCAGGCTGAGTTCGGAGCGAACGGCCTCGGCAGCGGCCAGCAGCCACTCCGGCAGCGGACGGGCGCAGAGCAACTGGCCGTTTTCCAGCGTGGCCAGAACATCCACGTCCTGCGTGGTCCGGGTCACCAGCCTCAAGGCGATGAGTGCAGACCCGCCGCAAACGACCAGGTGGATGGGCGGATGGTGCCGGACCCGCATCAGGTCCCCCAAAAGGCCCAAAGCCCGGTTTAGAGATTCTTGGTCAATGCTGCCCACAAAGACATATTAAACACCGACTTTGAGTGTTTCAACAGTCTTTTTTGGGCGCCAAAATCAAAATCCGAACCCGGGAGCTACCCGGGTCGCCGCACCTCAGTCAGCTTGCGCCGGGGGCGTGTGCCTGAATGGCCGCCGGTTGAACCGCAGGGGTTACCAATATCC
>Ga0209444_10001459_pt1 | contig 13023 bp, 3 predicted proteins | sample LauGreFaBDMM15DN_2_FD_188215 | JGI IMG/M metagenome (GOLD analysis project Ga0209444, IMG submission 188215) | Freshwater lake microbial communities from Lake Michigan, USA - Fa13.BD.MM15.DN (SPAdes) (version 2) | ecosystem: Environmental > Aquatic > Freshwater > Lake | place: Lake Michigan, USA...
CTACAGGGCTGTGTACTCTACTGAGAAGATTATCTCTCAACTGATGGAGCAAGACCTAATGGACTTTGATGCCGCCGAGGAGTATATGAATGTAAACCTCATCAGCACCTATCAGGGTGACAACGCCCCGTTGTTCATCGACATCATCCCAGACGAATTCTGGAAATGAGATTACTCTTTGGTCTCGCTTGCATCTGCTTTATTGTTGATGCTGTGGTCTTTGTTGCGATTCTTGACCGTCTTTACGAAGACAACAAGAAGCCCTGTTGCTACAACTGCAAGGCTTGTGCCGACAATCCAAGCAAACCATTGGCTGTCAAAAATCCATAAGGATGCCATTGCTAAAGCACCGCCGCCCATCACGATAACCCCAGACCGTTTAAAGGGTGTAAAGGCAGTACACAGGACTCCAACCACAAACAGCCCTAGGCCAGCGGTGCTGAACTGCCAGAGCACTCTTTGCTTAAATTCTCCATCAGCCCTATTGTGAGCCTCCTGAATCTCAAAATCTTTTTGCTCTACCATAGCGTACAATGCGGTCGTTTCTGCATCTACTTTAGAGGCGTTGTCCTTGTCCTTCTGAACGGCCTTGGAGTCGTTTTCCTTTAAGATACGGGTGTACTCCTCAACCTTGGCTACGGAGGGCTTAGAAACGCCTCCCAGACGGGTTACTTGGGCTTCGACAAGTCCTCGTACATTTCCTTCAGCGAGGTTAGGAACGACAGCAGTAAGGGCAGAAGCGGAATCAGAGACAACAGATTCGACCTTAGCGATGTAGATGTCCTTTTCTTTGTTCGGCGTTTCAACAATAGGAGGGAGATTGGGAGGTGAGGAAGAGCAACCAGTTAAGGTTACAAACACAAGGAATATTGATAGGCTTTGTAAACTCATTTAGTTTTTTCGAGAAATTTGCGTTTTGCCCAGTTGAACACCTCTGGAGCAATAGAGCCAGAGATACTGCACAGGACGCTCTTGTAGAAAGGGTCTATGTTAGCCCCATAAAGGGCAAAGTAGCAGACCACCCCAACGATAGCACCAGCCAGAACCATCCTAGACCATCGCATAATCTCGTACTTTTCGTCAGTAAGAATAAGCCTAGCAAGCATCCCAAGACCGCCAAGTATAGCAAACAGCCAACCTGTCTTCTTGAATTGTTCTGCGATGACATCGAGTGATTGTGGGTCTTGGCTCATCGTCTGTCCCTTAATACACGCTTTTTGGCTTCGGCTTCGTCAGCGTAGATACCGACCTGTACCTTCTGGGAGTTGTATACCCTGAACTTATTGTTCTGTTGCATAATGATGTAACCGTTGATGGCCTGTAATACCTTTCCACTTGGTGCGACCTTCTCCGTGAAGGTTTCTTTTACGCTCATATTCGCCATTATGTCCCTGAAGTCTACCTGACTAGCATTTTTGGTGATAGTCTGACCGTACGGGTTGGTGTTCATACCAAGCAGGTTTGTCTGAATATTAGGAGGAAGGTCTGACAGTTTACGCTGACCAGATGCCGCAGAGACAGATGTTTCGTGCAAGTCCATCACATTGATAGGCTTCTTTAATAGAAGCATCTCAGGTTTTTGTCCGTTCTTCTGGACAACCCCCGTGTCATAAGACCTGTGATTTGAATCCGTCTTAGTAACAAGGTCGTTGAACTTAATGATAGCGTAGACATCTCCAGACTTAAGTCCCTTCGTAAGGCTGTCCGAAAGGGTCTTGCCCATTGTGTTCTTAAAGTTTGCAAGAGTGAACTCGCCTTTTGTTTGAGACGCATCCCATTCAGGGAAGAATCGAAGGACTTCTTGCTTCTTCTTATCGCTGAGTTTGTCCATTGTTCGCTCCCAGACAGCACCCATAAAGTCATCAAGCATATATGGTCTTGTGCCAAAGTTCTGGATGTTCTTGTCTTCAAGCGTGAGCATCACTTGAGCAAGCATCGCATCCCAATTCATCTTGTTGTCCGCAACAATCTGCCTGAGGGCTTCTGTCTGCTTGTTCTTTATGATGACTTCACCTGTATCCTTGTCTGTGTTTCTTGTGACCTTCTCCACAGCCTCAAGCATAGCCAGACGAAGTTGTTGTTCTGGGATAATGTTGCCACGCTTCAGGATATTAAACAGGTTGTAGTAAGCCTCAGAGCCTTGGACGGATGCACGAACCTTGTCGAACTTGGTAAAGACAAGAGGCATAATTGCTGTAAGACCTTTGCCAGCATCCTTGTTTGCCATTACAGCCCTGTTAATGTATTCAATGAACCCCGTTCCCATCGAAGCCCAAACAGAATCGTTGCCTCTTTCAGCCTGAATCATTGGATAAGGCATACCACCAGCACCCTCAAGGACACGCTCGCCGCCTACCGTATTGATGTCTGTACCAGACAGGGTGTCAGGGCCGTGGCTGATAGCGTGAAGACCTCTGATGTCGTTCAGGTCTTTAGCCGTAGCATATCTGACGAAGCCACTAAACTTGTCCATAGCCTTCTTAAAGAAAGGCATATCCTCAGTCTTGCGAAGGACGAGAGCGTCCTGCTCGCTGATAGAGTACCATTTGTCAGATTGAATCTTGCTCCAAGCGTACACCCAGAGTTCGTGACCCTTGTGCTTCTCGATGCTGACCGTGCCGTCAGCCTCACGGTTGTGAATCTCCATCTCAGGATACTTCAGTTTGTTGAAGTTCTCCATCGTGGCTGGCAGGTACTGCCCCGTGTACTGGTCTAAAAGTTTAGAATAGTTCTCACCAAAGGTCTTGACCTGCGACTTAAGCGGAAGGCCAAGGTCGTTCTCAATACGCTGGAAGAAGTCTGTTGCACCCATTGCTCTGGCTCGCTCAGCGGCTTCAGAGTACAGCAGATGCTGGTACTTCTGGCCTCTGTATGCGGGTTCAATGCTGACGCTAGGGTCAGAGAAAATCTTTCTGCCATCCTTTGCACCAATCTGAGTCTTCCAAGTGATGTGACCAACCTCTTTACCAGCCTCGGTAATCTGAAGGTAGTGGTTGTGTGTGCTCTTACCAGCAACCCTTCCAGCCATCACAGCCATACCTCTGCTTGCACTAGCCTTTTCGGTTTGGAATGTCAGTTTAATTTCTTTAGTCATCTCAGGGTTCTCATCCGCATAGCGTCCGATGAATCCCTTCTTCCATTTAAGGCTCTTTTGGTCGTAGGTTCTGCCGCCCGTATTACCTTCGTTAGGGCTGTGATGACGAGTATCTCTGCTTTCTCTTTCTGCACCCGTATTAGAGCGTCTAGCGTCCGTATCTTTTATTGTACGCTTATTGCCCATTACTTCTTGGACACGCTTGGCAAGGTTCTTTCTTATGTCTCTGATATTTTTCAGTTCATAGTTATAAGTGTAGTAGTCTCCTTGCTTCTGAAGTTTTTTCGTAGCCTCTGTCATACTTGTTCTTCCTTCTACAACATCGCTATAGATTTGCTTTGAAACGCTGTCGCTTTTAGAAGCCTGTTCTAAGGCAACCATCATATCGTCTTTGCTGGCTGATGTAAATACATCAAGGTTGTCAGAAATGTCTTTAACATTTTGAGGCATCTCAACTTCGTGCCAAGATTTAACAGAACCTCTTAGTTCACTAAGCCAAGAACTAAGTTCAGTTAAAGAAGAACTGCTCTGAATTCGGGCTTTAAGTTCTTTCTCTGCGGGGCTGTACCAAGCAGTCGGGTCAAGGGTGCTTCTGGTCGTGTCGTAGTAAGAACCAGCAATCGTATCAGCGTTACCAATGGTACGCATACGGGCGTGGTAAGGTCTGTTAAGCGGGTCGATAATGACTCCGTCAAGGTATTTAACTCCCATTGAACGGACACGCTCAGCCAGTTCGGACATCAGGACATTGTTAAGTTTCTTGCCAGTCATATCCTTATTTACGCCTGTGCTTGAGACATTGCCTTGGTCTCCCGTGATGTTTACATTGATATAGCCAATTTGTTTAGGCTTGCCGCTTTGCGTAGCCCCTTGATGAAGGGTGAGACTAAAGCCAGTTCTAATGTCGCTGGCGTTGTACAAGGGATTAAGAGACAGGCTCATTCCTTTCGGAAGCGTATCTTGGTTGTCCGTAAAGTACTTGCCGATAAAGGTCTTCCTGAACGCATCGCTGGCAAAGTCGTAAGTTCTTCCACCAGCACGGCTATCTTTACCGCCTTCAGCAACGCTGAATTGAGTCATAGCCTTACCGCTCATTATGTCTTTCTTGAGAGCATCGTTAAGAACAAAATGCTTACCTCTTGACAATGCCATAGCGGTGATAAGTTCGTCACGGTCTAAGGACGCTTTGCTTCCAGCCTTAGTTTGCTCCTCACCAACCCTATCAATCACACTCTCAAAGAGTTGGCTTTCCGCTTCTTTTGCTTTTACGATATCAGCATAAGCGTGATAAACTTCAGGTAAAACTCCACCCTGACTTACTGGTTTTGTAGATTTGTCTTTAAGACTTTTAAGAGTTTTTGTTGCTTGTTGTTTCCAATTTTCTTGGCCTTGAACAGATGTTGCAACTTCGTGAATAGGTCTTGAGGAAGTTTTAGAGATGTACTCTACATTGCTTTGGTCAAGTCCAGAGTCTCCATTTTTATACAGGTCTAACATTAATTCACAGGCTCTAAATGTTTCATTAGAGGCTGTGGACAAATCTGCAAACAACTGTTTAACCGCAGGATTATTTGCAACATCAATACCTTTTAAAAATCTTTCTGTGCTAGTATAAGATTGAATCGTAATTCCATACTTTTGAAGAAAACCTCCCCAAATAGCAGGAATTCCTTTGTCGCCGTAAGTACCGTGTCTAGCCTCAAACTCCATCATAGACACCGTAGGTGCATCGTCAGGATGAGTAAGAACTATGTTGTCAACACCGTTTCTAATGGCATCTGCAATGTGATGTTTTAAAGCCAGCAATGAAGTATCTTTAAGGGTTTCAAGAGGAAACCCAGCCTTAACAATACTTTTAGACGACTCATTTCTTTGAAGAAGTGTTTCATCATCTGATATTTTTGTTCTTAAAGATGTCGCATCTTCCATCATATAAGAAACAGTACCTTGTCCTTCAAAACTAACATCAGCATACGCTTTTGCGTAGTATTCTTTCATCTGTTTCCTTTCATTAACATCTTCAAATTTTAATGATTCTTGTTCAGCAAACACCTTACGCTTTGCTTCAAGGTATTCTTTAAAAATTCTTCTGTATTTGCCTATGGAAGACTTAGGGTTGTCTTTATAACTTTCAACAAGATTTGCAAGATTCCAATCTGTTTCCGTAAGTCTATGGAGATTAGTTTGTCCTTCAGTACGAACACCTTGGGCTTCTAGTGCATTAATTTTACTTACATATTCAGCATAAGAATTTCCAAGCGTGGCTCTATCTTTTCTGTATACTGAATATTCTGGATAAAGTGCGTCTATTTTATCTGTGTTCGGTTTATCTATTTCAGACCTAATACTTTCTCTGACCGCATCTCCTAAGTTATGGAAAACTCTTGAAAGAACAGAAGGCAAATTATCCGCTGGCATTCCGCTGTTCCAAAAACTTTTAGAGTCAAAAGACCTAGAAGAAGGCATAGCAAGCATCATCATTTCCCTGCTAAGCGGAACGCCGTTGTAGTTTAAAGTAAAATTTGATGCCGCACGAAGAGGGTCTCCAAAAGCACCAGCAACACTTCCAGTAGTTGATTCGTGTCTAAAATTAGCAACCTTTATAAAAATGTCTGGGTTTTCTTTAATAAGTTGTTTAAAGAATTCAGCATTAACCAAAGGAAACTTTCTTTCATTGCTCCAACGAGGGCTTAAAGCACCGCTTTTTAAATCAATGTCTTTAGTAGCCCTAAAGAATTCTCCAGAATCAGTTCTGGATAATGCAGAATTTAAAACACCCTCAATAATGTTAGGGTTGTTTACTAACAAAGAATTAATTTCTTTGGCAAGTTCCCTGATTAGTGGCGATGCTTTTGATTCTTTGGCAAGTCCTTCCATAACTGCCGAATATCCAGTAGCCCAACCGTACTTAGTGTCTTTAGTTTTGTCTAAAAAGTAAAACAATTCTACTAAGCCTTTTTCTGTAAGACCGTATTTGGCTTTTAAATTTGCCTCTAATTGTTCGTATTGTTTTACTTTTTCCCTGTTAGCAGATAAATTTCTTTTTACATCTTGAACTCCCGTATAGGAGAGAAGATTTGCAGGCTTTTGTCCTTCTGCGTTTTGACGCTGGACTTCCTCGACATAAAGGTACTTGTTTCCTTCGGAATCAAATCTGATTGTTCTTCTTGTGTGAACAAGAGCACGATTGTAGTGTCCCTCAACAGGGTGTCTGTACTTGTCTTGGTCTATGCGAATTGCAGTTTCGTTGTAGTCACCTTTAGTTCCACCAAAGGTATACTGTTCAGTATTGCTGATGTCGCCTTTTGCACCATAATCAATAGTAACAGAAATTTTGTTTTGCTTAATAAAATCTTCAAGTTCTTTGGGGTCAATGACGGTGTCTCTAACACCTTTTTGCTTGATGATAGGACTGTGCTCTTCTCCTCTAGGAAGTAATGCTCCCTTGTCGTCAAGTCTTCTTGTCAACCTATAGGTAGGCTCAATCTTAGTCTCAAGCCAATCAATAAGTCCAATGGCTTCTGCCTCAGCCCAAAGACGCTCGCCCGTTCTTGAGCCGTATTGAAGTATATGTTTGCGAAGTTTTTGGGCTGTTAGATTAGGAACTTTCTTTATAATTTCCTGAAGCCTATCATTAAGAGCAGAACGGAAAGTCATAGGATACATAGTATCCCATTGCTTAGCCCCAGCCAAATCGTTCATTGCTACAAAATAATCAGTACCAACCCTTTTCATTGTACCCCAATTTTCAGTAGGAAGTGTTCTATGCAACAACGGCAATACCTGTCCGAGAATTATTTCTTGAACATCTCTTTCAAACAAAGGCTTTCCATCATCAATATGTTGTAGTATTTGCCTTGAGGCTTGAACCTTGTCTACAAGACTGCTTAAATGCCTAGGGTCAATGTTAGGGTTATTTTCGCCTCTTTTTATTTCTTCTAAAGTGATATCAATTGTCTTAGCAATGTTTGCTCTTAATGTTTTCCTTGCACCTGTTGCAGTAAATTTTTGGTCACGCTGGCTTCTGATGAACTCTTCTCTAGGGCTGAAGTGAACACCACGGTCATAAGCGGCCTTTGTGTCCTGAGCCACTTCGTGCATTGCTTGTTGTTGCTTCTGGAGTTTTTGCTTACCTGCAAGCATCGCTTGCTCAGGGCTGTCGTAAGCACCGATGTGCTCGCCTCGTCTGTCATAGGCGTTTACCTTGCCACCAAGAACCTGATGGAAATTGTAACCAGACTTATGCTCCCAATGCTTGCCGTTAGGGGCTTCCTTGTACGCCATATCTGACGGGGAGAAATTCTTGCCAATGTCAGGGATAGCGTTCTTAGGCTCAAACCCAAGCAACTTATCTCCAGTTACTCTGATGTCTTGCATCCTGCCGATTGAAAGCATCGTGTAGGCGTTCAAGGCATCGTGATAGATTTCACCGATAGGGTGGTTGACATAGGCATCACCAGAGCCAAGAGGAACGCCAGCAATCTGATGCATAACATCTCTTCGCTGACCGCCCTTGCCGTCACCGTTGTCTAGCAGGATAGATGTCTCCACCTTGCCGCCAGCAACATCCTTGCCCATATTAAGCATATACTTAGTGTAGTCCGCTTCAAACATAGCGTAATCTCCATTCCACAAGTCTCTAATGCTTGGGTTAGACCACATATTGTTTCTTCTTTCGCCATTGACCCTGAGGTCAAGAGTGCGAGCAACCATTGAAACCTTGCCGTTCTTGCCAACTTTTATTTGAACATCAAGAAGAAGTCCAAGTCTGTTGGTGAACGGAACTTCGTCTCCAGTAATTCTGGGGACATTAGGGCCAGTCTCAACTGTGTGAGTACCGCCCCAGTATCCAGCCTCAAAGACAGCCTTATCTGGGCTGTTGGCTAGGTCTTGAAGCGTCTTGACCTTTCTTGCCATCGCTTCTGAGATGTGACCAGAACGAACAAGACCAGCGAGGTCTTTGTCAGACAGGTGACCAATAATGTTTCCAGCACCGTCAGTCTGACGAGCAGGGTCAATAGCAAGAAGTTCAGCGTGGATAGCCTTGCCTAGTTGCAGGTCGGTAGAAAGGCTTGTTCTTCTTGGGTCTCTAGCACCTCTTGTTCTGCCAAGGTCATCAAGACCCTTACGGAGAATGAGTTCTCCTCTGGCCTTGTCGGACATCAAGGAGATATCAATGCGTCCGTTTCTGTTCTGATTCTGGGTGATGCTGAGCAAGTCAGAAATCATATAGTCGATAGAGCCGACTCGGATTCTCTTGCCATCTTTGTCTCTGAACGATTCTGCAAGAGTCTTCCCAGCCTTGAACTGGAATCTAGGGTCTAGGGCAGAGCGTTTTCTCTCAAAATAATCTGTGAACCTATTGGCTGTTCTATCAAGAACACCACGAAGGCCATCGTATTTACCAGCAAAGAAAAGGAAGTCAGGGGCTTTAGCACCAACAAGTTCTTGGAAATAATAAGCACCAAACTCTTCGGTGAGGTGTTCAAGGAGAGGCTTCTTACTGTTAATCAAAGCCTCTGTCAGGGTAACGCTTCCTGTCTTTTCGTACTCTTCAATAGCCCTATCAACAATGTCAGTCAGACGCTTGTCTTCAACGGCACGACCAGTAGGGTCAAATATTTTACCCTTATTATCAATACCAACCTTGTTGTACATTCGCTTAACATACTCTCTGAAGAACGCCCTAGTTTCGCTAGGATTGATAGCACCACCTTCAAGAAGTTTACCAGCAGAATCCCTAACACCAAGCAAGTCGTGCTTGAGGTTCTCAATAAAGTGCGGTGTCATAATCGCCTTACGAAGAATTAGGTGAAGGAGTTCGTGAGGAACTGTTCCAGCCTTGAATCCACCCTTAGCACCCTTTGAAAGTTTAGTGGTATTGATGTGCATTGTTACCGTGCCATCTTTTGCAGTCTCCATAACAACGCCATCCATATTGATGTGCTCAAACTCAGAAAGTTGGTCTGGTTTTGTAGGGTCTTTAGTGTGCTTGCCTGTCTTCCTGTCGTATCCGTTGTCGTCTAGGAACTTCAAGTGCGATGCGTCATCTCTGAAACGGTACTTAGCATCAGGAGCAAGGCTGTCAAGTGCCGCAACAATGCCGTCCATCATAGGTTTAGTGCCTGTGATTTCTCCAATCTTGCGGAGGAATTCATAGGACATAGCCGTATCGTTTTTGCCTAGTTCTTTAGCCCCCTCAATGGCGTACTTAGCCATAATGTCTGCTCGTTCAATTGTCTTAGCACCAGTTGCTCTTGCAAGCATACTTCCAGCAAGACCACCAACACCGCCAAGAGCCATACCAGCACCAGCACCCTGCCAAAGACCTTCGTAGCCGTTGTTGCCGTATCCAAGACCGCCACCAATAAGAGCACCTGTAGCCGCTCCCTTAGTTATATCCGCAGAAAGCGAAAGCATCGGGTCTGCGGCGTTGATTATCTTAAGTAGATTCTGAGCCTGAGGGGAAAGGATAGCCTTATCAGCCTCAAGAGCCGCCTTAGCGTAAGAGAGAAACCCTCTTGGGCCTCTTTGCATCTGGCCTCCAATGCCACTAAGAGCCTGACCAAGACCGTGGGCAAAGCCTCCAGCAATGTGTGCCTGAGAAACCGCTGTAACAATAGGAGCGGTGTGTCCAGCCAACGAAGCCGCTGTAGTTCCAAGAGAACCCATTCTAACTGTAGCGGCAATTTCTTTTGCCGACATACCAGTAACAGCCTCCGTAGCAATAGCACCTGCATTGATTCCGTAGTCAATAACTCCTCTGGTAGCACCACCGATAAGTTCAATTGGCTTTCCGATGGCGTACTTAAGAGCACCGCCAATCATCATATTCTTGATAGCACCAGCACGGGCGGCAAGCAAAGCGGCTTTCTCACCCATACCAATTGCCTTAAGTCCTAGTCCTGCAATGTTGCCAAACGGGATAAAAAGCGAAGGGTCAGCGATATAACTCATTGCTTGAGTCATTTCGTGGTCGATGTAATCCTTGTGAATGAGCATCGTCTTTTTGCCTTCTGCGTATTCAATAGAATTACGATTGAATTCTCTAGCCTCTTGATACTGAGCGTATCCATCGTCTGAGTCTTCGCCAGTAATAGCCGCTTTTAATCTGAAGAACTTGCTTGTAGGGTCTGTAGATTGAGCAAGCATTCCGTACATACCTCTTGTGCCTTGATAAAGGGCTTCAACGCCAGACGGCCCAAGTTTAGCAAGAGACTCCAGAGGATGGTCTGCTACAGACCCAGCGGTCTTGGCAATCTGTTCAAAGATGTGAGCGACACCATCTCCAAGCATTCCGACATCGTCTAGGACTCCCTTTTCTTCCGTTTTTTTCCAGTCAAGAAACCTAGTGTACTGGCCTCTATCCATATTGAAGTTAGGGTCTTTGGCTTTTTCGGCAAGTTCTTTGCCAGAAAGAGGGGCAGTAAGCCGCTTGAGGGCATCCGCTCGCTTCTCTAAGGGCAAAGAATTAAGGTACTTGTCCGTGTCCTCATCGCCTGTATAGCGAGTTACGGAAGCAGAACCTTCCCCTCCGAAGTATTGAGGGGATGTATTAGCGTATATATCAGCCATATTACTTGAGGCTCTTATTACCAGTTCTCAGGGCAGATTCAACATCTTTTTCACCTTCAGGCTCTTTAAACATAACCGTCACGCCCTTCATAGCACCTGTATTGATAAGTTGGTTCTTAAGACGCTTCTCGATTTCGTAGACTCTGCCCCAATCGGTGGCATCAAGTCTCCAGAAGTCCGAAGGGTCTGGTACGGCTTTGGCAATCATAGCCTGTTCAAAGTTAGAGACAGTACCAACGCCAACGATGTCGGTTCTCATAGCGGCCTTAAGAGCGGCGATGTATACCTGAACCCTACCATAGGCTTCTTGACGCTTCTTTCCAATAGGAATGGTATGCAGAGGCATACTAAGAACCGCCTTAATGCCCCTGATAGCCGCAAGGCCAGAAGAATTATTGATAGCCATTTCGTCAAACTTCACAAGGTCGGCATCGCTTCGGTTAAACATACCAGCAAGGAAAACGCCAGTATCCTGTCCGACTTCTTCAGGAGTCCAGCCCTTTTCGGTTTGGAATCCAAAAATGCCACGCCTAGACTCACGCATTTTTTCAGTTGTCATAGGCTCAGGACGCTGTGCTTGCTTGATAGAATTGCCATCCCAGAACATTGGGCCTATCTCAGTCTGGAATACCTTGAATTGAGATTCAGGATGCAGGGCTTGATACATAGCATCAAAGCCAGATGGGATATAACTGCGGCCTTCAGAGTCCTTGTAGCGTTCCATAAGGAAAGACTTCAGGCGGTCTTTCTTTTCTTCAGCCGTGTACTCTTGAGTGATTTCCTTAGTTCCCATTGTAGTCTGAACCTCGGACATAAGAGGTGCGATGTCGGGAAGACCTTTTTTAGCAGAAACAGGTGCTGTTTCTCCAGCGGCCTTAGCCTTTAATTCAGCATAGGTAGGAGGACTTTTCTTAAGTTTAGCAAGGCTTGATTGAAGGGTCGGAAGATTTGCGTCAAGGGCTTTAATCTGAGCACTAAATGCTTCTCTTGCGGCAATCTTTTCATCAACACCAAACGGTTGTCCAAATGCAAGTTTACCCAATGTGCCACCTGTGTATCTTGAATTAGAATATTTTTGGTGGAATGCATCAATAACATTCCAAGTAGATTTGTACGCTTCGGTATCAACAAGTTGACTGGATATATGATAAATAGCCTTATCAATTTTTTTATCTCCCGTGAACGCATTGGATTCTGGAAACTGAGAATCAAATGACGGAATTAACCAATCTTGATTGTCGATAAACCCAGCCCGCCAAGCAGTTTCAGCACCATATGGAAGTTCCCCTTTAATTATTTCAGACAAGTGAGCCTGAAGACCTGCTCTTGCTTTTTTGGTTGCTTCAATTTCTCTTTCTGTGCTGGTAATTTGTTTACCCCAAGCCTGTCTAATAATTAATTCTTCTTCTGGGTCTTTAGTAGCAGATGCAGGAACTTTAAGTCCAGCAGTAGCACCTGCTTCAGGAGACGAGGTTTCAGACTCAGTAGAAGCATCTGTTGCGGCTTCAGAATAATCGGCAGACCCTTCATCGTCAGAAGTGTCTCCCTCAGAAGCATCATAAGCCTTTCCGATAGGAATTGTGTCGCCAACTTTAATCTTATTCCAATCTTTACCTTCTTCTTTATAAATATCTTCAAGAGCCTTCTGGCTCATACCAAACTTCTTAGCAATCCTTGACGGGGTGTCTCCTTGCTGGACGGCGTATCTAACGCTTCCGTCTGCTCTAGGCGTACCGCCTTTTTCAACAAGTTCTTGTGCTCTTGCGTTGTGTGCTTCACGGCCTTTCAGGAATTTGATAGGTGCTCGTTCTTTTTCAGGTTCAGGAAGTCCCGCAGGAGGGGCATCGGCGGCAACAGGCTTGGCTGAATCAGGAGGAGGAGTTCCAGCAGGGGCTGTGTTCTTAGCGGCAGGGGCTGGTTCTTCTTCTTCGGCTGGCCTGTTGATGGCCTTATAGAACTGCTCAGCCGTCATCCCTTGTTCTTCAGCGGCCTTCTTAAGGTCTTTATAGTATTCAGAAGCAGTTAGACCAGAATCTTTAATGGCCTGAGCAAATTGGTCAACAGCAACAGGGTCTTTTAGTCCAAGAGACCTAGCGTAAGTTCTTGTGCTTAAGTCGTATTTTTCTGTAGCGGCTGGTGCTGACGCTGTAGCGGCTGGTGCAGGTGTCTTAGACGGAGGTTCAGGAAGTTTTGCAGGAACAGGGACTGGTTCTGTAGCGGCAGGAGCGGGGGCTACTTTTTCTGGAGCAACTACAGCGGCAGGGGCAGGAGTGGCGGCAGGGGCAGGAGTGGCGGCAGGGGCAGGAATAACAGCAGGAGCAACAACCGCAGGTTCGGCTACTGGTGTCTTGGAC
>Ga0209444_10001461_pt1 | contig 13009 bp, 14 predicted proteins | sample LauGreFaBDMM15DN_2_FD_188215 | JGI IMG/M metagenome (GOLD analysis project Ga0209444, IMG submission 188215) | Freshwater lake microbial communities from Lake Michigan, USA - Fa13.BD.MM15.DN (SPAdes) (version 2) | ecosystem: Environmental > Aquatic > Freshwater > Lake | place: Lake Michigan...
CTCAGACCGCGGAAAGATCCGCGCACGTCGCATCACCGGTGTTTCTGTTCAGGAACAGCGCCTCATCGCAACCGCAATCAAGAACGCACGCGAGATGGCTCTATTGCCATACGCCGGTGCTGGCCGCTAAGGAGAAACAGGAATATGTCAAAGATCATTCTCACTAACGAGGTCTCAGGACTTGGTTCTGCAGGCGACGTCGTTGAAGTAAAGAACGGCTACGCACGCAACTACCTACTTCCTCGCGGCTTCGCTGTTATCTGGAGCAAGGGCGGAGAAAGACAAGTTTCTTCGATCCGCGCGGCTCGCGACGCACGTCAGCTAGCAACCATCGAAGAGGCACAGACCCTAAAGGCTCGCCTCGAAGAAGCTTCAGTGAAGCTTTCCATCAAGGCAGGCGTTGGCGGTCGACTATTCGGTTCAGTCAAGACCGGCGATATTGCAGCAGCAGTTGCTGAAGCAGGCATCGGCCAGATCGACAAGCGCAAGGTTGAAATCCCAAACCCAATTCGCTCAGTTGGCGAATACCTAGCCACCGTGCGTCTGCACGGAGACCTGGTTGCAACCATCAAGCTAAAGGTTGTTGCTAAGAAGTAAAGCTGCTCTCAGCATTGAACTAAACCCCAGACCGTTGGTCTGGGGTTTAGTCGTTCACAAGAGGGACCCCCTAAAGCCTCAGTTTTGGCAGCAGTCTTATGTGAACAGGGCGTGAACTTTCCCCCAATGCTCACAATGTGTATAACTATCGGGAAAGTTTCGCTTTTTTGGGGCCAAAAGAGGGTTGTCCACAACCCTCATTGCTATCTTGAGAGTTTGCTCGGAATTAGTTATGCACATGCAAATAGCAGTGTCTACTTGCGATGCGGGCCCAAAAGAATTTGCGTTTCCACAGGCTCATCCACAAGTTTTCGGGATTTATTAGAGTGTTTTCCCCGAGTTATCCACAGTGTTATACACACCGCGGCTTTATAAGGGTTTGTCAGTGGTGGATGCTAGACAAGTTATCACTACCCCCATTTCTAGGAGCAATCAATGTCATTGGCGCCCGTACTTCCGGCAGATCCGGGGCGATCAACTGACAGAGTGCTACCTCATGACCTCTTAGCAGAACAATCCACGCTCGGCGCGATGTTGATTTCGCAAGAAGCAGTTGCTGAGGTTTTCGAATACGTTCACGGTCCAGATTTTTACGCACCGAAACACCAAATCATTTTTGAAGCGCTACTCACTCTTTACGGAATGGGTGAACCAACCGATGTCATTACGGTTACTGATCAACTTGTAAAAACTGGAAGCTTGGTTCGCTCCGGCGGTGCAGATTATTTGCACACACTTACCAGCACTGTTCCAACTGCAGCCAACGCTTCTTTCTACGCAAAAATTGTTCAGGAAAAGGCAACTCTTCGTCGACTGGTGGAAGTTGGAACACGCATCGCACAACTTGGCTACGCCAACGAAGGTGAAGTCACTGACCTTGTAAATACAGCGCAAGAAGATGTTTACAGAGTTACACAATCTGGCACCGGTGAAGACTACGTCGCGCTTAGCGATTCCATCGAAGCTGCAATTGCAGAAATCGAAGCAGCGCAGGACAGCAACGGAGATCTAGTCGGTGTTCCAACTGGCTTCACTGAACTTGACGCACTGACAAACGGTTTCCACCCAGGACAACTAATCATTGTTGCCGCTCGTCCTGCAATGGGTAAGTCAACATTTGCATTGGACATCGCAAGAAACGCAGCAATTGCTCAGGGCAAATCAACACTGTTCTTCTCACTGGAAATGGGTCGCGCAGAGATTGCCATGCGCATGCTTTCCGCGGAGTCATCAATTCCTTTGCAGTCAATGCGAAAAGGAAACATCGCCGATTCTGACTGGACCAAGCTCGCTCAAGTCCGCGGTCGCATCAACGATGCGCCGCTTTACATTGACGACTCACCGAACATGACACTTGTTGAAATTCGCGCGAAGTGCAGACGGTTGTCTCAACGCGTGGGACTAAAGATGATTGTGATCGACTACCTACAGCTTCTTACCTCGGGTAAGAAAGTTGAATCGCGTCAGCAAGAAGTTTCTGAGTTCTCTCGTGCACTAAAGCTTTTGTCGAAAGAGCTAAACATTCCAGTGGTTGCTCTTTCACAGCTAAACCGTCAAGCAGAACAGACCAAGGATAAAAAGCCTGAGCTCTCTCACCTTCGTGAATCTGGTTCCCTGGAGCAAGACGCTGACGTAGTAGTACTTTTGCACCGCGAAGCTGTCGGCGATACGGATCACCCAAGAGCTGGTGAGGCAGATTTGATTCTTGCCAAGCAGCGCTCTGGTCCTACCGGAATCGTCACTGTGTCCTTCCAGGGTCACTACTCGCGCTTTGTAAACATGAAGGTCTAGTAAGTGAAAATTGTTTTTGCTCTTCGAGCAGCAATTTCCTTCGGCGTTGGAATCTTCATAACCTTCAATCAATCTCACTCCGCAGCAACCGGCCTGCTAGCACTCGGAATCTTTGGAATCGGCTTTGCACTTTTAAACGGCATTGGAAGCGCGGTTTGGGGCAAGGGTATTTTCTCACTGGAGAATTTCCCGCTCACCTTGTCAGCGCTGCTTATTGGCACAACCGCAATCTTGGTTCCCGCAACCGAGCCAGAAGCGGCGGCGCTGGTGTTTGTTTATCTTGTGACCGGCTGGGGCCTTATCTCTGGAGCTTTTGAAATGTATCTAGCTCGAAGGTCTGGCTTTGCCACCCGCTTTGGTAAGGACAGCTTGATTAGCGCAAGTTTGAGCCTGCTTGTTGGGTTGCTGTTTCTAGCTGTTCCGCTCGATATCATTTCAGCGGTTGGTTTCTTCGGTGCTTACCTTGTGCTGAGCGCTGTGCACTTAGGTATCTCGGCCGGAACGCCGAGTAAATAGCTTTAGGCTTGGCTTATGCCTAGAAAAACAAAAGTCACTACCTTCTTGACGCTTTCAGCTGCCGCTGCTGTATTTGTTGGCGCGATGGTTTTCTTTTCTGTTGACATGCTTGAGTCAGCAATTATCTGGGGCGGACTTACCTTTATTGTTTCGTTGGTTGCTATTTCAACCATGGCTCTGATGGTTCCTGAGAACAAGAACGATCCTGACAAACAGGTACTTAGCTAAAAGCTAACTAGAGCTGCGCCAATTTGGCAGCTAAGCCGATGTAATCCTTCGGGGACAAAACCAAGAGCCGATCTTTAGCAGCTTGATCGATATCCAACTTCAATATAAAGTTCGCTAGATCCTCACGGGTTAATCGCTTGCCGCGGGAAAGATCCTTCAGTAGATCGTACGGATTACTAATCTTTGATCGACCCGCGATAACTTCAGCTCTGATGACGGTTTGTATTGCTTCGGTCAATACTTCCCAGTTCTCGGCAAGATCTGCTGCCATGACTGATTCAGCAACTTGAATTTCTGTTAGTCCCTTGGCGATGTTGTCTAAGGCAAGAAGGCTGTGGCCAAAGGCCACACCAATGTTTCTTTGTGAAGAAGAATCAGTCAGATCTCGCTGCAGGCGAGAGGTGACAAGGGTTGCAGCCAAGACATCAAACAAAGCATTCGAGATCTCGAGGTTAGCCTCTGCGTTTTCAAAGCGGATCGGGTTGATCTTGTGTGGCATGGTCGATGACCCGGTTGCACCTTTAACTGGGATTTGTTTGAAGTATCCAATTGAGATGTAGCTCCAGATATCTGTCGCAAGGTTGTGTAGCACTCGGTTGAAGTGTGCAACCGCGGTGTATAGCTCCGCCTGCCAATCGTGAGATTCAATTTGAGTGGTCAGCGGATTGAATTTCAAACCAAGTGATTCAACAAGTTCTTGGGCGAGTTCTGGCCAGTTGGCAGTTGGCACCGCAACTACGTGAGCGGAATATGTTCCGGTAGCACCGGAGAATTTTCCTAGAAACTCTGTTTTTTCAATTCGATTGAGTTGTCTTGTCAATCGCGATGCAAATACCGCAATTTCTTTACCCATGGTGGTTGGGGTCGCTGGCTGACCGTGAGTTCTTGAAAGCATCGGAACAGAAGCATAGGAGCGAGCTAGCTCGGAAAGGGCCGCAACTATTTCTTTGGCCTTTGGCAACCACACCCTGTTCACGGCTTCTTTGATTATCAGCGCGTAGGAAAGATTGTTTATATCCTCGCTTGTAGCAGCGAAGTGAGCTAGTTCGTGAAGATCTTCGCGATCGATCTCGGTCAACTTGTCGCGAACGAAATACTCAACGGCCTTGACGTCGTGGCGGGTTCTGGATTCGGTTTCAGCAAGCTTGGCAACGTCAGCATCACTGAAGTAATCGACGGCTGTGCGAAGCCTGCGGGCCTGCTCTTCGGTTATGTAACAGTCATTCCCAAAGATGTCTTTATTGGCAAGAAGTATTAGCCACTCGATTTCAACCTTGATTCTTGCTCGGTTGAGAGCGGCTTCGGAAAGATAAAGAGAGAGTTCTTGCACCTGGGATGCGTAGCGGCCATCAAGCGGACTAAGCGGCTGAAATGAAAGGCTCACTGAACTATTGTGCCGTAAGCTAACAGGTTTCACCTTTTAGAGCTTTCCCCAATTTGCTCTAACTGGCCCACAATTGCCCAAGGACAGATTGATATAGAAACTGTGGAATCTATGTCAGCCCAGATCGAAGCGGCCCTCTACCGGCTTCGATTGGCAAAGCCCACCCCAGGTCTTTGGGTCGGTGCCACTGCAGCAACGCTCACCTCAACGCTTGCCTCAATCGAAATTGAGCTACTGGCTTTGCAACAATCGCTGAACTGGTGAGCATTGAAAGCTATGGGGGAAATCCAGACATAGTCGCTACCCGCGAAGAAATACAACGAGTGGCACTTGAGATAAAGCTTTGCGCAGAAACACTCAACGCCTGGAACCCGCTTGAATCGCTTTGGTCTGATCCACTTCATCAGATTCAATACCGAGTGATGTCTGCTAGCCTCCTGCAGAAACTCGAACGCCTTTACAGCCACTGCATGATCGCAGCAGAAAACTACTTCACCACCGAAGCACAAATTCACAGGCGCTTTGAAATCGCATTCATTCCGCAGCTGGCCGGTCTCACAACCCACATCGGAACCGCTCTAGGTTGGAAGCTCGACAGTAAGGTCAATGCCACCTTGTCACTTCAAACAACCTCTTCAAAGACAGATTCGGTGACCCAAATGCTTGATCGTTTGTGGCGACTTTCTGCTAAAGACAAACCCACAATTGGCATTGATCTGTTTGATAACCCGGCGGGAAACAGAACTGCCGTTGTGTACGTCCCAGGAACTCAAACCTTTGGTTTTGGAGAAGGAACTAACCCACTGGATATGTCATCAAATATTCAAGCAATGTCGGGTGCCGGGAAAGCTGCGAGTGAGAAAGCTGTGCTGCTTGCCATTGCGCAAGCAGGCATCAACCCAGCCGATGAAGTAATTCTCGTTGGTCACTCGCAGGGTGGAATGGTTGCAGGAAATCTCGCTGCTTACCCATCGGGATTTATTGCCGCAGGGCTTGTTGCCTTCGGTGCTCCCCTGGCGCAAATCAAAAACCTAAAGGTTCCGGTTATGGCAATTGAGCACGTGAATGACCCGGTTCCAAACCTTTCGGGCAAGGCAAATCCAATGAAGAAAAACTGGGTGAGTGTTCAAAGAATTAGCGAGAAGCCCGAATCGGATGCATTCATGTTTTCACATTCACTCAAAAGCTACCGAAACACCACAACCGCCATTGATGCCTCAAGTGATGTTGGGATCAAGAACATTAAGGGAGAAATCTTTCAGAAACTTGAAGTGGCAAAACCATCCAAGTCTTTTGAGTTTGTGATCTCTAGAGAATCCGTGCGGCCTTGAAGATTGCTCGAGCCAAGAAAGATGAAATTGAAATGATGACCGACGCAAGGATTGCCCAACCAAGAGATTCAATAGTTAGACCTTCTGATGTGAATCCTTCGATGGTCAATATGTCCGCACCGATCTGCGTTGAAAGCCAAGCGACAAACAAAAGAAGCGCTCCGTTTATTACAAAAGAAATAAGACCGAAGGTAAGGATGTAAAGAGGAAGAGCCAGAACTTTAACTACTGGAGCGATGATTGCGTTAATCAGTCCAAAGATTGCGCCTACGAGTAAAAATGTTCCAATTGTTTGCCACAGGCCATCTCCACCGTAAGGAGTAAGAGTCACCGCTGGAATCAGGAAGGTTACAAGCCAGATTGCGCCTGCACTGATGATGCTGGATACCAGGAATCTAATCACTTATCTATTGTCCCAGCAAAGCGGGTAAATTGGAGTGATGACTCCTCAGGGCGGGCGTGTACCGCAAGTTCAGATGCTTTCTCCGGATGGCATCTTTGAAGTGCCTGCTGAGTATGCCGAATACGGCAAATACATCGAGAGATTAAACCTCGACGACTTTCTAAAGTTCTATCGCGACATGGCGAGAATCCGTCGCTTTGATAACGAGTGCACCGCACTGCAACGCCAGGGACAAATGGGACTTTGGGTTCCGGCCATCGGTCAAGAAGCAGCTCAGATTGGTTCGGGCTACGGAGTTGGTCCTAACGATCACATGTTCCCTAGCTACCGCGAACACGGAGTAGCAATTACCCACGGCATCGATTTGATGTCAATCATCAAGATCATGCGCGGTGTGAACCACGGCGGATGGAACCCTGAAGAAACCCGTTTCCACCTCTACGCAATTGTGTTGGCAACCCAGGTGCTTCACGCCACCGGTTATGCCATGGGTGTGAGCTTCGATGGGAACGTTGGAACTGGCGACCCAGAAGTTGATCAGGCGGTAATAACTTACTTCGGCGATGGCGCAACCGCGGAAGGCGATGTCAGCGAAGCGCTGCTATTTGCTGCAACAACTAAAGCCCCGCTGGTGTTTTTTTGCCAGAACAACCAGTGGGCTATTAGCTCCCCGGTTTCCGCCCAGACTGTTGTTCCGCTTTATCTTCGTGGAACCGGATTCGGTGTTCCTGGAATCCAGGTTGACGGCAATGACGTTTTGGCTTGCTACGCAGTGACCGCCAAGCACATGGATGATGCCAGAAACGGTCTTGGTCCTTCCTTGATCGAAGCTCTCACCTATCGAGTCGGCGCACACACCACCAGCGATGACCCGACCAAATACCGTCCAGCCGAAGAGCTCGAGTATTGGAAAGCAAGAGATCCACTAACCCGCTTTGAAAAGTTCCTTAGACGCCAAGGTGTTGGCGATGACTTCTTTGAAGAAGTTGCAATCGCAGGCGATCAGCTCGCTGAGCAAATTAGAGCAGAAACATTTGCAATGCCTAACCCACCACTTGAGAACATCTTCAAACACGTTTATTCAGACCCACACCCACTCATCGCCGAGCAGCAGGCTTGGCTCGAAGGTTACGAAGCTTCCTTTGAAGAAGGTGAGACCAAGTGAGCAACTCAGTAGAGATGCCAATTGCTAAGGCCATCAACGCCGGTATCCAAAAAGCAATGCAGAAAAACAACAAGGTTTTAGTATTCGGTGAAGACGTTGCCGAACTCGGTGGAGTATTTCGTGTCACCGAAGGACTACTTGCCGAGTTTGGAAACAAAAGAGTTTTCAACTCCCCCATTGCCGAATCAGGAATCGTTGGAACAGCAATTGGACTTGCAATGCGCGGCTATCGATCAGTTGCTGAAATTCAGTTCGAGGGTTTTGTTTATCCAGCTTTCAACCAGATTGTTTCTCAACTTGCAAAACTAACCAATCGTTCCGAAGGACATCTTTCGATGCCGGTGGTTGTTCGCATTCCTTACGGTGGTGGAATCGGAGCAGTTGAGCACCACTCGGAATCCCCAGAGGCATACTTTTCTCACACACCAGGACTTCGTGTAATCAGCCCATCGAATTCCAACGATGCTTACTGGATGATTCAGCAAGCAATCGAATCTAACGATCCGGTTATTTTCTTCGAACCTAAACGTCGCTACTGGCAAAAAGGAATGGTCAATCTGGACACCCCTCCATCAGGAATGCACGATTCCAAGGTGCTGCGCGAGGGAACTCAAGTGACCCTAGTTAGCTACGGACCGATGATTCCAACTGCTCTGCAGGCAGCGGAGGTTGCAGCTTCTGAAGGCATCAGCATCGAAGTTATTGATCTTCGATCAATGTCACCAATTGATTTTCAAACCATCATCAATTCGGTGAAGAAAACCGGAAGGTTGGTTGTTGCCTCGGAAGCATCAACTTCCTTCTCAGTCTCCGCTGAAATTGCAGCCAAAGTGGCAGAGCTAGCCTTTTATCACCTAGAGGCGCCGGTTATTCGAGTTGGAAGTTTTGATGTTCCTTATCCTCCTGCCAAACTTGAGGAACTGTTCCTGCCAGATGCGGATCGAATTCTTGAAGCCGTCGACCGATCGCTGAATTACTAAAGGAGGGCAAAGATGTCACTAGCTATGTTCAACTTGCCCGATGTTGGCGAAGGTCTAACCGAGGCTGAAATTGTCTCTTGGAAAGTATCCCCAGGGGATACTGTCACCGTAAACCAAGTGATTTGCGAAATTGAAACAGCAAAATCAATCGTTGAACTTCCTTGCCCATTTGCCGGAACTGTTGAAGAACTGCTTGCCAAAGAAGGTGACACCGTAGGTGTTGGCATGCCAATCATCTCCGTTCAGGCCGAAGGAAGCATTCTGGTTGCAGGCCCGATCACAACTTCAATTCCGATTGTTCCTGAATCCTCCAGCACCCATCAGGCAGTTGCCGATGTTGCTGCATCGGTAGCTTCCGATGAGAACAAACCAAACTTGGTTGGCTACGGATCTACATCTCACGGCGGAACCAGAAGAAAGCGCGGAACTGGAATTAATGCACCCGCATTGATTCCATCGGCTACTTCTTCAATGCCGCTATCTCCCGTTGTTGCAGCAAGTGCTTCAACGGATGTAATCGCTAAGCCACCGATTCGAAAGCTTGCTAAAGATCTAAACGTTGATCTTTCGAAAGTTTCAGCAACTGGATTAGCCGGCGAGATCACACGTGAAGATGTTGTCAACGCAGCCTCACAAGCCTCGGTATTTAGAAACCTAAAGACCCCGGCAATTCCTTCGGAGCGCGAAGAGCGAATTCCGGTTAAGGGAATCAGAAAAGCAATTGCAACCGCGATGGTGCAGTCAGCCTTCACCGCTCCCCACGTTTCGATCTTCGTTGACGTTGATGCAACCAGAACAATGGAATACGTCAAGCGCTTGAAGGCGTCCACCGACTTTGCAGGGGTGAAAGTAACGCCACTTCTTTTAATGGCCAAGGCAATGATGTGGGCGGTAAGGCGCAACCCAACCGTGAACTCAACCTGGACCGACACCGAAATCATCGTTCACAACTTTGTGAACTTTGGTGTTGCTGCCGCAACCCCAAGAGGCTTGATTGTTCCAAACATCAAAGATGCCGACAGGATGAGCATGTTTGAGCTTGCTCAGGCAATTGAGCTGCTAGCAGCAACCGCTCGTGAAGGTAAGACCACACCAGAGGATATGAAAGATGGAACCATCACCATCACCAACATCGGTGTCTTCGGTGTTGACACCGGAACGCCGATTTTGAACCCCGGCCAAGTCGCCATCGTTGCTTTGGGCTCAATTCGTCCAAAGCCTTGGGTTGTTAACAACGAGATTGTGATCCGACAGGTAACAACAATCGGGGCCACCTTCGACCACCGTGTGGTCGATGGTGACGTAGCTTCCAGGTTTGTTCAAGACGTAGCTTCGGTTATCGAGGAGCCAGCACTGCTTCTTGATTAGTCAATAATTCTTATTGACTATCATTCTCAATAAGGCCTAGACTGGCTAAATGAAGATAAGAAGCCTCGCATTTGTCACCGCTGCAGTGTTCGTGCTGGCGGGATGTGCAACAACCGGGCCAGAGGCGCAGCCAACTGAAACTCCATTTGATGGAATCACCATCGTTGCCTCCACCAATGTTTGGGGAGATATCGCCAAGTCAATTGGCGGGGACCGTGTGCAGGTGGTTTCGATCATTGAAAACTTTACTCAAGACCCGCACTCTTACGAGGCTTCTGCCAGAGACCAGCTAGCTGTTAACGATGCCGACCTGATTGTTGCCAATGGTGGTGGCTACGACTTCTTTATCGAAGCCCTTGCTAACGCCTCAGGCGACAAAGAGGTTATTTTTGCCTACTTGCCTGAAGAACTGGCCAAAGAAGATAGTGACCACAACCACGACCACTCCGACGGCAACGAGCACGTTTGGTATGACTTCCACGTGGTTGAAGACTTTGCTAACCGTCTAGCTGCCGCGCTAGCGGTTTTGGATGCTGAATACTCGAGCGAATACTCAGACAACCTGATTGATTTCCAGGGTGAGATCGAGATTCTTGAGGACCGAATTGCCGCTGTTTCAGGCAAGTACTCAGGTTCAAGCTTTGTGGCATCAGAGCCAGTAGCTAACTACCTGCTGCTTGAACTAGGTCTCGAAGATCTAACACCAAAGTCTTTCTCGCAAGCCATTGAAGAAGAACTTGATGTCTCACCGAAGGATCTACTGGCAATCCAGAAGCTGCTCAAAGCAAAGTCGGTCGATATGTTTGTTGTCAACCCACAAACCGGAAGCGTGCAGATTGACGGGCTTGTTTCCCTTGCGAAGCAAAACGGCATAGCCGTAGTCGAGCTCAGTGAACTACTCCCAGAAGGATCCAGGTACTTCGACTGGATGGACCTAAACATTGCCAATCTAGAAGCAGCTCTTAGCTAGAGAATGTCCAAGCAAGTCGTCCTAAATATTCAAAAGGCCAGCCTGTCTTTTGGTGATAGAGGCATCTGGAAAGATCTAGAACTATCTGTTGCAGCAGGTGAATTCATGGCTGTTATCGGAGCTAACGCATCTGGAAAAACAGTTTTACTTAAAGCCATCCTGGGCCAGCTAAAACTTTCAAGCGGTGCAATTGAACTACTAGGCAAATCAGTTGCCCACGGCTCAAGACAAATCGGTTACATTCCGCAGCATCGGCAAGCAGATTCCGGTTTGCCGCTTCGCGCCAGAGATTTACTTCGCATGGGACTAGATGGTCATCGATTTGGAATTCCATTTCCATCGAGTGCAACGAACAAAAAAGTTTCCGAAATGCTGGAAGCAGTGGGTGCAGAAGATATCGCTAACACCCCAATTGGCCAGCTCTCAGGCGGGCAGTTGCAGCGCATCAGAGTTGCACAAGCAGTAATCGATAATCCAAAACTTATCTTGGCCGATGAACCCCTAAGCGCACTGGATTTAAAGCAGCAGTCACTTGTTGCAGAGCTGATAAATTCCCAGCGCCAACAAAACGGCGCGGCAGTTTTGTTTGTCACTCACGATGTCAATCCAGTGCTTGATTACATCGACCGAGTACTTTATTTGGCCAACGGCCAATTCCGAATTGGAACCCCTGATGAGGTTTTGCGCTCCGATGTTCTGTCCAAGCTTTATGGACGAAATGTTGACGTAGTTCGAAACCAGGGTCGCATTGCAGTTTTGGGTTCCTCTGATCACACTCACCACGACGATGAGAAGTGGACCTAATGGAAAGACTTTTTGATTTCTCGGATTACGGCCAGCTGATTCCGCTGGTGCAGAATTCTCTAATTGCCGGTTTACTACTTGGCATCATGGGTGGGCTTATTGGCGTATTTGTGATGACGAGGGACATGTCATTTGCGGTGCATGGAATTAGCGAGCTCTCGTTTGCAGGAGCTGCCATTGCACTCCTTGTTGGATTGAATGTCGCGCTTGGCGCGACCATCGGTTCGATTGTTGCCGCCATCATCATCGCGATTATGGGAACCCGCGCTAAAGATAGAAACTCAATCATCGCGGTGTTGATGCCATTTGGTCTTGGAATTGGAATATTGGCACTTGCCCTCTACGAAGGAAGAGCTGCTAACAAGTTTGGGCTTTTGACTGGTCAGATTATCGCCGTTGATAATCCGCAGGTGTTTTGGTTGATTGCAACCTCTCTGGTTGTTGTTATTGCGCTGCTTGTTATCTGGCGACCGCTTAGCTTTGCGAGTTTGGATCCAGAGGTTGCTGAAGCCAGGGGTGTTCCAACAAAAGCACTAGGGATTATCTTTATGTTGTTATTGGCATTGGCTGTTGCAGCTTCGCTGCAAATTGTTGGAGCGCTTTTGGTTTTGACACTGCTTGTCACACCCGCTGCTGCAGCGCTTCGACTTACTGCATCTCCGTTGTTGGTTCCGATTTTGAGCATGGTGTTTGCAGCACTTGCTGTTGTTGGTGGAATCTTGCTCGCACTCGGGGGCGGATTGCCGATTAGTCCATATGTCACGACGTTGTCGTTTGGGATTTATTTGGTTGCCAGAGTTATTGAAAAAGTGCGCGTAAGGCAGGTGAAGAGCTAGATGGGCGAGACCGTAAAGCGCAACACCAAACAAAAATCAGCCGTTAGACACGCTTTGTCTGAAGCGGTTGGTTTTGTTTCTGCCCAGCAGCTGCACCAGGTGCTAAAAAACCACGGATCTAGCACTTCTCTTGCGACCGTTTATCGGACGCTGAATGAATTGGTGAGCTCAGGGGAGGCTGACTCGCTGCAGTCAGCCGACGGGGAGTTTTTGTATCGGGACTGCGGCGAGGGGCACCACCACCACCTGATTTGTAGGGTTTGTGGCCAAACCGTGGAAATTGAGGCCGAAAAGGTCGAATCCTGGGCCGATCAGGTGGCCAAAAGCCACGGATTTAGCTCCCCCAGCCACACCATTGACATCTTTGGGACCTGCGGTCCCTGCAAGAAAAAAGTTGCAAAGTAGCCCGAAACTAGCCTAGACTTGGGGCTTGTTGCGGATTGGTCCGCAAATCTTATAGAGGCTTTCAAGCAAACTATTTTGGATGTTTTTGTCTTGCCTAGAGGAGGAAAGATGGCAGCTTACTGTCAGGTGACTGAGACCAAGCCACAGTTTGGTCATGCCGTCTCGCACGCCCAGAACAAGACCAAGCGTCGCTTTAACCCAAACATCCAGAAGAAGACTTACTTCGTTCCT
>Ga0209444_10001462_pt1 | contig 13001 bp, 17 predicted proteins | sample LauGreFaBDMM15DN_2_FD_188215 | JGI IMG/M metagenome (GOLD analysis project Ga0209444, IMG submission 188215) | Freshwater lake microbial communities from Lake Michigan, USA - Fa13.BD.MM15.DN (SPAdes) (version 2) | ecosystem: Environmental > Aquatic > Freshwater > Lake | place: Lake Michigan...
TGCGACGACCTTGCTGGAGCTTGATCTGGCAGTTTACGACCCTGATGAAACTTTGCCGCAGTATCGCCGCAGTTACCTGACGGATCGTTGTAACAACGACGAGGATAAGCCGGTGACGGTCATGGCGAAGATGCGCCATATCAACGCAACGAGCGTCAATGACTACCTCATTCCGCCGAGTCCTGACGCCATCAAGCTGATGGTTATGGCGATTCGCAAGGAGGAGAACGATTTGATTCAGGAAGCAGTGGCCTACGAAGCAAAGGCTGTTCAAGCTGTGCAAGAGCAGACCATGCAGTACCTAGGCGATGCGGTTGCTACGATCCGAATGGTCGGCGTCGGACTAAACGGCGGTGGATTCTCGCAATGGTTCTAAAACTCAACATCGACTTTGCGCTGGAAGAAGTGACTCCAAAGAAACTGGAGTTGCTTCAAGCTGTATTTGACGCGCACGACATGGCTGCTCGGAATAATCAGAACGCTAGTTCTGGCGCTGCGGTGAACGCTTTCTTTGGTAGCGCGCAGCTAACCAACGCAATTGCTTCCGCTATCCTTACTCTTGGCGATGCTCATGGTCCGATTGGTCCTGCTCGATTCGTTTACGAGAAATTCGACGAGCGATCTTTGAAGTCGGCCATATTGTCCGGCATGAAAATTCCCGGTTTCGGGAACTCGTTCTTCAAGGACAGCATCGACCCAGCGTGGAGTCGGGTGCGCGAGATTATTGAGGTGGACTTCAAGAAGGCAAACGACCGCATCAAGCAGCTTCATGGTTGGATGAAAGAAGTCGGAAAAGACGTTCATCCGAATGCGGCTCTTTACAGCGCAGTGATTTGCAACGAACTGGGAATGATTCACGGTTCAGAGTCGGCCATCTTCGTGTTAGCTCGAACAGCGGCTTGGACATCTTTGTGCATGAAAAATGAACGGTAAACTCTTTCAAATCTGCGGGTTGCCACGATTCGGATCGGCATTCATGTCGGTCCTTTTTTCGCTGGAGAATGATTGCATTGGCCTACATGAGCAGGGTGCGACTGACTCAAATTGGCAGAAGTCGATTGAAGATTACCGGAACCGTTACAAGTACGTCGCTGATTGCTCGACCTACGGATATCTTCCGAAGGCTATCGTGCATGACTCGGTCAAGGTGTACGTCAAGAAGGACGCGGAATCGTCGGCCAAAGAATGCACCGAGCGATTTGGTTACGAGGTTCATTTGCCTTCGGTTCAGATGCTTCGCGAATACGCTGACAAATGGGCCGCGTCGAACAGCGTGATGACAATCGGAGAAGGGGAACTTTTTAAGGTGGATACTTTGCGTCGGATATGGATTCATTGCTTTCATAACGAGCGAGCTTTTCCCGAGGAGAAAGCTGCACGTCTGATTACCATGAACATCCAACGTCACGAACCTGAAAAGGTGTTCTCGATTGAGAACGGCAACCGTCTTGTGAAGGAGGTTTTTTAATTTATGGGAGCTATTCTAGGTGGTGCAGCAATCCTTGGTGGAACGAGTTTGCTTGGCGGTTTGCTGAGCAAAGGCAGCAAGCCAAAGGTTCCGGCGTTCAAGCCGATTGATTTTGCGGCAGAACAGAAGCAGGCGATCCAGCAGAATATTGGATCGTTGGAATCGGCGACTGAATTGGCCACCAAGACGACCGCCGCCGAGCAGTCACAGCTTGAGGCGCAGCTTCGTCGTGCGATTCCCGGTTACGATCAGTTGATTCAACAAGCTGGAAAGAATATCGGATCAGCTTTGCGTGGCGAGGTTTCGCAAGATGTTCAATCGCAGCTTCAACGAGCTGTCGCTGGTCGGGCGGTTGGTGGAGGGTTTAAAGATGCGTCAGGCATTCGAACAAATTTGCTCGCTCGCGACTTTGGTCTGACAGCGATGCAGATTCAGAATCAAGGTCTTGCTCAGGCTCAGAACTTTATCCAGCAACAGCGGACGTTTGGAATGGCGCAACCGTTCTCAATCAGCAGCATGTTTATCACTCCCGGTCAGCGCATTGGAGCGATGCAGCAGCAGCAAACTGCTCAGTACAATCGCGATATGACCGCCGCTCAAGTGGCGGCAATGCCCGATCCTACGATGGCAGCGTTTGGAAGCGCGATTTCTTCTGCCGGTGGATTCGCTGGAGGAGCGTACACACAGCGTGGATTGATGCAGCAGATGCCGGGAAGATATTCTTCTGGCTCGTACAATCCTCAGAACGATCCTGAGATTTATCCGAATCTCTACGCACCGACTCCGACGAGGTCGGATATCACGCCGCTTTCTACCAGTCTATTCCCGGAGTACGGCTCCTCAAACTACGGACGCTAATTTTATGGCCGACGAAACTCTTAAAGCATTTGAGCTAGGCGCAAGCCTCTACGACCGCGCACAGACGCAGAAGCGGATGATGGAGCAATTGCAGGTGCAAACGGCGGATCAGATTATGCGCCAGCGTCAGGCGGATCTTCAGAATAAGGTTCAGACGTTTGCGCTAGGTCGTGCGATGAAAGATCAAGAAGACGATTTGGCTGACGTTGACAACATGAACTACAATGTTCAGTCGGTTGATACGTTTTTTTTAAATCCAAACGCGCCGTTCCCGACTTTTAGGCCGGTTAAGTCGGCTAAGAATCAAGCAATTCTAAACCAGTATCGTCAGCAGCTTGATGATTATTCCGAGCGTTCAAAACTTATGAAAGGCTTGGCTGCAAGCAAGAGTGCTTTAGCCAATCAACTCAACATTGCAAACAAATGGGCCGAGGAAAATAATCAGTATGATGTTCTTTGGGATAACAACAATGGTCTTGATCAGTATGGAAATCTTGATCCTCAAAAAATAAGGCAGATTTATTCAATTCTTGGCCCAAAGATTCAAGGAAGCCAAAATCTTTCAAAGGCATCAAAGCTTGCTGATTATGGAAGTGTAGCCGCAATAAATTCATCGTCTGAAACCCCAGAGGTTAAAGCTCAAGCTATTTCGATTTTTACCGCAAAGCAGGCTGAGCAATTCCCTAAAGAGGTCAGAGCATTGATGGCTCTTGGAACCCCAGAGGCAATTTTGGCTGCTCCTGCCGCAGATCAAAACGCTAAAGATGCGGCAATCAAAGGGTTGGCGGCAGCACAGAAAGCAAAACTTTTTCAACGTGAGCCTCTTAAAGCTGCTGTTGAAGATTGGAAAGCGGCTTCTCCTGAAAATAAAAACGAGGCGTTTCAGTTTCTTAAGGCTCAAGCTACAAAATTTCGCAAGGATGTTTCAATTAGCCCCTATGGAGAAATTGAGTTGAAACCCGAAATACCAGCAAAGACTAGGCAGGATTTGATTGGCGGAATAAGGGCTGCAAATACGGCTATCAGTGAAATTGACAAGATTACAGACGATCAAATTGAAAGCGCATTTGGATTAGGTTCTGGTTTTCAGTCTGCAACTCAATCTCTTGGACTTTCAGGTATTGGGCTTGGACTTAATCAAGATCAGATTGAAATTGAAGGCTCCATAGAACTTTTGAAGTCTCTTGTTTCTCGCAGTCTTTTGAACGAAAAAGGCGTTCAAAGCGACACGGACAAAGCAATTGCAGGAAGAGTTTTAAATGCCGATTTTTCAAAATTAAATCCAGAGCAATTCAGGAGAAAGCTTGATAACGCCAGGCGTTTATTCTCGGATTCTATTAAAAGAATGGAATCTCCGCTTGGAATTGTTGCGCTTGAAGAAGTTAAATCTGGAGGCCAACAATCGGGAGCTTCTGCTCAATCGGCAGAACCCGTCATTCAGACTTTCAATTCAATGGAAGAAGCTGAAACGTACGCTCCTGTTGGCGCTCGCGTTCGTGTCGGAAACAAAGTTTTCATCAAGGAATAAACATGCCTCTTAGAGAAATTACCGAACAGGAACTTCCCGCTGGCAACCAAGCAGATCAAATTGTAGCGCCAGTCCTCCAACAAACTGCTGCTCCAAAAAATGCTGACGAACAGCTTTTGCAAGCTGGCTCTCCTGCGGCATTAAAAGCTGCTGTTGATGGTTCAAAATTGCCGCCCCCTGATTCGCTTGTTGAGGCAGCGAGTTTTTATCTCGGGAAGAACAGCGCAAGAAAATTTCAAAAATATGTCGAAGGCAATTATGAGCCGATGGCTGATGAAGACTTCACGGATCAAGAAAGGCAATTTCTTGTAAATTTTGAGAACAAACGAGGACGCAAAGTCCTTGGAGGCGCAATTCGATATGGTGGTCCGCTTGCGTTGATGGCTGTTCCCGGCGCGCAAACGCTTGGAGGCGAGATGATTGCTAATGTTGCTCTTGAAGGTTTAGCTCAACTTGCAGAGCCAGAAAAAATGCGGCCATATCAAATTGCCGCTGAGGCTCTTCCTACATTTGGAATTGCAAAAGAAGGAACTGGGAAAGGTTTAAAAAAAGCGCTGACCTCAGAAACTGGGGTTGGCCAACAAGCTTCGATTAAAGCTCAGGCGCTTAAAGAAGTTGGATACGGCGGAGCAAGATCTGGCGCTCAAGCTGGAATTGAAGCGCAAGGAGAAGACGTTACTGGCGGTGAAATTGCGCTTAGAACTCTAACTGGAGGTCTTTTGTTTCCGGGTTTATCCGGGGTAGTGCGTGGAGTAGGTGCCGCTAAAAGATCTGGTTTTAACTTTCCGGCCTTTGTGGGTGAGTTTAATCGCCCGTTTGTTCAAAAAGCTCTTTCTGAAAGGGCTGATTTTATCAGAAAAGAACTTGGAAATGAAGCAGGAATTGACCCTGCACTCGCTCGTCAAGTTGCAGATGCTGTTTACACTCCGTCGTTTTCTGGTTCTAGTCAGGAACAATTTGATCAGTTTGCAGACAATGTTTATTCGTTTTTGACGCAATCAGTTGTGCAAGGTCGCGCTTCCGGTCTTTCTGGAAATGATTTGACTCAAGCAATTGTTGGAGAGCTGAAACGTGTTTCTGGTAATGCAGAAATCAATCCTGCGGTCATTGAATCTGTTATTCGTCAGTCCGATTTTCTTATAGAAAAAGCTACTCAAAAAGTTGACTCTCTTATTTCAAAAAGAAGCGAAAGAGCAGCCGCTGGAGCAGCCAGAAAAAAGAAAGAGATTGCTGGCGAAGTTGAAGCGTTGAAGTCTGAAAAAACCAGCCTTGAACAGCAGATGGCCGATGCCGAGCAAAAATCCCAAGACATACTTGATGCAAGAAATAGCAGAGCTGTTGCTTTTGCTAGAAGGGCAGAGAATCGTCTTCAACTTGAATCTGAAGATCTTGTTAGCGAGATAAGGGCGTTGAACAAGCAGAAGTCTGAACTTGCAGCCTCAGATGTTGCAAATCGCACAAGAATTGAAGCTCAAATTTTCAGAAATCAAGAAGAGATTAAAGCTATTGAAAATGGATTTGATGAAAGGTTTGCTGCCTCAAAGCCAGTTGGTTCTTTTGAAGCTGGAAGCGTAATTGGAGAAAACTGGAATAAGATCGTAGACGAACTTGATGCTCGATCAAAAAAAGGATTTGATAAAATTAGGCCAGATTTTAAAAAAGCAACAGTTGAGGTTGACTTAGGAAGAAAAGATAAAAATGGAGATACTGTTCTTGAGACTAAAAATTTAGAAGATCTTCGTTTAATACGCTCTCAAATTTATAGACAATTTAATTTTAATGCTCAGGTTCAACAGGGAACCTTTGAAAGCTGGCGAGAATTAAACAACATAAACGATCAAATAACTGCTGCATTCGAAAAGTATCCACCACTTAAAGCTGCGCTTGAACAAGAGAACAAGCTGCATTCAGAAGCCATGAGAAGGGTTAAAGGATCGTTTGCAAATAAGATTCTTAGGGATATTGGAGAAGGAGGAGGAAAACCAGAATCCATAGCGGCAATTATTGGCCCACAAGGATCAACTACTCTTGAAATATTGAAAGAGGCATTTGCGGAGAAGTGGGAAACAGAAGCAAAACCAATTTTAAAAGATTTTATTTACAATCAGATTCGAGGAGAAAAGCCGACTGATTTTCTTAATGCTTTGACTCAGGCAAAGTCTGGAAAAAACAAAGGTATTTCAAGAAATGTTGTTGAAGAGTTTTTTCCAGCATTTGGAGAAATTCAAGATGTTGCCGCAAAGTATGGGTCTTTAATTGATGAAGGCTCAAAACTTGAAAAGCAATTTACCGATTTAACAAAAGAATCCGAAAGTCTTGCTAAAGACGTTGAAAAAAACGTAACAGGAGCTGAAGATCTTTTAAAGGAAAACTCCGACAAAAAGAAGGAAATTAAAAAAAGGCTTTTCCAGTTTCAAAAGAAAAACGAAGATGTTGAGCTTAAGGGTGTTTTAGCTGAGCCGTCACAGCAAGCCGCTGAGTTGCGCGGTAAAATTGCTGAAACCGGAAAGGAGATTTCACAAAAAGAAAAAGAAGTAGCTGGTGTAACCAAACGCCTTGCAGAATTTCAAAAAAGCGAAAGACCCCTGACTGGAGTTCTTGCGAAGCCAAAGGAGTTTAGAGATTTACTTATAAGCATAAAAGCCAAGGTTGATAGCGGGGCAAAGTTGGATAACGAGGAGGTGGCTCAAATCATTTCAAATCCTGACGCAAAATCCATGCTTCAAGACTTGAACGACTATGTCACTGAGTCTGCTAAAAAAGTTTCCGAGTTTGAAAAGCTGGCAAATAGAACCGTAAAGACTGGCAGGTTTGACGATGTAAATGTTCCGCCGGGTGAAATTATCGATTTCTTGAAATCGTCTTCTGGAGACATTCCGTCTCGAATTAGGACTAAAGAGTTTGTTGCCGCGATCAAATCTAGCAGACCGGAACTTCAGGCAGATCTTCAGAACATTCTGCTTGGAAGGATCGTCAACGAGTCGCTTGTTCAGGGTAAAAAATCAATCGATACCAACAAGATGAAATCGTTGATTGCAGGCGGAGACTCTCCGGGTGAATACAACGCCATCGTTTCTCAACTGTTTGGTGATGGAGGCGTAGAAAAAATTAGCACCATTGCGGATCAGTTGGCAAAGGTTATGGACAACAAGGACAGCCTTGTTAAGAAATCAATTGTCCCGGCATTGGCCACATTGGCTACCGGAGGAGCATATCTTTCAAGCGGACCGGGAGCTGCGCTTGGCACTGGTCTTCTTGGATTTGTTGGAAGAAAATTAGTTATTAGTTCCGTTGGTCAGGCGACGTTAGCTGGGGTTGGAAAATTGCTCCAATCACCAACTTACGGGAAAACGGTAAGCACTCCAATCGATCAGCTCACTCAAGATCAAATTGATCTTTTCAATAGAAATTGGTCGAGACTTTTGAAGCTTGAAACCGACAAGGCAATGATGCAGTCAGAAGAGCGCCAGATCGAAGAGAAGCAGATGCGTGAAGCTCAACGTCAAGCCCGTCGCCGCGACTAATGAAAACATCCCTCTCCAAGAAAGGTAATACCTATCAGGGCAAGAAGGTGACACTGAACAAGCCCTTCTACACGCCGGGTGAGCGTAAGAAGAGCGCGGTGTACGTTAAGAATCCGGCGAACAAGGTCGTCATCGTTCGCTTCGGCGATCCTGATATGACGATCAAGAAGTCGAATCCTGAGCGTCGTAAGAATTTCCGTGCGCGGCATAACTGCGATACGGCGAAAGATCCTACCAAACCCAGAACGTGGTCATGCAAAGCATGGTAATTTTATGGACAAGATGAAACTTGGCGGTGGCGGACGTTACGAGAAACTCGTTAGCAGTCTTGAGAGCAAGGGCGTCAAAGATCCTGCGGCTCTTGCGGCATCCATTGGCATGAAAAAATACGGCAAAAAAGGCTTTTTGTCTCTTGCTGCCAAAGGTCGTCGTCGAGCGTTGCGCGAAAAGGCTAACGCTTAGGATAGCGTCCTTTGGAGTACGGCTTCTTGGCCGACTCCTTATCGACGACGAACTTCTGTGGATCTGCGTAGTTCCATGAGATGTCGCCGCCCGTACCACGCTGGATCATAATCGATCCGGTGACTTTTCCTTCCTTGTCCGTCATGCCGGAACGATCCGCTCGCTTCGCCATTCCGAGCATAAATTGTCGAGGTTGATTGAAACCAACTTCCTTCATCACAATCACCTCTCTGGCCCAGTTCGTTAGATCCGACGATCCGAATCCTGAGTAGGCCATCTCTGCCACGCTCTCCGGTTTGTCGTCTCGACCTTTGGGCTTCGGGAAGTGATGAACGAGAATCAGGACTACGCCTGTCTCCATCATAATCGGCTGGAGCAAGTGCCGCGTAAAGTTCGCGCAAACCTCGATATCCGATGGATTGCCGCCCATGTAGGAGAGCAGCGGATCGATGTAAACCACATCGACCTTAGTCTTGCGAACGAGGCGGCGAAGCATCGTCGCGAAGTCGGAGCCAGTTCTCACCGTCTCGCGGAAGAATAACATGTTCGCGCTCCGAAGACCTCGCTCCCAGTTCTCCTTACCAAAGGTCATCTGTGCAGCGCCCTTGAGTGCATCATGCTGATCGGCGATGTCGTTTTCCGCCTGAATGTAAGCTACTTTTAGCGCCCGGACGGGCTTTACGCCAAACCAAGCTTCGCCGGACGCCCACTTCAGACCCTGATACGCGGCCATCGAGCTTTTGCCGCATCCACTTTGCCCCACAAAGAGAAGTGATGATCCGCGTCGAACCCACCTATCGCCGATCAGATTGTCAGGATCATTCTGTGGGTCGTACTCGATGATGGCATCTATCGAGAACTCCATCGGCATGTCCTGCGCGTCCATGTCGTCCTTGAACGCTTCCCAGTTCACTGCGCCCACGTTGACGGCTAAGAGCTTCTGCTCCTTGCCATCGCGCATTACACCGGCCAGACGGCTGAACCGGCTCGCGTTCTTATTCTTCGGATCGATGCCGATGCTTTCGAGGTAGCGATAGACGACGTCGCGGCGTTCGTTCCACTCCTCTCTATTGGCCGCTTCAACGCGCACCCAGCCATGCAGACTCTTGCCGCCGGAATCTATGACGACCGATAGCGGGAGCTTCGACTCCTTCAACGCTGTCCATTGCTCGTCCTTCGTCTTCTCGTCCATCTCGACTAAGACATGGCGGAAGTTCGCCACGCCGGAATCCGATCCGCTCTCGTCGAAGCATGGATTGATGCGGACGTATGCGCCTTTGCTATCGCTGCCGTTCCACATGGCGCTGATGGGCGGCGTAAAGTGGTTCTTAATCCATTCGTCGCGCTTGAGGAACGTACCCTTGGAGGCTGGCCTACCTCGACCCTCTTCGTCGAAAATGATGTCGTTACAAATGCAGACAACTTCGTCCGGCTCGAAGCAGGCTTTCAGGAAGTCGATTGTCGTAAACGGCGACTGAGGTTCCGGCATCGTTTGGATCGTGCGAACGACGAACTTGCCGGTGGGCGAGATGGGATTGCCGCCCTGACCAATGCCTGACTGAGCGGATAAGAGCCAGCCACGCGGCTTGTCGTGCGAAACCTTGGACGCTTGATCGAGCTTGTGGGCCAATTCATGTGGTTTCCACGGCGGGAGGCATTTCGCGTTGTACTCATTGAGGAGCGTATCAGCATCCCCCGCATTAAGCTCAAAACCGTGTATGAGCGCGGTTGCGACGGCGAAGGTGCTTCCATGCCCATTTTGCCCTGTGACGGCTCCCGGCGTGTTTCTGAGCCATGCTCTTGCACGGTCGATCTTTGATTGATTCATTTGATTCCAAGTTGTTTGCGCGCTATGTCCCCGCTTTCGCCCAGATCATTCGAGGCGATTTGCTGGAGAACCGACTTTGATTCTTCGAATTTTGCGAAAAGGAGAGACAGCTCTTTGGGGGTCATCAGGTACTTGCTCCAGTGTTGAATTGGTATGGAGCGAGACTGAAACTTCGCAAAGAGCTGCTCTTGTGCTGCGATGTAGAGTTTAGGGTGCTTGTTCAATGACCGGGATGAACTTGGCCTTGAATTCGGCCTTCGTTCGAACGTACACCTTGGGTTTTCCGTTACGAGTGTAGGCTATCCCCACCCATTTCATTTCCCCGATTCGTATCTCTACGTCATCGGAAATGACTTCAACCTGCACCGTACTGTTTCCTGAGTTTTTGAATTTCATCTTCTGAGGCGTTATCGAGATGTCCTGTACCAGCCGCATGCCAAACACCGTCAACAATTAGAGCCTTTGGCTTGGGCTTGGTTATCCAACCTCGAAGAATCGCATAGTCGATCAATGCCGGTGCTTCCTTCAATAACTGTTCTCTCGTGATTTGAGTTTCCATTAATTAACCTTTTTTGACCGTCTTTCCGCGCCATCCGCCTGATTTTCTCATCCCGATTTCCTGACCAAGTTCGTTGACGAATCCGCGTCGGATCAGCCACTCCTTGTACTTCTGGTCGATGTAAGCGAAGTGAATCTTTTCGGGTGATTCATCTGCTTCTGCTATCCGCATAATGGGCATTTTGTTTGCGCTGATCATTTGTATGTCTCGATTGTGTGTTTGTAGTGTCGCTCGGCTTGGGTGCAGTTCCAGCAAAGGTCTTGAGTTCCGTTGCATCCGCACCCGAGAGATTTGAAAAGTACGCTGGCCAACCATTGGTATTCTGCGATGGCCGCTCGCAATGTCTCCACGTCCGTTTCTTCGGACATGGGCTTGATGTTGTTCTCGCTCATTTGACAACGAAGAGAATAAAGTAGGCGCTGGCGACGACGACGCCCATAGCGAACGCGGCGATGAGCAATTGCTTCAGCTCCTCGGGCGAGGGCGGACGGTGCATCTTTTGGATCATCTGCCTCCTCCCATCGCGTAGTGGAGAATCAGCAGGGCGTCGCAGTTTCGAAGCGTCACATCGAGATTCGGATACAGTTCCTGAGCTTTGCTTTTTAGCTTTCGCTTCCATTCTGGTCCGGTTTCGCATGATTTACGTCCTCCGAGTCCAAGTGGTTCTTGCCAGATTTTCGGCTCAACACGGTGGAGTGCGTAGCCTTGCGCGTAGCCAATCCCCTGCACAATCCCGTAGTTTTCATGGAGCGTCGCCATGCTGGCCGACGACGTGAGTTTACTGACGAACTTTGGCACCTTCTCAACCCACAGATGGGAGTCGCTGACTTTGAATCCTGCCAGTAACCGCGCCGTGTCAGGCAGCGACTCGGGCATTGGGAAAAGCAGTATTCTTTCCGACGTGCTGACCGCGAATCCGCCGCCCACACCCGGATCGACCGCAACGATTGTTTGGTTTGATTTCATTCGCTCAATATTATTTTTAGTAACAAAGGATAGTGACGTTCTCGGCAGCGATTCGAACCGCTGATTTCGTGTCTCCGCCTTCCGTCCAACGCTCGACCTTTACACGGCCTTTGACGCGCACCAGAGCGCCGTTCTGAATCTCCATGATCTTCTCCGCAACTTGTCCCCATGAGGATATTTCAAAATCGTCGAAGTCTTCGTGGAAGCGCCCTTCGCTGTCGGTCCAGTGACGGGCGATTGATATAACGCGGCGCACCATAAGCGAGCCGGTTTTGGTTTCGGTTTGCCGACTGATGCCGCGCAGTTCGCCGATCAGATAGACTACGTTCTCGGTCGGCGTGGATGTTTCGCTTGCTGTCGTGGATACACTCATTGGAAAATACAACCTAGTTCACGGTAGCAGGTCATGCGCTTCTTAGCGTGGAATGCCCCGATGGGGTGGAACTTGTCAGAGAAATCTACGATTGTCGCGCAGTTCTTGGTTTCTGTTTTCCGCAATGCCCGACTGGCTCGCTGGATGGTCTTCTGCGACGACCGACCGCCGCTGACCATGATGAGCAGTTCGACATTGGGCAGATCCAATCCTTCGTCGGCCAAGCTTGTGGCGATCATGGTTCGCAGGTTGCCAGCCTTGAATTCTTCCATCGCGGCCTTGCGCTGCTTCTTCGCAATCTTGGAATGGACGAGACGAGAATTCGGAATCCGGTGTTCGTAATCCTCGCCCAGCGTGATGCGCGGGATGAGAATGAGCGTCTGCATGTCGAGGTGTTCGACCGCGTAGTTGATTGCGTAGTTGTTGCGCTCGCGGTTCTCGCAGATGCCGATGTCCACAAGCGATTCCCAAGCGCACATGCGTTTCAATTCGTCGTCACTTATCCGCATGTACCGACGCCGAGCGGTGAACAGCCGGTCGATGTTATCATCGATCTTCTGCTGGAGGTTCAGGTCCGTGGCGTGGCTGATTTCGAGGTAAGCGTCGGCCAATGAATCGCCAATGTCGCTGCGCTTGATTTCGTAGGTGCGGTTGTGGAAGAGCGTTCGTGTTACCGTGTTCCGATCTGGATCGTCGCCCCAAGGAGTGGCGTCAAAACCATAACGTATACCGTTACAGGACTCGATGATGCGACGCCATCCAGCGGCAGGGCTGTGCTTGGCTTCGTCCACGATGAGCATGTCCTTCTTGCTGAAGTCCACTGACTCATGCGGACAGCGGACATCCACAATCTCATCAGGCACACCGGCAACACGGAGCGATGTGCGCGCTTGCTGACATGTCTCGCGGGTTGGAGCAAGCCAACCGAATCTCAATCCAGATCCGCAGTTTTGATAGTTCTTGATGATGCTCGCGGCAATCCATGTCTTACCGCTACCGGCGGGGGCGATGATCAGACCATCGCTAGTTTTGGCCCACTCTACTGCTTTTTGTTGGTATTCTCTTAGATTCATAATTTTAGGAAATTTGCCCCTCCGCCCACTGCTTCATAGCAGATGAAGGGGATTGTGCCGCCCACACGGGCGGCTTCGCGTCATTCGTTCGTTGTACTAGCGGTAGAAGGCGCGCTCGATTTCGTCGTGGCGCACCTCTTGTCCAGCAACTTCCTTAACGCTTGATTGGCGAAAAATCCGATCTTCAAACCATTCTCGTCGCAATGTTTGCGAACCTCTTCGTGGATTGCTGAGTCAATGGTGATAACTGTGTATTTGGCTGTTTTCTTCATGTGGGGAAATGTTTATTCGCAGGTGTAAATGGTGTCGGTCGTGATAAGTCCGGTTGGCCATTCAGTTTCAGTGAACGACTTCTCGATAAA
>Ga0209444_10001463_pt1 | contig 12986 bp, 8 predicted proteins | sample LauGreFaBDMM15DN_2_FD_188215 | JGI IMG/M metagenome (GOLD analysis project Ga0209444, IMG submission 188215) | Freshwater lake microbial communities from Lake Michigan, USA - Fa13.BD.MM15.DN (SPAdes) (version 2) | ecosystem: Environmental > Aquatic > Freshwater > Lake | place: Lake Michigan, USA...
CAAGAAAAAATATCATTTACCGATCTGGTTACTATCGACTTCAATCATCTTGCCAAAAGCAAAGCCAGGATTCAAAACAACGATAAGGAATATGCAATAGCCTTTGATCAACTGAAGAACAATGCTGAAAAAGCACTGCGGTTCAAGCCTGTAACCGTAATGAGCAAAACAGATCTCCCACCAAGTGGCGATAAGCATGATTACATGAGCATAGCCCCTTATTGGTGGCCCAATCCCAATACTGCCAATGGTATTCCTTATGTTCGACGGGATGGCGAAATCAATCCTGAAGTAAAAAATTTTACAGACAAGGTTGTTTTGCCTGGCCTGAGTGCCAGTATTTATCATTTGTCTTTGGCTTATTATTTTACAGGAAATGAAGCATATGCAGATCATGCCACCAAGCTGATCAGGGTATGGTTTCTCGATACTGCAACCCGGATGAACCCCAACCTTACATACGCACAGTCTGTCAAGGGTGTTACCGATGGTCGCGCAGAAGGGGTGATTGATACCCGTCATTTCATGCACATCATGGATGGAATTCAATTGCTCCAAGCATCAAAAAATTGGACAAGCAAGGATCAGTCGGGCATGGAAGGATGGGTAAAGGATTTCATCCAGTGGTTGGGAAATAGCAAAATAGGTAAAGAAGAAATGAATGCCCCCAACAACCATGGTGTTTGGTATGATGCCCAGCTCCTGGCCTATGCAGGATTTATGAGGGATACAAACCTTACCAAAACCATCTACACAAGGGTATTGAACCGTTTAGATCAGGAAATGGATGCACAGGGCTCATTCCCTTTGGAAATGAAAAGAACCACATCCCTGCATTACTCCGTATTTATTTTGAATGCCTACTCTAGCTTGGCCACCCGGTTTCAACAGCTTGGGCTGGATCTTTGGCAAACCAAAACGGCATCAGGAAAATCCTTGAAAATCGGCTTTGACTTTGTCTTGCCTTATTTGCTGAAAAAGCAACAATGGACAGGTCCCCAAATCAATGCATTCAAGGAGGCGGAAGCCATCCCATTGCTCAACAAAGCCTTGACCCAGTATGGTTGTACTGGTTGTACAGATGAAATCAAACGGCTTGCTGGAGCGGCCTACCCATCTTTGTTGATGAAATTGCTGTAAATAGCCCTTAATTTTTTTATGAAAAATACATTGCTTACTTTTGCCACCCAAAATCATCCATGGCGAGGTAGCTCAGGTGGTTAGAGCGTCGGATTCATAACCCGAAGGTCTCGGGTTCAACTCCCGATCTCGCTACAGAAGGGGATAAATCAATTTCAATTTGGTTTGTTCCCTTTTTATTTTCGTTATAACTGTTTGATAGTGTGTTGATTAGGCCAAAATAACTGTTTACATTCTTGGTTAGATAACAGTGTTTTTCAGGGTCATATAGTACACCATCAGGAAATAGGGTTCTACTCATAATTTTTTTGTTTTCTAAATCGCTGCGATCCCATACCAGATTGAGTTGTGAGGCAATCATTAAAGAATCATCAATCATAATTTCGAGGTTAGATTTTGTCGGTTGCTCGTAATCGATTTTGGACTCAATAGCGGCTATTTTTTCTTGTATGTGTTGGATGGTTAACGAAAAAGTTTCGGCATCAATTTCCCCTAGGCCAAGGCGTATTTTTATATTCTTAAGTTGCCCTTCTAATTCCCTTTTTTGAGCAAACAGATTGTCTTGGTCAACCTTATTGTGGTTATTATGGTAGTCGTATAATTTTTCAATCTGGAATTTTAGTACTGGAATGAAATCTTTGTCCAATGTGTATTCCTTTAAAAATTCCTTGTAAAGGTCATTTGCACCAATACGTTTTGCTTTAGGGGTTGTGTTGGCATTTACACTAACTCCATTACACTTTGGACACTTATAGTAATGTAGGGCTTTTTTCTTTACTTCATAGCCTACTAAAATTGAATTACAATAAATGCAGTTGATTAGATGCGTAAGAGGACGCTTGTCATTTTCAATATTATGTAAATAGTCATGTGGGTTTTTAAAAATCACATCTTGTACTTTCTTGAAATTCTCAACACTAACAATTGGCTCCCAATTACCTTGAATTGGTTCATCCACCATTTTGTTCACGGATATACCGCAATAAAATGGGTAGAGATCAATTATTTGAACTTCTCCGGTTTAATGGATTGCTTATTAGAAAGAGCAGGACATATGTTCAAACAACAAACTCCTATCACTGGCTTAAAAAATATCCAAATCATGCAGAACACTTGATTTTAAATGCATCTGAGCAGTTATGGGTCAGCGATATTACCTATATCCGAACGCTACAAGGATTTAGTTATTTAAGCTTAATTACAGATGCCTATTCAAGAAAGATAGTTGGTCATTGCTTGTACCCTACACTTGAAGCTATCGGCTGTATTGGTGCATTAGAAATGGCTATACGATCAAGAAATAAAGGCTGCAAACTAATGCATCACTCAGATAGGGAAATACAATACTGTTCATATAATTATGTTCAAATATTAAGAATGAATTTAATAACCATCAGTATGACGCAGAGTGGTAGTCCATACGAGAATGCTTTAGCTGAAAGAGTAAATGGAATATACACAAGTATTCAAGCGGTCTTTCTGCTTTGATCTTTCAAAAACGTTCAAACTGTCTCGGAACCCCTGTGGATCCAATCTTGCGATTGAACAATAGGTTATGAAGATTCATCAACCGGTAAACCTTTTTTATGGTTAATGATGTACCCCTTTTCCTTGAGCTCATCCCAGACGTTCTTGTATCCATAGCAGCAATACTCCTGCTGGACAATGGTTTCAATATCTTTCAGGACAACCGTGTTTTCAACCAGTTCACCATCTTGTGTAACGGTCATTTCGCTAGGCTTGCGTCCATGTAGACCATCACATCGCTTGTAATACAAACTGCAGCGTTGAACACCTGACCATGATAAAAGGAGCTTGATGAACCAAGAACCTCATCCTTTTTTGCTACTAAAACAACTAATTCTATTACCAATATTTAGGGTGTCAATACAGGTGAAGTGAAGATTTACATAAGATTCACCAGTATGATATTGCAAAGTTAATCTTCTGTTAATTTAAAATCTATTTCGTATTTCTAATTTTATTTTTTGAAATCATTTAAATGTAAATCAAATTTTATTGTATAAAAGAAATACTATAAGGACATCTTTTAGACTATAGCAGGTTCTGTTCTTAAGACCAAAGAAAACTTTGTAACCCCTTTAATTAAAATAGTATATGATGGAATCTACATTAAAAAAATCAATTTTGATGCCAAAAGTTTATTTAAGAAGAATGCTGTTGGCAATTCTGATCTGTTCTTTAAGCTCCGTCGCATTGTATGCACAAACAACGGTAAGCGGAAAAGTAAGTGATGAATCAGGTCTACCGATACCTGGAGTAAGTATATCTGTTAAGGGCTTAAAAGGATTTGGTACCGTCACTAATTCCGAAGGAGCTTACACGATTAGCATCTCTGAGCGAGAAGCAGTATTAGTTTTTAGCTTCATTGGTTATCTTACCAAAGAAGTTAACACTACAGGGAGAAGTTCAATAGATGTTATCCTGAACCAGGATATGCAAATGTTGGATGATATTGTAGTTGTTGGATATGGAACACAAAGGAAAAGTGATGTTACATCTTCTATATCAAGGGTTGACGGTCGAGATATTAAGAATGCGAGTGTATCTAACGTTGCAATGGCTTTGCAAGGCAGAGCGCCGGGTGTTGAAGTAATATCAAACGGTACCCCAGGAAGAACCCCGAATATTCGAATCAGAGGAATGGGCTCATTAAGTGCAACCAATCCTTTAGTTGTCCTTGACGGAGTGCCCGTAGAAATGGATGTTTTTTCTCAATTGGCACCAGCTGAAATACAATCTATAGAGATTTTGAAGGATGCAGCTTCTGGAGCAATTTATGGAACCCGTGCAGCAAATGGAGTTATACTTGTAACTACACTTACCGCCAAAAAAAATCAAAAAACAGCTTTAAAGCTTAATTCCTCAGGTGGGGTAAATTCAGTGATCAGTCGCTATGATGTTTTAAATGCTGAAGATCTTTTTACATTAAAAAGAGAAAGTTTTACTAATGATGGACTTACTATTCCAGCTAATAGTCCTTGGGGGAATCAATATTATAACACTACAAGAACAAACTGGCAAGATGAATTTTTCCAAAACGGCCTCTTTCAGGATTACAACATGACCATTTCCAGTGGTTCAGAAAAAAGTACTATCAATGCAAGCTTAAATTATCGTGATGAAAATGGTACTCAAATTAATACCTTTTTTAAGCGTTTAGGTTTTAATCTCAAGGCCACCCAAGAAATATCAAAACGGCTTAAATTTGAGGGAAATATAAGAATAAATCAAACAAATGATTTGTTAAATTTCGATTCTCAGGGCTCAAATGGTACGCTTTTCGCCGCATACTTCTATCATCCATCTATTCCAGTGAGATATGGAAATGGAAACTTCGGAAGCACTCTTGAAGCACCATTTACAGAAGGAGACTGGGGTTCAGGCAGGGCGCATAATGATCTTGGAGATATGTGGAATCCTATATACAAAGCAACAGAGGAATGGTATGAAACTTCTTCATTAAATACGCTCGTAAATCTTAAGGCTGACCTTAATATTACAAAAAATATTGTTTTGACAGGAAGAACCTCTTATTCCCACCGCAATTTAGAAAGTGAAACTTTTAACAAACCCACACCACTTCAATCCAGAACAATTGCCAATCCAATAATTTCAATAGGAAATAACCAAAGATATTCATGGCTTGGTGAATTGTTTACTAATTATAATCAAAGTTTTAATAAACATAATGTAACATTTACAGCGGGTAGTACTATACAAACATTTGATGGTCAGAACATGCAGATGAATGGAAGCGGCTTCGCATCTCTTCAGAGAAAAAATCTGACACTAAACAATGCTCAGGTGTTAACAGGATCTGGAACCCCGATTGATCCGACAGCACTAGTGTCATTCTTTGCTCGTGCTAATTACAATTTTGATGATAAATACTACTTGTCTGGAACAATACGATCAGACGGCTCATCAAGATTTGCAAAGGGTAACCAATGGGGTTATTTTCCTGGTGTTTCAGCAGCATGGAGGATCTCAAATGAGAAGTTCATGAGTAAATTTACTAAAGTTTCAAACTTGAAACTTAACGCAAGCTGGGGACAACTGGGCGATCAGAATGTCCGACCTTTCCAATATCTCGATGTTTACGTAAAAGATCAGAATTATATTCTGGGTGGACAAAATGTTACAGGTACAAGACCAGCATCTTTCGCTAATCCTGATATTACCTGGGAAACCAGCGAAGTCTTAAACCTCCTTTTGGAAGTAGGCTTGTTCAACGACAGGATTCAGTTAGAAGCGGGTTACTTTGATAAAAAGACTAAAGGAATGCTGATTCCTTCAATCAGACAGTTTACTATGGGGGCGATTGGAATTCCGGATTCAAATATTGGGGATATGGAGAATAAGGGTTTTGAGTTCATGCTTTCGACAGTACAAAGAATTGGCGAAAATCTTCAGTTTAATGCTGGTATAAATACTTCATTTATAAAAAACAGGCTTTTAAGACTAAATGGTAAGAATTCTTTTATTGCAAGTGGACCCGCAAGAAGCTATGAAGGTGGAGAACTATCTGCTTTTTATGGCTGGAGAACAAATGGTATCTACCAGAATCAAGAAGAAATAAATACTAGCGCCGATATAAAGAATGACTCCAGAAGGGTAAATATTAAACCAGGCGATGTTCGTTTTATGGACATTAATGGTGACGGTATAATAAATGATAACGACCGGACACAAATCGGTGATTCAAATCCATTTATGAGTTATGGGTTCAATTTTGGAGCAGGTTATAAGGGATTTAATTTCTCTGCAAACTTTAGTGGATTGCTGGGATATGATGTTTACGATGTAACCAAGCTTAGAAATATGCAGGCAAACGAAAAATTCAATATGCATGGTGACGCCATGCAGAGATGGACAGGACCCGGCACATCGAATAAATGGCCAAGATTGTCCCGAGTTGCAGCGAATCAAAATTATCGGGATTCGGATCTTGCCATAACGAATGCAGATTTTTTAAGATTAAAAGACCTTGTATTTGGATATACCATTCCTGCAAAATTTTTAAGAAACAAAGGTGTTCAAAATGCAAGACTATATCTATCAGGGAGAAACTTATTGACATTCACTAACGCGAATCTTGTGGATCCTGAGGAAAGTTCAGGTTTCAGTAACCTGCGCAGGGGAATAATATCTACGGAATACCCGCAATCAAAAACAATTGCATTTGGCCTTGATTTGACATTTTGATAAAAAATTATCAGACTTGCATTTTCCTTATATATTATTTATAATAAAATCAAACCATATAAAATGAAAAAAAGTATAATTCTATTATTGGCTGTATTAATAGGTACTGCTAATTCTTGTATAAAACTGGAACTTGAACCTCCAGGATCGCGTACAAGCGGTGATTTCTATGCAACTGAAGTAGATCTGTTCGATGCTATAACAGGTGCATATGCATCATTAAATTCAGTTGCTTTTTCAAGGGACGAGCTTTACTGGGATAACCAATCAGATGATCATTGGAGAGCTGGTGATCATACACCGGATGAAGAGATCGAGACCTTTAATACCAGCACATTTAATGCTAAAGTAGCAAGTACTTATCAGGCTAAATATGATATAATTGTTAAAGCTACTGATGTGCTAAACGGCGCGCCGAAGGTTAAAGAAAATTCATCAATCAGTCAAGTTACATATAATACAATCGTTGGAGAGGCGCATTTCCTACGCGCTTATGCGTATTACAGGTTGCTTGTAATACACGGAGAGGTTCAGATTATTGCTGAAGAGAATGTTAAAAAAGGAGAATACAATGTACCTAAGTCATCCTATGAAAAGGTAAGTGATTTTATCATCAGTGATTTAGAGAAAGCTGCTAACTTGCTTCCGTTGCGCAATCAGGCGTCACGAGTTAATAAGGGTTCAGCCTGGGCACTTCTCAACATGGTTTATATGGATCGGGCAAAGGAATATGCTAACAGAGAATTTCTTACAAAAGCGATTACTGTTGGTCAAAATGTAATATCTAACTATTCATTAGCGGCTGATTATCATTCTCTTTTCTTAAAGGGTAATGAAAACATTCAGGAGGTACTTTTTCTTTTAATGAATGATGTAAATTGGATGGGTAACCTGAGCCGTATGCAGGCTCATCGCGGACCAAGACCTTGGGGAGCCTTTGGTTTTCATGAACCACTTGAAGATTTGGTAAAGGAATTTGAAACAGCTGATATCCGCAAGGCAATAACTGTTATATCAAATGGACAGTCGATTTGGCGTAACAATTTGGGCTTCGTTGTTCATACACCTAATCTGTCAAACACAGGCCACAGCTACAGAAAATTCTTGTTTTTTAATCAAGATGGATCGTATAATCGGACTCTCAACATCCCTTTAATCCGGTCTGCACACATTTATCTGATGGTCGCTGAGGCCCAAATCAGGTTGAATGGCCCGGGAGCCGGCGATGTCTTAATTAATCAAGTGAGGAATAGGGCTAAACTCAACCCCCTGAAAAATGCTACTATTAATGATTTAATGCACGAAACCCGTGTCGAAGCAGCTGGAGAAAATTTACGTCATCAAAACCTTCTTCGTTGGGATAAAGCAGGCATCATCAATCTGGAAACTTTTTATGCAAATCCTGCAAAAATGCATACGGTTGATAGAACCCGAAGAGTGTTCAAGCGACCAAAAAACTATTACCAGCCTCTACCATTGACTGCAATTGACAATAGCGGTGGTGTATTGGTACAGAATCCTTTATGGCAATAAAAATTGCCATAGCAAAGATTTAGTAGAAAAATTTACAGGAGGACATGATATTATTAGTCCTCCTGTTTTAAACACCATTTATTATGAGAATATTCATTTTATTGTTATTACTGACTATCAACAGCCTATCTCCCCGTGAGGTATGGTCCCAGATGAAGGGTCCTGCAAAGTACGTTATCCTTATTTCGGTGGACGGAATGCGACCTGACTTTTATTTGGAGAAAAGATGGCCAGCAGCAACAATCCAGCAATTAGCATCAGAAGGATTACATGCTAAAGGCATGCGTCCGGTAAACCCCTCAGTGACTTTGCCAGATCATACAACAATGATTACAGGTGCTTTGCCCAACAAACACGGGATATATCATAATCAACCTTTTGGTGCTGCAGGTTGGAATGATGGATCCTACTCAAATAGTAATCAGATCAAGGTTGAAACATTGTGGGATGCAGTCAAAAAGGCTGGAGGTACTTCCGCTAGCCTTAATTGGCCGGTATCTATGAATGCTCCTGTGAACTGGAACTTCAGATCATACGGTAACCGTTCAAGCAATTACCCTGAAGATTTTGTTCAGGATATAGAGAATAACCTTATTGGTAAAATTCCAACTACAAACATAGGTCAGGGTAATAGCGATTTTGACGGTTATGCCTCTGACTTAAGACTGGCATCTGTTGCATCTTATCTTATTCAAAAACACAAGCCTAATCTCATTACCATTCATTTTTCCAGTACTGATCATGCCCAGCACGAGCAGGGTAGAGAAGGAGATAAGGTAAATAAGGCGCTGGCGACTGTTGATGTTTGTATTAATCAATTGGTTGAAGCAACAAAAAAAGCAGGCATTTATGAACAAACGGTTTTTGTGGTTTGTGGTGATCATGGATTTGAAGACCGCCATACACAATTAGCATGGAATTCATTATTAATCAAAGAAGGTTTATTGGAAAATAAGCCGGATCGCGGTAACTGGAAAGCTTGTTTTAAAGATCAGTTTTTGATGCTTAAGGACAAGAATGATTTTGCAACGCTTACAAGAGTAAGAAAGCTATTGGAGGAACAACCACCGGCAATTCGAAAACTATACCGAATTGTAGAAAGAGCTGAATTAGATAAATATGGTACTGATCCTAATGCAATATTAGCAGTTCAGCCAGTTGAAGGTGTGGTATGCACTTCCAGGTATAATCATCCTGATCTTGTACAATCAACTCCGGGTGGTTCCCATGGATTATTGCCTGAGCGGCAAAACTTAAATGCCGGTTTTTTTGCATTTGGGCCAGGAATACGGAAGAAGTCTGTTATGCCTACCATTAATATGGAAGATGTAGCACCTCTGATTGCCTTTAGTCTGGGAATTGATTTTAAAGCGCCTGATGGAGTATTGTATCCGGGAGTAATTTCTGAAACACTGATTCCGGGATATTAATCGTAGTTGCCTATTATTGATTAGCATCATAAGGGCTTCCTACCAGTTTAAAGCTGTATTTATTTTAAACCAAAAAATTCAAGAATATGAAATTATTGATATCTCCAGTCTACATCGCTTTGTTGTTCTCATTTAGCTTTAGTTTAGAGTCGCATTTCAACTCTAAGAAAAGCGAGCAGCAGCCAACCCGCCTTAAGGTAGCTGCTTATAATGTTGAATACAGTAAGAAAGGTACTCCTAAAGAAATAGGCGAGTCTCTTAAGTCGTACAATTTTGATGTCGTTTGTTTTTCAGAAGCACCAGGCGGAAACTGGACACAAGAAGTTGCTAAAGCACTTGGCTTAAAGTATATTGTGGTTGGTCGCTATTCTACTGCCGGACACAAAGATAAATATAAGATGATTGTCAGTAAAACTCCCTTATATGGCTATGAAGAGGTGCTTATGGCTGATACTTTACACACAGTCACTAAAGCCTATACAAAAATAGGTAATCAGGAGATTGCTTTATATTCCGTTCATTTCCCTTTTGGATGGAGAGACCAAGCGCATATCGACGAAACAACAGGAAAAGTTACAGCTTTTGTCAATCACCTTCGTGAAAATCAGACTAAAAGCGCTATTCCGGTCTTAATGGGTGATTTTAATTTTATTTTATCTGCTCCAGGTTATAAAAGCCCTTATTACGAAATGTTTACAGATCTTGGTTTCTCAGCAACATGGCCAAATCTTGGAATTGATGTAAAACCACTTGGAACAATGGTTAAATTTAAACCAGGAGAACGTGAAAATGGGGGAGTGATAGATCACATTCTTTATCATCCTAAAAATATGAAAGTTATGGAAGGCGAAATAATAGAAATGGAAAAACCACTTTCTGATCATAAACCAGTTTGGGCTGTTTTCGAATTAAAATAGAATTCTATCAATCTGAATACTCCCTTTTCAAGTAGCAAACAAAATTTATAATACCAGGTATTGTATTGACCCCCATTAAAAAATGTCAGATTAGTATTTCTAAGATTTGTCTCGTCCTAAAAAAACCTACACTCTTAAAAATTTATACAATGATTTCTTTAATGCATATAAATCACCTACTTAATTTTAAGAAATTTTCAAGTACCTCCACCAAACTGTAAAACTTACTTAAATCCCTCCACATTTGGTTAGAATGTAGTTCAATATTGGCTACATGAAAACAGGGACTTACGTTAAATCGTGGGTCCTTTGTTGTTTCTGCGTGAGGTTTTTGTCATTTCTTTCCGAAACAAAGAATGTTCAACCACAACGTTTACGTTTATTTAATATTGAACATTGTCTTAATTTAATTACATTCAAACAAAGAAAGTATCTAAGACCGAAAGTCTACATTGTTTTGACGACGGACAATTTGCCATTCATGGACGTTTAGTTTTGTAAAGCGTTTAATGTAGTGCCGGTAGTGCATTCCACCAACTTAATAATTTCCTGCTCAATTTTTCCACCATTTCAGTTTCCGCATCAGCCCTATTTATTTTTTCTTTGTCATCTTTCACTACATCATACAATTCAATTTTGCTACCATCCTTATTCATGAGTAGTTTCCATTTTCCCTCCCTCACAGCCAATTGAGGACTTCTATCCGCTTTCTCTTTTGGATAGTTGAATGAAATATCATTGCGGCCATACTCCCAATAGATGTTTTTTTTACGGGCAGCCGGTTTACCCAACATAACTTTATTCCTGTCTTCGCCATCGCCTTCAATGGTATTTTTTATTCCTGCCATCGAACAAAAGGAAGGAAACAAATCGGCAGCAGTCAGGACAGATGTAGTATCAATTTTTCCTTTTGGAAGTTTATCAATGCCCCAGATAATAAATGGCATTCGTATGCCAGCCTCATACAAAGAAACTTTTGCACCTCTCATTCCGGCTGAACGGTCGTGACGAAAATTAGGGGCCGGCCCGTTATCACTGGTGAAAACAACGATTGTATTTTTATCCAACCCTGTTTCCTTCAATCGATTCAGTAAACGACCTATCTGTATATCATATTCATTTAAAACAGGTATAAAGTTCTTTTCCAGGTCACCTTCCTCTTTTACATAGTCCCCACTCGGCACCCAGGGTGTATGCACATCATCGGGCCACAAATTTATATAACAGGGTTTGCCTTTATTCTTTTCTAAGAACGCCAAAGTTTTATCAACAAAGTATGCAGTTCGGTTCCAGCGTTTGATGCTGTCTGTATCTGCCCAAATCCGGTTGTTAGAAGTGAGCAATGGGTCAGGGTCAGGACTTTCCCAGGTGCTGCTCCATTCCTCAAAACCATATGCTGCAAAAGACGGTGCATTGGTAACATCCCTGCCGCCCCCCATATGCCATTTTCCAAAATGACCGGTTGCATATCCGTTGGCTTTAAAAAATTTTGCAATAGTAGGGGCCTGTGGGTCAACGAAATCTTTTTGTTCACTAGTAACATTGTGCTTTTTATCGCTCAGGTAATTGGTAATGTTCCATTTTGCCGGAGACATCCCTGTAAGAATACCTGTTCTTGAGGGAGAACAAACTGGTGAGGCCGCATAATAATTGGTAAAACGAATTCCGTCTGCTGCCATCCTATCTATATTGGGCGTTTTGTATGTACCGTTATAACAACTTATGTCACCGAAGCCCATATCATCGGTAAGGATGAAAATGATATTGGGTTTGAGTCCTTGTTGTGACAATACGATGAAAGGAAATAGTAATAAAATAATTCCTACGATGAAGGTTTTCGGAAATTTACACACGGCTTCTAAAATAGTCTAATAATTAAATAAATTAATCCCTAAGGCAACGAACTGAACAACCAACACTCTTACCGGCACTGTTGCTTATTAAGACCGTACTTGCGTAGTATAGGGCGCTGTTCCAGGCGCCGTCTGAATCCCTCTCTGCATTGCTCCACCAGTACCCGCCGTTGCCTATATCGCCAAAACCACCAACACCTATATTATTTTTGCCACGCCGAAACCCGCCTGGAAGACCTGCAAAGCGACTCTCGTTGGTAGCTCCTGTATTAGGACTATTCCATCTGCTAGTTCCAGTGGTCTTCATCTTACCTCCAGCTACACCAATACCTCCCAATGAGATGCCGAAACATGTCCATTCCGCAACAGTAGGTATATGCCAGCCATTTGGTGCTAATCCCCTTGGATCATTCACTGCATACCAATTATATAGTTTACCATAAATAGTATCGTTAGCTGGATCATTATTATAATGACACCATGCACCAGTGGTTAATGATACCCATGCGGTTCCATCAGTTACCTGTGGTATGGCATCTCCATTGCGATAAGTTACAACCACTAAGTTTTTATCCATAAATGTTTGCGTCCCAGTAGTAATTAGAGTGCATGTTTCTTTTTCTTTATAACAAGACATAAAGAAAAATGATAAAGAAAAAGCTAATAATATTGTTTTCATTTTATTTTTAATTTATTCAGATGTATTTGGTCAAAAAAAGTAGACGGTTTAATTGTTAATGATGGAAACGCTTTACTATTTTGTACTTTTTTAGTCCACTTTTTGGTGACGTTAGACAGGTACCATGTCGAATATATTTTACGGAGATTACATAAATCCAACAGATCCTGCTGCTCCAATTCCCAATATTAATAATATACTTCCA
>Ga0209444_10001466_pt1 | contig 12977 bp, 16 predicted proteins | sample LauGreFaBDMM15DN_2_FD_188215 | JGI IMG/M metagenome (GOLD analysis project Ga0209444, IMG submission 188215) | Freshwater lake microbial communities from Lake Michigan, USA - Fa13.BD.MM15.DN (SPAdes) (version 2) | ecosystem: Environmental > Aquatic > Freshwater > Lake | place: Lake Michigan...
AAAGACGTATTTGAAAAAGTCGATTACGACACAGTAATTGTCTTTGACTCGCATTGGGCAACCACAGTTGAGTTCGTAGTCACCTCACATGATCGGCGCGAGGGGTTTTATACCAGCGAGGAACTGCCTCGAGGAATGTCATCAGTACCTTATGACTGGAAAGGTGACCCTGCGCTAGCTAAGGAAATTTCATCACTTGGTGAAAAGCATGGGACTTGGATCACCCCGATCGACAACGCTCACCTGCCAACTTTCTACGCAACTTTAAATCTCTGGATGTATCTCGGAAAAGGCCTGGATAAGAACTGGATCAGCATTGGTATGTGCCAAACCGGTGATGACGAAGATAACTTACGGCTGGGTCGTGCGGTTGGGGAAGCAATTGCAAATTCGGATCGTAAAGTTTTGCTAATTGCCTCTGGTGCTTTGTCGCATACGTTTTGGCCACTGCGCGAACTACGCAAGCATGAGTCAGCAGACTTGAATTCGATCTATACGCCCGAAGCACGCGCGGCCGACGAAGAACGTATCGATTGGTATCTTGCTGGCGAACATGCCAAAGTGCTCAACACCATGGCTGAGTTCCATAAGTACAAGCCAGAAGCTCGGTACGGACACGGCATGATGATGCACGGTGCGCTCGGAGAAACGGATTGCACTGCGCCTGGTCGCCAATACGGAGAATACGAAAACTCGATTGGTACCGGCCAGGTTCACATTTGGTTCGATAAACCAGCCGAAGGTTTCCCATCTGTTAAACACCCAGTGGTGTCACGTGGCTGAGTATCGTCGTATCTTGCTTGATGGGTTTGCAGTTCAAGCAATTCGCCATGGCGAAACTCTGGTTGCTCCAGATGGCAGAGAAGTAGCAATTGCTGATGCAATTCACTTGCCACCAACTGAGCCAACAAAAATCATTGCGGTTCATTTGAATTACGACAGTCGTACTCAGGAGTTCATGACCAAACTTCCAGCGGCTCCAACCTACTTTCACAAGCCGATTACTGCACTAAATAGTCATTTAGGATCAATTGTTCGACCACAAGGTTGTAAATGGTTGAACTACGAAGGAGAAATCGTAATCGTGATTGGCAAGACTTGCCGTAACATCAGCCCGGCTGAAGCTGGGGATTACATAGCTGGCTACACCATCGGCAATGATTACGGTCTTCATGACTTCCGCGATACCGATGCTGGTTCAATGCTTCGGGTTAAGGGAAGTGACACATTGGCGCCTGTTGGTCCTGGCTTGATTACCGATTGGGACTTCCGAGGCAAGCAGATACGAACTTTAGTTAATGGCGTTGTGAAGCAAGATGACAACACCAGCAACATGGAATGGGATATGCATTACTTGGTTGCTGACATTGCCCGAACGATCACGTTAGTTCCAGGTGACATCTTGTTCTCTGGAACTCCAGCTAATTCACGTCCCGTTGAACCAGGTGACGTGGTTGAAGTAGAAGTTGAAGGCCTTGGCAAACTGACCAACACAATCGTCACGGGGCCAACTGCAATCCGTACTGATGTAGGCGCCCAGCCAACAGAAAGTGAAGAAGTAATTTCCACCGCTTTAGGTGGTGACTGGGAGTTCCGCGGAATTCGAACGCCATCCAAAGATCTATATCCATCAACTGTTGAGGAGAAGAAATGATAACCATCGATGTCAACATGGATAAGTGCCAACATTATGGACAGTGCGTCTTCGAGGCGCCAGATATTTTTAAGTTGAATGACAACGACAAGCTGGAATTTGTTGCTACCGCTGATGACAGTCGCCGAAGCGATGTCGAAAGCGCTGTGGATGTTTGCCCAATGCAGGCAATCTCCATTGTTGAATAACTGACGCGTTCTATATGTCAAAGTCAGTCGTTATTGTTGGGGCCTCAATGGGCGGCCTGCGGGCAGCCGAAGCTTTGCGCAATAGCGGATTCGAAGGTCAAATTACGGTAATCGGTGCGGAGGTTCATGCTCCGTATAACCGCCCACCACTTTCAAAAGAGGTGCTGGCTAAAGAAGTAACTCACGATGCTGTTGCCTTTAAGTTACGTACCCAAGTCGAAGATGTCATTTGGCATTTGGGTGATCCAGCAACTTCCGTCGATTTAGAAACACGGGTCGTAGCAACAAATTCTGGCAAAACCTTTAAATATGACGGGCTAGTTATCGCATCCGGATTGCGACCACGGGTGCTTGACCTGCCAAATGGAAAATTATCTGGTCGTCATACAGTGCGCACCCTAGATGATGCAATTGGACTACGCGCCGAATTAGTGCCCGGCGCCAAAGTTGTTGTAGCTGGCGCTGGTTTCATTGGCTGCGAGGTTGCAGCTACCGCAAGAGGATTAGGTTGCGAAGTTACAAATGTTGCGATCGATAGTTTCCCGATGATCCGTCCGCTTGGAGAAACGCTTGCTGCTGAACTACAGCGTCGACACGAATCTCATGGCGTACATTTTCGGTTGGGCCATGGCATTAAGGACTTAGCTGGAACTGATTCCCTCACTGGCGTAATTTTAGATGACGGTGAATTATTGGAAGCCACAGTATTAGTAGAAGCAATTAGTTCACATTGCAATGTCGAATGGCTAGCGAATACCAACCTTGATATCTCTAACGGAGTACTCACTGATTCAGCCCTTCGAGCAGTTACCACTGATGGGAATCCCGTCGAAGGAGTTTATGTAGTTGGAGACTTGGCTAGGTTTGCCAATCCACTTTTTGATGATGAGCCAAGAAGAATTGAGCACTGGAATATCCCCACCGAAACTGGAAAGCGAGTAGGTGCGGTGTTGAGTGCTTACTTGTCCCAGGCAGATAACTTTGCTGAACTAGCAGCGCAGCCATTCACGCCGCTACCAACTTTTTGGTCAGATCAATATGACATGAAGATTCAAGGTTTTGGCATGCCTGGACTTGCTGATCGATATGAGTTCGTTGCTGGGGAATTAACAGATGAGCTTGTTATGGCTTACTTCCGAAATGATATTCTTATCGGGGCTGTGGGTATTGGAATGACTGCAGAAATTATGAAGTACCGCAAGCAGCTTCTTAGTATTTAGCTAAACCGAAAAAGTGGCGATTACTTTGCCAACTGGGATACCGCCACCGAGCAATTCTTGACTCTCTAACTGACTATCAACTTCGCTGGAAACTACGCCCATAACACTCTGCAGAATTTTCATTGCCACAACAATTCGAGCCCGATCTGCGCCATCTTCGATTTTAATTGCGAGCGCGCGACCATCTCCTAGTCCGATTCCGTATACGCCTTCGGCGCCATCCTTGGCTAGCAAACTTGGCACACCTTGCATCAATTTTGTGACGTCCCGCCTAGTTCCTGCCAAGTATTCGGGATTGGAGCGAATCGCATCAGCGATCTTTTTTTGATCCGGGTCTGCAGCTGGTCCAGAAAATTTTGAAAACCCTCGAGCTAACCCTGTTAACGAAGTTGACATTAGCGGCGCGCCACAGCCATCTACTCCGATGTGTGCAACCTTCTCACCTGTTACTTCTTCGATCGTTTCTAGGCAGGCAACTTGAACGGGATGTGTTGCCGACAAATAACTTTTGGTATCCCAGCCATTTAGCACGCAGGTAAACAGCATTGCGGAATGTTTTCCACTGCAGTTCATGTAAAGCGATGCCTTACCCAAGCCTTCCGCCAAAAAAGTGTCTCGCTCAACTTCATCAAGCGGGTAATCTGGCGGGCACTTCAAGGAATCAGTTCCCAAATTCCCAGCATTGAGAATATCTTGAACACCAGTTAAGTGGAATTCTTCGCCGCTATGTGAAGCGCACGCGAGAGCAAGTAATTCATTCTTTAAGGGAAGTCCGCTGCGAACCATGGCAAGTCCCTGCATCAATTTATTAGCTGAGCGAGGAAACATTGCGCTGGTGACATCGCCAATTGACCATTCAACTTTTCCCTGGGCATCCACTACAACGGCGTTGCCAAAATGTGTGCCTTCTACTAAGCCACTTCGGACTAATTGGGCGAGGGGAACTGACATGTTCTTAGTGTTCCACTATCGATTAGTGAACACCTAATGCAGATTGCCGAAATAACCAGCAGAATGTAGGAATGCGAGCAATAGTGCAACGAGTTGATGGTGCCAGCGTTGAAGTAGACAACGCAGTTATTGGCGCATTCACTGGACCTGGCTTATTGGTTTTAATCGGGGTAAGTGTTGATGATGATGAAACTAAGTGTGCAATTCTCGCTGACAAAATCTGGAAACTTCGAATTTTTGAATCAGCAAACTTAAAGCTTGCCGGCAAAAAAGTTACCTCAGACGCTGTCGAGGTCGCCGCCGCAGATGCTTGCCTACCCATACTTGCCATAAGTCAGTTCACACTTTTTGCAGACACCTCAAACGGTCGGCGACCAACTTGGCAGCAAGCCGCGCGTGGACCACAAGCAGAACCACTTGTCAATGAAGTAACTCGTGCGCTGCGAGATTTAGGCGCGAATGTGGAAACTGGAAAATTTGGTGCTGACATGCGAATTAGCGCAGTATGTGATGGCCCAATGACCGTAACGCTAGAAGTTTAGTTACCAAGTTGCATTTAGCAATGTAGGTGCTCGGAATTCCCAGCCCGCAAATTCAACTTCACTGCTGTCGCGCAATGCGATACTTGGTAAACCTTCAACAAGAACCTGAAGTGCAATTCTCTCAACACCGCGTGCAAACGCGTGCCCCGCACAAAAATGTGGCCCATAGCCAAACGAAGCATTTGACTCACGTGGTCGATCCATATCGAATGTATCTGGATTTGTAAATACTGTTTCATCTCTTGACGCACTAGCAATGACTGCCGCAACTGCTGAACCCGCGGGAATCACAACTCCACCTAACTCAACATCCTGGGTGGTCTGGCGAGTCTGAGTTCCAATTGGTGCGATCCAGCGCAAACCTTCTTGGATTACGTCATCCCAGAGTTCAGGACTTCGGCGCAGTCGATCAAATGCGCCTGGAATGTTTGCCAAAGCAAAAAATGTAGCGGCAGCGCCATGGCCTGGTTCTTGCATGCCACCCAAAATCGTAAGTTTCAGAGTTGGCAAAATGTACTCGGCGCTGCGCTTCTCACCATCTGGCATTCCAGAATGCAGCATGTGCGAAATTGTTGAATCATCAGGCGTCGCCAGCAATCGCTCCATAATTGGCAGCAGCTCATCATTCATCTCGGATTCAACTGCATCTGAAATCTTTTGCTTCTCAGGGTCGCGTTCAAAGTTCGTGGCGCCCATCGCTAATCCATGAAACCAGTGCTGCAATGTTTCAGCACTCAAGTGGCCCAAACCCAAGACCGCACCGAGGCTCAAAACTGAAATTGGCTCAAAATATGAGGACACTAATTCATGACGATCATTTGAAATGATTTCAGTAAGTTGTTGTGTCGCTATCGGCATCACTAAATCATCAATGTAGGTGGAAACCATGCGAGGGCGATACTTGCTATCTAGGCTCTTGCGCATACTTAAATGTTCGTCACCGTCCATGGTGAGAAGGCTTTTGCCGTTAAAGGATCGATCGAGCGTCGAATCTGTTACTTGCGCAGTAAAGAGATCCGGATGTGTTGTTACAAACTCAACGTCTTCGGCTCGAGTTACCAGCCATAAGTTAACTGCAGGGACGTAAGCTACTGGCGCTTCTTTTCGCAGCTTGGCATATATCGGGTACGGATCACGATCAAGATCCGCAACCGTAATTGATTCCGCAAATGTAGCCAAATCAAACCTTTCGACAGAAAAAGTTAATCAGATTCGTAAGGATTTGACTGGAGAATTAGTTAAAAATTTGTTACTCAACAATTACAGTTTGGCTAGCTGAAACTGTGCCGGCAGTTAAAACTGCGTCGGTAGGAACTGATCTCTTAATTACTGCAAGTGCTAATGGACCACTTTCAAAATCTTGGGTCACTGAAGTCACTCGGCCAACAACTTTTTCATCCCAGAGTACTGCGTCACCTATTAGTGGTGTGTCATTAGTTGAGCCATCAAGTTCAAGTTGGACCATGCGCCGTGGTGGCTTACCTAAGTTGTAAACCCGCGCCACTGTTTCTTGGCCTCGGTAGCAACCTTTATTGAGGTGCACAGAGGAAGCAATTAAACCAAGTTCATGTGGGATTGTCTTATGGTCGGTTTCAAAATTCAATCTTGGAACTCCGGCTCGAATTCGATGCGCCTCCCAAGCCCAAGTGCCCACCGGAGTTTCCTGCGACATGACTTGCGCTAAGTCTGCGCGCGGCACAAAAATCTCGCTAACTTTCCAATCCCCTGGGCGCTTCGCAACATATTTATCAACGAACTCAGATCCAACAACAAATACTCCTGAGGAATGCCAAACTGGAAAAGTTTCTGAGGTAATCCAGCCAGGAGCTCCAACGATTGCAATCTGATCGCTGACATCAGTTACTTCCACGCGAAGCATGAACTTCATTGACATCAAGTACTTCAATAAGTCGTTGACAGTACCTGGCTCACAACTTATCCAAGTAGTTTCGCCGTCATCAATGGCGTGAATGTCATGTTCGATATGTCCATGTGGCGACAAAATCAACGAAGTTAAATGTGCAATTGGTGACTCAAAATCCTGAGTGGTAATCGAGTGCAGCCAAGATTTACGATCTACGCCGCTTACCGTTACAACTCCGCGGTGCGAAAGATCTACGCGACCACGTCCAGCAACAAGCTCTCGTTGCTCCTTGAATGGATCGCCATAATGCCATGGCACACCAGAATCGATACTGGTTTCATCCATGTGCGCAATTGCGGTCATAGTTAATTCTCTCGCAGTTACTTTGGAATGCCTACCAGTTGGATCACTCGAGATTTACTTGCAACTAAAGCAGCTTTTGACGATCCATGCAGGCGGCGCATTGCCCGTGAACTGAAACATGAGCAACGTCAGTTTCAAAACCGACCGTCTCCCGAAGCATTTGCACAAATAATTCAGCGGCATCCGCAGGAATAGACGAAACAGCTTGGCAGGTATCGCAAACTAAATGAATATGCGCATCTTTATCAACTGAGTGATATGTTGGCGCGCCATGACCTATGTGAGCGTGGGTTACTAGTCCGACTTGTTCGAGCACTTCAAGAGTTCGATAAATAGTCGATAAATTTACAGCTGCGGCTGTTTTCTGGACTTCGGCCAACAACTCTTCAGGTGTTGCGTGGCCAAGTGTGTTAACTGCTTCCAGAACCAGTTGACGCTGTGGCGTGATTCGATAACCCTGATCTCGCAATACGTCATCCCAACCCTGGTTCATGGGGACATCGCCTTTGTGAGATGAAACGATGCATGTGATTTCATAGTGTGACCTTCAGCAGCCATGTCGTAGACCCAGCCGATGTTTCCATCTACTAGTCCGTAAATGCGTTCGCCCGAATCAACAACTTTCGCCGAAGCAGTTCGCAGTATCGCATCCGTCTTTAACTCAACCCGAGCCCCAGTTATCGCGGCATTTTCTAAACCAGTGATAGTAACTTTGCCAAACCAAGATTCCAAAAATCCGGTTGGATGCGCAAGCAGTAATTCAACTTCGTTATTTGGTCGGGGACGCCAAAATCCACTTTCCAGGGCCAATGGGCGCACTCTTTCACCTTCATCATCAAGTTCCCAAGTGCGTGACCAGTGAATTAAGAACGGACGACCATCTGAATGAATACTGAGTTCCTGGCCAACCTGAATGTCAGATTCCATACTTGGGTAACCAACAACACCGACACCAACCCAAGTGCCAACTAGCCAAGAAAGCGGCGCTAAATCTGGATGCAATTTAACCGTCATGCTTGACCTTTAAATAATTTGTAAACCATGTAACTGGCATACCCTGTGATGGCAAGGGAGCAGGCAACAAGTAATCCTGTGTAAAACGTCTGCGCCATGTTCCAAAGTCTATCTGGCAACTAATCTCATGGCGCTATTGTCGTAAGGAGGGGGCAGTGACATGGACGAAAACGAAATACGAAACATCTTGGCCTCGGCCAAAACTGTTGCGGTGATCGGAGTTTCCAGCAAATCAGATCGAGCCAGTCACCAAGTTGCCGCTTACTTGATTGAACAAACACACTTTGAAGTTTTCTTAATTAATCCTGCAGCGACGCAAGATATCTTGGGACGACAAGTTTACAAATCACTCGCTGAACTTCCACTTGTCCCAGACATTATCGATGTCTTTCGAAAAGGCGAAGACATGCCTGCAGTTTTTGAAAAGGAGTTTCCTGCTATTTCTTCCGAGGCTCTCGGAAAAACTTGGTGGATGCAACTCGGTATCGAAAATCAAGAGGTAGCTCAAAAAGCTATGGATGTGGGTATGACAGTTGTTATGGATCGATGTATCAAAGTCGATTACCAGAATTTAATTCCAGAAGGAAGCTAGCGCGCTTAAACAATTAAGGCGTCTAATTCACAACAATCTCAAGATCAACAATTTTGCCAAGTGCGGCGCTAACCGGCGTGCGATTCGTTTCTCCAGGAATTAACGTCACTACTGTCCAGTCACCAGGGGCTGCAAAGAATCTAAACTCCCCTTGCTTTGACACTGGAACCTCAGCAACAAATTCATCACTCTTGTCCAAAAGCCGAACATACCCAACACTTACCGGAGCATTATGTTGGCTCACGACTCCTTGAATGACCGATTGGGTTTTAACGTCAACGTTGTCTAACGAGACGCCCCCAACTACTGCGCCGCATGCACTCATACTTGACCAGGTTCATCGCCAACGGCAACTGGAACTCCTACTAACGAACCGTACTCAGTCCAAGAGCCGTCATAGTTGCTGACATTCTTAACGCCTAACAACTCGTGTAACACAAACCAAGAATGTGCAGAACGTTCACCGATTCGGCAGTAAGCAATCGTGTCTTTATTCAAGTCAACGCCCGCGCCTTCATATAGTGCTTTCAAATCCGCTATTGACTTAAATGATCCATCATCGTTAGCTGCCTTACTCCACGGAATATTTGCAGCGGTTGGAATATGTCCACCAATGCGCGCAGCTTCCTGTGGCAAATGTGCAGGGGCAAGTAACCGACCTGCATATTCATCAGGACTGCGAACATCAACAAGGTTTTTAGTTCCAATGGCGTTTAACACATCATCACGGAAGGACCGAATCGAAAGATCTTGTTCCTTGGCAACATACTTTGTTGCGGCGCGAGCTGGAACTTCGCTCACGAGTTCACGACCGTCCAATTCCCACTTTTTGCGACCACCATCTAATAAGCGAACATCGCCATGACCGTAAAGCTTGAAATACCAGAAGGCATAGGCGGCAAACCAGTTATTGTTTCCGCCGTAAAGAATTACTGTGTCATCGTTGGAAACACCCTTAGCACTCAGTAATGCTGAGAACTGTTCTTTATTTACAAAATCTCGGCGAACTGGATCCTGCAGATCACTCTGCCAATTAAGCGCAATTGCATTCTTAATGTGGTTTGCAGCATATGCCTGGGTATCTTCATCTACTTCGATGAACACAACTTTGTCATCATCTAGGTGCGCTAGCGCCCAAGTTGCATCTACTAGTGAATTATTACTCATTTAGATCTCCTGATTAATTTTGATTATGAAAAAATTCGCTTGCCAATTAAATACATTTCGCACCCGAGGCAAAAGTTAAATGCAGCATTTAAAAATGCTGCTGCTAAGGCAAATCCAACAGCGATAGTTGCCACTAGATCAGCGCCAGATAAAAGTGCAATTAAGCCAACCACTGCAAATAAGAACCCGACGAGCTGGGCAAACTGTGGTGGTTCAACTGGTTCAAGTTCTGTTGGCTTACCAATTCGGGCAAGTACGAACTTTCGATAGATGATTCCATACGGCTGAGCGTGCAGGCCGACAAATGCGCCAAGACCAAAAACAACGGTTTGAATTGCAAGCAACACGATTGCAATCGTTGATGGGATCGTTAGCAAAATAATTGCCAGCACGACTGTAGTTATGACTGCTCCAAAACGTGGGCCACGTGGATCAATTTGTTTACTCATTTAAAATTCCTTAAGTTTCTATTCGGCTGGGCAATTGCAGCCTGAAAAATCTAGACTGCGGAATTAAGAGGTACAACACATGGCAGAGCTAAGGCGGCCATAATCGACTACTCGCCTTTTGGTTAAAACCTCGATGCCGGACATGTTCCTAACTGTAATCGGAATTCGCAGTATGTGAAAAATGAAATTCACCTACTGCAAAGTCTTTGCATTTGGGGCACTTAGGTTTGCTGAGTTGGAGATATTTGAAATTTCACCTATGTTCGTATTTACCGATTAATTAGGAGTACGAATGTCAGCAGGTGCATACGTCTTACTGGCTGTCCTGCTGCTCTCTGGTGCCTTTGGCATCTATCGCAAACTTAGCGATGGGAAACTTCGCGAGGAAATCGTGTTGCCCCAACTTGGTTTGGCCGAGCATTTGCACCTGCATCACGACCATGCTCCGCAAGTAACGTTTTTACAGTTCTCCTCGGAGTTTTGCCAACCTTGTCGCGTAACTACCAAGATTCTTGATGAAGTAACAAATAGCTTTCCCGACATTTGTCACATTGAACTTGACGTAGTTGAGCACTTGGACCTGGTTAAGACTTATGGGATTCACCGAACTCCAACTACCTTGATCATTGACAATGCCGGCACAGTGCATTTCAGGGCAGTTGGCGTGCCAAAGAAATCCGAAGTTGCGCACGCAGTGTCACAATTAGCCTGATTTAAAGGCATTTTTTGGGTACCAAAGTTTTACCCTGTCCATCCTGCTCTAGACTTAAGTTGAGTATCTACTGGATAAATCGGCGAAGCAGGTGGTCTTATGGCGCAAGTCCTGCTTTTGACCCGCGCGTTAACTCCCTCCAGCGCAGTATTACCTGGACTTGAACTGCTCAGCCACCACATTAAAGTGATGTCACCTGAGCCAACTGCCTTACTTATGGCACCTGAAGTAGATGTCATTCTCATTGATGGCCGCACGGATTTACCAGCAGTTAGAAGTCTTTGCCGGCTCATGGAAACTACCGGAAATACTTCACCAGTTATTTTGATAACTACTCAGGGTGGCCTAGCGGCCGTGAACCGCGAGTGGGGGCTAACCGATGTACTTCTAGTAGACGCCAGCCCAGCTGAAATCGAAGTTCGAATTCGGTTAGCAACCACAAAAGCTGTCACTGAGCAAAATATAGAAATATCTGGCGAAATTAAAGCTGGCGAACTTTTAATTAACGAAGCTACTTACTCTGCAAAATTACGTGGTCGCACTTTGGATTTAACATTCAAAGAATTTGAATTGCTTAAATTCCTTGCACAACATCCTGGTCGCGTATTCTCGCGCGATCAACTTCTTCGCGAAGTCTGGGGATATGACTACTTTGGTGGAACTCGAACAGTGGACGTGCATGTGCGTCGGTTGCGCGCAAAACTAGGTCCAGAGAACGAAAACTTAATTGGTACCGTTCGAAATGTTGGCTACCGCTATGTCACAACGCCCGCATCGAATAGCGAATCCTTCGAAGTTCTCGTTTAATTTATGTCCCTGACGATCTCCGCGTTAGTTCACTTAACTCCCGAGCTTACGAAAGAGATCACCCAACTCGCATTTGCTGCGGCGGCAGTCGATGAAATGGCTCCACTGTCTGAGCATGTTTTAATTCACTTGCATCACGGTGGCGATGAAGCAGATGAACACTTGATTGCAACAGATGCTGCTGGGAAAATTTTAGGATATCTGCACTTGGATCAAACTGATGCAGTCGCTGGCCCAGTTGTGGAAGTCGTGGTGCATCCTGATTTTCGAAACCAAGGTATTGGCAGAGGGTTAATTGAGTTAGCAATTTCAAAATCTGACGATTCTCGGATGCGGCTTTGGGCGCATGGTGAACTCGCCAGCGCCTACTCTCTTGCAGCAAAGCTTGGCTTTGCAAAAACTCGAGAACTTTGGCAAATGCGTCGCTCGCTATTTGCGCCGCTACCTAAATCAATTGAGAATTCAGAGCTAACTATTCGCCCATTTCAAGTTGGTAAAGATGAATCAGCTTGGCTTGAGCTAAATGCCAAAGTTTTTGTCGATCATCCCGAGCAGGGGCGTATGTCGCCAGAAGATTTGAAAGCACGCATGTCAGAAAGTTGGTTTGATCCAGCTGGCTTCTTGATTGCTACCAAGGCAGATAACTCTGGTCTTGAAACTGTGGTTGGTTATCACTGGACTAAAATCCATGGCGGCGCTGGCGGACATGGGCATTCGGAAATGGGTGAGATTTACGTACTCGGAATCGCACCAGAACAACGTGGTACTGGATTAGCAAAATTGCTAAGTATTCGTGGGCTGGAATATCTTCGAGGAAAAGGAATCCCCGCGGCCATGCTCTATGTTGACGCTGATAACCAAGCGGCAATTTCGCTTTATGAATCACTTGGGTTTGCGCATTGGGACACTGACGTAATGTTTAGGAAATCCCCGGCGTAACTAAAGTCTCACCGGGCTTAAATTCTTTTCGGTGTCCATCCACAAATAGCCAAGCGGACTGACGTCCTTTAACTTCCCACTCAAATGGTCCCCCAACAATTGCCGTGTCCTCATCTATTCCCACAATGCTCACACCATCAGGGACTTTCATAAATCGAGTTAGGAAATCGGGTATGCGCGCAAACATTTGATCAAAGTGCGGCAGAACGCGAAGATGTGGCAGAAGTCCAACGCCATGCGTTGCCGAATGTGTAGGTAATCTCAAGGCTGGAATGTGATCAGCAAGAGCCATCGCGCCTGCGCTGCAACCAGCTAGTGCAGCGCCATTTCGCCAAGCCGTTTCAATCTCTCGCCAAAGTAAAGTGTCGCGAAGGGTGTTTGCTAAGAACGATGGGTTGCCACCTGAAAGATAAATTAAGCCAGCATCACGAACTAATTCAGCAATGCGCGGATCTTGCGCGTCGTTGCGATCGTGGGCAACGACCGAGACGGCAGTAACTCCCATGCGATTAGCT
>Ga0209444_10001470_pt1 | contig 12948 bp, 11 predicted proteins | sample LauGreFaBDMM15DN_2_FD_188215 | JGI IMG/M metagenome (GOLD analysis project Ga0209444, IMG submission 188215) | Freshwater lake microbial communities from Lake Michigan, USA - Fa13.BD.MM15.DN (SPAdes) (version 2) | ecosystem: Environmental > Aquatic > Freshwater > Lake | place: Lake Michigan...
ACGTCCTTCCATGCGCTGCGATTGGCAGCGGACAGGGGGTTGATTTGGAGTTGGAGCTTCGCTTCTTCCATTTTGTTTGCCAGTTGTCGTGTCACTTCGATCCTACTTTCTGGTTGCCGCCGGATCAGTGACTTGTCCGCCAGCTTCTCGTTCAACATCGCGTTGAACTGTGTGGCTGTCATCATCCCGATCGAGTTGTAGTAGTTCGTTTGATCGGTTGAAGCTGATGGTGGGCGAATTTCTGTTGCCGACTCCTGCACCAAGTTCAAAAAGGGGACTGGATTTATGCCCATTCTGCGTGCTTCAGAGATGTTTACTTCAACGCGGCTTAAGGATTCGTCTCTGAATAGGTTGTGAATTGAATAGGGATGTCGCCGCGTCGCAGAATCAATAGCTTCATCTAGCGATGAATCTGCCAGCATGGTTGTCTCGATCCCAAAAAGGTAGCCATTATTCTGGCTATTACGCACTGCCACGTAGGCGTGCCCAGGGACGATTACTACACTAGCGTTAAGGCCAATCTTTCTGAGGACCGAGGCAAAGAGTACGGAACCGTCGGCGCAGTTCGCTTGGGTGCTTTTTATCGATTCATCCAGGAAGCGTATATGCTGGAAGTTGTGTAGATTGGATACGGTTGTTGTAGTAATGCTTGAGTATTTAATTCCCCTTTGTCGAAGGGTGTTCCAAACGGCTTTCACCTGTTTGTAAACTTCCTCGTCGCCGCTCTGATACCCGTCGAAGGATTTACAATACCCACTTTTAAGCGCACTCTTAAGGAGTGAATCAATCCAGGGGTGGTTTTCGTTGACGAAGCCCGCGATGGTGTAGGGCGACTTGTTGCGTTTAGAGACCACTTTCCCCTCTGGTGTGATGGTATTGATTGTTATAGTTGTCGGGCAGTCATTAATTTGGTGCACGGTCCATCGTTGTGATTTCTCAATTGGCACCGCGCCATCCTTGGTGACGGAGAAGACGAAATCTACAGGTATGGTTTGCTTGATTTTGACTAACTCGGTGTAGTCGGAGCGGATAGGCGTAAGCACTACGACATAGGGCTCGTCTTGGGTGATTCTTGCCACTACCGAGCTCTCATTGACGATGCTATTCGCCTTAGCGGTGACATGGTAGGTATCCCCTTTTTTGACATTCTTAAGGACAACCCCAAGTGTTTTCCCATTTCCGTAGACAGTGACTCCGAAGTTCGCGCGAGTTATGCCAGTGAGGCTCTCCGGGCAGGTGACCATGAAGGAGGTGAATAACTCCGTCCCCATGACATTGAACGGGGAGAAATTAGATTCCGTCGCTGGATCGATGCCGGGCGCTCTCGCTTGCGATGGTTGCTTGGTGGAGCCGCCGCTCGGTGCATTGCTGCTATTTTTGTCACGGAGAAAATCGCTGCCAATGATCAGCACGACAACGATGAGTGCCGAGAGTAGTACCCAGTTCAGGGTTGATTGCCCATGGGCCGTTCCGTCTTTTTCCTGCGTGATGGGTGGAGGTCGTTTAGCCATGTCATCGTGTCGTTCGTTATTCGGCCTGATTCTAGTCAAAGGCCGTGAAATGCGATATTTACAGAGCCTTGAAGCGGTCGCCCCCGTCTGTGCTGACGAAGAGCTTCCCGTTCTTGGAGGTCGTGAAGACGATCTTACCGTCGCCGCTGCAGCTAATGGTGGTTGCGGCGATGTCGGCTATGTATCTCGAGCCCGTGCCCTTGAGGGCGCCGAAGCTCCGCTGGCCATTCCGGCCTCCGTCGGTTGCCTTGATGATCTGGGCGGCACCGGTACAGATGTAGACGGTATCCCCATCGGAACTGCACGCCACGCTGATGGCGCCGATTGCGCCAATAGTGTTCGTGCCGAAGCCGTTCAGTTTGCTGAAACTGCTGCCGCCATCGTCGCTCTTAAGCACCTCCCCAGCATCGGAGGTGACGTAGATGGTCTTCCCATCCTTGCTGCAGGCGACGGTCGCTGCGGATATGGTGGAGATGGTATTGTTTCCAAACCTGGCAGCGAATGAAGTGATGCCAACTAAGGTGAGCGCGATGACGACAATTACTTTGTTCATATATAAAAAGTATATAAATAGTTCACTGTGTAAAGTTGCGTTTGCTGACTTTATGCCATAATGATTGATGTTGCGACCGCCTTAGCGTGGTCATGGGGCCGAATACGGGGACTGGCCGCTCCATGGTTAAGGGTGCGACTAAATACGGCCGAAACCTCTGAATCTCGTCACGCCTCCCAACAGGGAGCGACTTGACCCCCTTGTTCTTCTATATCACTTATGGTTTTCCGTTGATGTTTTAAGCCAAATTCATGCCATGGCAGCTCTCTGATGTCTTACAAAGTCTGGTCAACAATCAAGGGCAAGAAGCCCGTCGTGATGTCCTTCGGCGAGATCAAGACTGCGCTAGTCAAGGGAGAGCTTAGCATGAACGATGAGTATGAAGAGCATTTCGGCCAGCTAGGAGCCATTAGTAGGGGAATGCGGCTGCGGTTGGGCGATGTCCGGGTATTCCGCGATGCCCGTGCCGATGCCGCTCGGGAACGAGCCGAGGCGCTCACGGAGGCTAACAGGCCTATCCAGGAAAAAATCGAGGCTCGACGCCGTAGTTTACAGATCGCAGCCGTGAAGCCGCCGACGGAGGAGCCGGCTAAGGTCTCCGGGATGCAGGCATCTTGGAGGGCTTGCCTGATTTCGCTGGTGCTTTCCTTTGCCGCGTGTCCAAGCCTAATCTCTGGCACCCGCGCGTGGGTTGTTGTTGTGTCGTTGATCGGGATTCTTGTCGCGGTTCAAATGCTTCGCCTCGAGGATGAGGTGAAGCCCTCGTTATTCATGACGCCGGTCATTTTTGGCTTGATAGCCATCTGGGGCTTCAATGTTCACCTCGGTGCTTGGTTCCACGGGGTCATGACGATTGCTTTATGCTTAGCCGGTAGCCTCATGGTCGACGAGTTCAACGCGGGTTTTGCCCAATCGTTCGAGGACCGGTTGTTCATCTTCATTAAGTATGCGTATGTATTAACGTTGTCGGCTTGGCTGGGGTGGGCTGGCTTCGCCGACTTGCCTCGTTTCCTGACGATAACCGAACCCGCGTTCGGAAAAGGCGGGGAGCAGGCGATTCTTCTTTCGCTGGCCGCCTTGCCTCTGCTGGTTTTCGTTATCTTGGCTATATTGGGCGGAGCGGTCGCCGCCGTTTCTTGGCTGAGGGATGGCCCCTCGAAGTAACTATCCCCTTAGTAGTCACCCGTAGCTTAGTAGTGTGAGGAAAGCGTTGCTTGCTTGAAGATTAAAGGTCGTTGTTTGTCTTAAGCCTTACTGGGAAAATTTCACCTTTTTGGTAATCCTCGAGCCGTTCCGGTAGATTAATAGTTCGACGTTCTGACCATGGTGGCGATCGAGGAAGTCCGAAAAGTTGTCGTAATTCACTTTCTGCCCATTCGCCTCCAAGATGATATCGCCTTCATAGATGTCGGCGGCGAAGGCCGGGCTTCGCCGCAGGATGACTTCTGCGATGATCGCGCTATTGGTCCCGACCATCCGGGCCTGCTCAGGTGTCACGGGTCCATACTGAACGCCCAGAATGACTTTATTCCAGTTCCGCTTGAGGTAGACGGCCAGGTAATCCATACGCACCACCGTAATCGGAACGACCGATGAACTGTAGGTGCCCGAGCTATAGGTGTTCGCGGTGCCATAAAAGCTATTCCCGTTGGAGCCATACCCGCTAAGGTAGGTCGTCTGTTGGGTGCCGGGATGGTATTGCGGAACCACCATCGTCGATTGTGTGGTGGTTTGGTTGCCCGAGGCGTAGAGGATGACGTCGGCTTTGATCGATTCCCCGAAGGACTGTAGGTCGGAGAGCTTGACGTTATTCCCAGCGTTGAAATTTGACTGCCCGAGGACGACATAGCCATTGCGCACAGCATCCTTAATCGAGTCATCGAAGTTATTGGTGGCGATGCATTCGGGCGTGCCGTTAAAGGGCGCCTCTTCGGGCAGGGCGTTACCTTGGTAGAAATCCTTCCAGGGGTTTTGACACCCGGACAGTAGGGCGCAAACGGCTAACATGAGGCAGGGGCGAAGCATATTAGGAGAATTGCCCTACTTCTGCTTGGGTCAAGTTTGGAGAGCGTTGGGCCTGCCGCTGCTTAAGAAAGGTATGCCAGCCTCTTATTTTCTCAATCAAGTGCCGAGTTTTCGCTTTATAACAAAATCGCTAAGTCCCAGTGAGTGTCATCTAGCTTAGGCCGACTTTAATTATTATAATAATGCGTCGTACGCAGTCGATTCTCGCTGGTGGCGCCTTGCGACATTGGTTATTTCTCACGTTATTGTTTACTTGTGCACGTCTGCGGGAGAGGCTGGGGTATGTTTAGGAAAAACAGAATAGCTTTCGCGGTCTTCTGGCTTGGCTGCGTGGGCTGGGTGTGCGGCCTAGATATCGGTCTGCAGGCTCGCTGGGTTGACGCCAACTATGACGACCTCATCAATCGGGCCCAACTCACCGCTTCCGGCCGAACGGTGGGCGCGGTGCTGGGTACATTCTCTGCAGGGCGCCGCGATCAAGCGCAGTTGCAGCCTTTCCTCGATCGCTACGCGGGTATGTTGGATGATCTTGTCGCCGCGGAGCGCCCGTCCGACCGAGTCAACTACGCCGCGATTTGCGATAGTTTTCCCGCTGGCTCAGCCCAGCCAGCTTGGGCCGCCCTCGTTCGCTCTGGCGCCATGCACATTTCGTCTGATGGCAAAGGACGAGTCCGTATCTTCCTGCCAGTAAGCTACCCCAGCACCTCGGTGGATCCGAAAGTGGTATATCGTTCGCGGTATGGTGTGTTGCGCCATCCCTTGGGTTGGCTGGCGGATAAACAAGCCGGCCAGCCTCTGACCATTGAGGTTTTTTGCTATAATAACGACTACGCCCGCCAAACGCTGCATCTTTATCTCCAGTCTTATTCTTTCATGGAGGGGAGCTTTACCTCAAGTTCGTCGCAGGCGCTGAATTTGGACGAGCTTCGTGAGTTCATGCAGGTTGCCCCACGTGTCATCGGTGCCCGTATCGAGGCGGGCTCCCTCGTGCTCGTGGGAGACAAGTCGAATCGCGAAACTCTCGCTGGGTCACCACTTTCAATCGCCGACTTGGCCATTGCCTACCGTGCCTGCTGGCATTCCGGGGCCGATGAGCCCTATGTCAGCCTAGACCCTCATGCCGAGCCGACTAAGGTAACGGTTAGCTTAGGGGGCTATCTTGAAGACACCCGCATGGGGACCGTACTTCTTGAGGCTGATAAGCGTTTCAAGTCCCTCTCGACAGGTCTTTCGCCTGATGGCGTGGCCGATATCACGACTACGGTCCAGGCCACAGTCCCTACCTTTATTCCCTCTGATCAGAGGCATTTCTCCAATCTAACCGTAGCGGCGGGATGGCGTGGAACACGGTTCTGGTTCTACCCCGACTCAATCGTGGTGGAGTCTAACCTGGATGGCAGCATCGCTGCTATTGTCTCTCCTCGCTTCACCGCCGACGCTGAACGCTCCGAGGAAGATATGCGTAAACTAGGGGTAGAGATGAAGTCCGCTAAGGTCATGCTGGATTCCGAGACTAGGGAATCGATTGCTGAGTTCAACCGAGACTACGACCAACTTCGGGGTAATTTCCCAGAGCTCAATGAATTGGATACGGTTGGGCGTATCATGGGGCTCTTCGTTTGGTCGAAGCGCAGTCTATCTCGTAATCAACTCGATTGGGACGCCCTACTGGGGGTGGAATTACCGGCATATTCGACTCCGCGGGACAAGTATCAACTAATTACGGCTTCTCATTTAGTTGAATCAGGTGAAGCCCCCGCGCTCTCGCAGAAGATTAATAGGTTTGCCTTTACTCGCATGCTTTCGGTGCGCTTCGCTGAGTTTCGCTTCTCGGAGTCAGAGATGGTGAGGTTGCGCGAGGGCGCTACCAATAGGCTTTGGGATGTCCGCCGAACGACTGCAGGCCTCTGGTCCGGCGTTGATGCCGATAAGCCGATCGGCGAATTGTTGAACGACAAGGTCTTGGTCCAAAACTTCGCCTCCGTGATGAGTAAACGCTTCCAGAAGAGCCCTCAGATGGATGCACTTAAAGCCCGCCTTGACGCCACCAAGGCCGAGATGGCCAGGCTGGATGCCCTTATCGCCCAAGGAAAGGCGCAGCTTGCGGCCATGAATAGTGCCCAGTTTCACGATGAATATAACAAACTGGTCGATAACGTGAACGAAGTAATTGGCGCCCGAAGGCAACTGACGGCGGTGTTCAATGCGGCGGTTGATGCGTATAATGTCTCTCCGCAGGTCACACGGAGTGTCGTGCATGTCGGCGGTGGGATTTCTGTGCGGCCAGAGTCGTTTTCAATCCGGTCCGAGCCGGCTTCTCCGGCCGTCGCAAGGGTCAAGGAGCTCTCCTTGGGGACTAAAGAGTCGGAGGGTTTTGTGATGAGCCGGCCTGCTAGTCCTGGCGTCGTTCCCAAGCAGACGTACTCTGCCGTGTTGCCGCCTAGGGTCACCGATCGTGTGCCAACAGCGGCAGGGAAGGGGTATTTCTCCAACTGTGCTTCTGGTGTGGCGGGCGAACACCTCGTCGCGCCCGATGGCGCCTCTGTCACCTCCGTCCACTTTGCTCCAGATGGGAGCCAGTCAGCGACTAAGCTAGAACGGCAGTCATCGCCTGATGGCGTCACGAGCTACCGATTTTCTCGCGTGCAAGGGCAACGGTTTATCAAGCCCGCAGCCGTTGAGCCGGCCAGGTGATATCTTGCTGAGGGGCTGTTTACGTCGGGGTATTTCTTAAGTGTTTCGCGCTGGCTATCGATTAATCCATCATGACATGGATGCTAACTGAGCTGGCTGGGTTGGCGTTGGAATCGAAAATCTGCCCCGGCGATTAGGGTTGGCTCAGGTATCTCCTTGTAGTTTATTTACGAAATGCGCCGGCAACCCCTGTATGTTCTGCATGATGCTTCTGAGTCAGCAGAGGTAAATGTGGGGTCCTTGCTGCATTACTTACGCAGCGATCCGTGGTGCCTTGAGGCTGTTTGGCTTGGGGTGATTAGCCTTGGCGTACGGGCCCGCTTGCTGACCCCTTTGGCCGAAGTATGCGAGATTCAAACGGGCTCTTTTCCATTGGAAGAAGGGGTAAACTTGAATGAAGGCTTGGCGCTCTTTTGCGAAGACTTCGCCCGCGTTCGACGGCCGTCTACCGCCACAGTGAAGGGGGATTGGCGGCCTGTTCTCGTTGTTGCGCTGACATCACCGCCGAGTAGTGAATTCAGCTATGGCTTGGCAGCTTTAAGCGCGGTTAAGTGTCGACGCAAAATCGCGTTTGTCGGTGAACACATCCCTCAGGATGTGCGCGAGCAGCTCGAACTTGCGAATTTCGAAGTCCTGTCCTGGAGTCCGTGTTCTTCCCAAATGTTCAAACAGATTACCGTTGGACGCATTCATGATTTCTGTGTAGCTCCGGTTTCGGACTCGCCTGACTTCGTTTAAACCCATGACTCCCCCCGCCTCTCCATCCTCAGTGCTTATACATGTCGCCCGGCAGGGCGTCGTCTTGGGTAAGTTTTCGCTCCCAGAATTGAGGGCTCGGCTTAGTTCGGGCGAGGTTCTCCGGAGCGATCATTATTGGAAGGTGGGGCTGCCGGGCTGGTCCTTGATCGGCTCTACCTTCGATGGTCAGCCAATGGCTTCGCCTGCTCCCGCCGTACCCGTGCGACCGACGTCGGTTCCGTCCGCCCTCTCCGTTCCTAGCTCCGCTGGTCGTCCACGTGTGGCATCTCGTGCGCTGCTCTACTGGGTCGGCGGAATCATCGCCTTATTCGTGCTCTTACAAGGGCATGCTTACGTCATCCTGAAAGCCCCGCTGAATAAGGCGATTCGCTCGGACTCGCGAAATAGAGGGATAGAGGCGTCGACATACTTCCATCATCATATCCCTGGTAACGCAATCGTGCTAGATATCGAGTCCATCGGGCCAGAGACCAAGACAATCGATATGATGCGTGTACTTCTCCAGTTCGCTGAAACTCAAAAGGATATAAAATATGACTGGGTTGTTCTTTCCTGTCGCGGCCGCGAGAGGTTCAAAATGAAGGGGGCCCATTTCCGGACGCTAGGCCAGGACTACGGTTCGGAGAATCCCATGTATACGATGCGTACTCTGCCCGAGAATATTTATCGTCTCGATGGGACTCGCGCTTTCCCGGTCTGGGAGGGCGGCGCGCTGGGGGTCATGGCCGAGCAGATGAAGAACTTCTCGGAATTTACGGTCGAGTGGCTGAGGTAGTCGCTGGGGCAACCAAGTCATGTGCGCCCCTCCGCAGTTGCGGAGAAGGGGGTATCTGCTTAGGCGTTCTCTCATGTCCTTAGCGCGGTTCCTGCAGGCGCAAGCCACGACCTATGCCGCCGCACTGTCCGAACTGAGGGCAGGGCGTAAGACGGGCCACTGGATCTGGTGGGTGTTCCCGCAGGAGCCCTGTGCCGGCACTTCGGCGACTTCACTTAAGTATGCATTGGCTGAGGCGGAGGTGTTGCCTTAGTGGCAACACCCGGTCCTGGGCGCACGTTACCGGGAATGTGTGGTGGTGGTGCATCGGCAACTTTGCGGCGAAGGGGTGGCCCCGCTCACGCTCATGGGGAGTGAGGTGGATGTGCGGAAGCTGCGAAGCTCGCTCTGCCTGTTCCGCACGCAGGTCCATGACGCTTCCTTCGTGACCCAGGTCTCCGAGGTCCTCGCCCGCTTGCCCTGAGCGGAGGCGCCGGCTTACCTGGTCGGCCGGGCACTCCAGCTCATGCTGCCAATGATGTAAAAAATCCAGCCAAACGGGATGAACACCATGGCGATACGAATGAGAACGGGGTCGGTATTCCACTTATGCGCTAAACCTGCACAAACACCCGATAAGATGACGTTGTCGCTGCTGCGGTAGAAGTCGCTCGACCCTGAGCGACCACTCTGCCCATGGGTTGGAAAGATGTGCTCGGCGTTGGCGCCATTGGCCTCGAACTCAACTGCTAGGCCGACGCTCGGTGGAATGGTGGGGGAGCCCCAATGGGCTGTATTGAAACTATAGCGAACAGCGTTGCTTCCGCTGATGAGCCCCGTGCCTGTCTGGATGTTGAAGCTAACCACTGTCCCCATAATGGTGATTCGTTGGCTGGGCTGCGCGGGAGTCGTGCTCGGTACGGCTAGTCCGGTGGCTTGTGCAAGTAGCGACGAGAGCGGAGCCCAGTTGGGCATGCCAGGTTTCCAGTAAAAGTCGGTGGGATGGTAATGTCCCGCTGCGAGCAGTCGGCGTAGGTCTGCTTCGGTATGTGTGCCGAGCAGCGAGCCGTGTCTCGATACCTGGTGATTAGCGCCGCTTCCACTCGGTGGCACGTATGGCCCGCTTGCATGGGGGAGTGTCATGCGTTAAGCCTAAATGCCCCACAGATAGTATTCAATGTGAAATCTACGGTGGTACCTGCGCTTGTGTTGAGCGTCATAATTATTGGAGGTAATCTGGGATGTCTGGGTTGGCTTCTGGATAGTTCGTGTATTGTTTTATATTGAAATAGCATCGGCTCCGGCTACTGCTTGATTTTCCCGAGCCTATGTCGCCTCAAACCAAATATCAAGTCGCCCGTTCTGGTCAGGTGGTGGGGACTTTTGACGCAGGTGAGATGATTGCTAAGGTCGCAACTGGGCAAGTTTTGCGCACCGATCACTACTGGACAGCGGGCATGCCCGCCTGGCTTGCCGTGAGCACCAACGACGAATGGATGCGACATGTGCCGGGGTCGTCTCCTTCCAATCAGGTCGCCCCGCCAATGCCATCGGCGACAGCGCCGCCGTTGGCATCTCATCGCCCCATGCGTTCCTACCCAGCAGGGACGTTGGTTTGCACTCAATGCGGCTGTACTGCAACAGAGAGCCACACCAAGGGCAGCTTTATGATTGAAGTCTTACTCTGGCTAATCTTCTGCATCCCCGGCGTTATTTATTCAATTTGGCGTCTCACTACTCGCGGTCAGGTCTGTAGTTCGTGCAAGAGCGATCGCTTGGTTTCGGCAAATTCTCCATCCGGTCAGCGTTTGCTTTCGCAGCCGTAAGGCCAGCGCACTGTGATAATCATTCGTCGGGTCTAGCCGGAAACGCTATCCAGTGTTGGTAGGACTCTCCTTTACTGCTCTAATTTTGAGTCTTAGGGCTTTTTCTGATTGGTTCCGTTCCAGGCGGATGCAATCAAGAAACCAGCCCCGATCACCATCATGAATAAGCCCCAGCCAGGCGATATCGCGATGCGAGTTCCAAAAAGATTGCCCGCCGGGGCGTCGGCGAAGTGGAAACAGATTTGGCCCAGTAGTAGCGAGGCGATGGCCGCAGGTATCCAAGTCAGGCCAAACATCTTAATTTGGCTAAAGATGACGCCGGCGATTCCGCAGCCGAGCACGACGAGGCCTTTCGTATTTCCATTCTGCATCAAGGAAGCGCTAATCATGCCGATTTCAAAAACTGGTCCGAAGGTGCCCAGCGCTAGCAGGCCACCTCCGATGTATCCTAAAGTTTGAATGCGCTCTGTGGACATTGAGCCCGACGGCGATCCTGGCATGGTCTGACTACCGTAGGTGGGTTGGACTGGCTGTGGCCTTGGACTCGTGACTGGCCGTACGGTTGGTGCGCTGGGGGTGGCAGGGACTTCCGACGGGCGGAAGCCGGCGAGGGGTTTCCAGCCTGGCATGCCGACCGCCCAATAGTGGTCGTTGGGGGAGAACGATCCGTTCGCCAGTTTCCGCTGGATGTCGGCCTCGCTGAATTTTCCTATATTAACCCCGCCTTGGCTGACGTGATAATGCATATGCTTGTATGGGTCTGCGTCCGCACAGGGTCAACGCTAAGTAACCTATTACTGTAATTCTTGTTAAATCTTTACACCGTTACCCTAGGGATTAATTAACCTAACTAATGCCGATTGTTCGACTCATCATCTTTATGTTTCGTGGCGTGGGGAGGATGTTTCAGGCAATGGGTCGCTTCCTGCGGGCTCTCGTTGGCGCAGGGGTGCGTGGGTTTCTGCTTAAGTCCTTCGAGGCAGTGCTCCGCTTTAGCTTCTTGGGGGCCTTGATCGCCGTGGTTGCGGTTTGCGCTAACCTCTTCCGTGATCAGCCTTATGTGACTGACCACTACGAGTCCGTTGGGCTGGTCCAAAGCTATAGCCCGCAGCGTCAGCCATCGGGCTCCGATTTCCAGAGAGTCACTTTGCGGCGTCTGTTGAACGATTTCGTTCCGAAGGACCCCCTTAGTACCTATGGCCCCGGAAAGCTAGACGTAGAAGGAATCATCAAGGTATGGAAGACCGAGGAGATGGTGCATGTTTCCGACCAGAAGGTGACTTGGCGTTTGGAACGCTATGGCGTTGAAGTGGCTAAACCGGCACTGACTGAAGAGGATTTTACTCCGCGTGCCTGGGGTCAGTTCGAAGCTTTCTTTCAGCACGCTTGGGCTATCCTAACGCTGCCGGTTCTCGTCGGATTTCTGGTTTTCCCCTCCATATCCTTGCTCAGGGATCGCCTTTACCGCATGTGCGTGTTCGCCCCCTTGAGCGCCATGATTAGCTTAAGCTTCGCCTATCTTCTAGCGCGTTATTGGCTTTCAGCTCAGTACGAGGTCGCCGCCCAGCTCATCGTCGACCTGCCCAAATGGTCGCATCCCCCTGGAATCCTCGGTGCCTCAGTATTGGCCGGCGCAGCAATCAGCCTCATGCCCGTGGCGCTCTGGTACCTATTGCGATGGGTGCTGGGCCCGTTCCTGAGCACGCCTGCGCAGAGTCCGTCGCCGTGAGTAGGCCGCCGGGCTCTCGGATAAATTAACTTTATAATAATTAGATTCGGGCCCGATGAGCCCAAATTTGCCGTAGAAGATTCGGGCCACACTTCATGCTTCCTTCGATGCTCTAATGTCTTTACCTGTGTGATGCCCTTGCCACTATGTTGTGCGTCACCCGCTACTTTTTCTTAATGATGGTTTGTCTCGCGGCTACTGCGCTGCGGGGAGACGTGTATGACTGCAGTAAAGGGGCCCCAGGCATTTCCTTCACTCAGGTTTTTGGCCAACTAGCTGATGGACTCGATTGCACCGAGGACGGAGAAATCTTTGCGGCGGCTGGGAAGAGGCTACAGTTGACTGATTTCACGAAGGTTGCCTTTTTTCGTTATGTGGCAAGTGTCAACCCGACTGTCACGGTATCACAATTGGTCCGGTGCTCGACTTGTAACGGTAAAGGAGGGCGAAAGGGTATTGATCGGAATGCCAACGACATATTAGACATCGGCCGAATCGTGGATGAGCGTTGCAGCTCCTGCAATGGCTCCGGGGGGAGTTATCAACAATTGAGACTGACGGTCACCTATACGGGTCCTTTCCCGCCTTGGCCTGATTCTCCAAGGCTGGTTGCTTTCCGCGGAAAGCTCAATTCGGCCCGTGATGGCAATGGGTCGGCACAACTCGAAGTCGCCCAAGCATACCTAGAGGGGAAGTTTGTCTCAAAAAGCCTTGAGGATGCCCGCACTTGGTTCGTCAAGGCTGCCATCCAAGGGCGCCGTGAGGCCTTAGGGCCTCTTGCGCTTTTATACATGGATGCAGGTAACTCATTCCATGACTATGCTTTCGGCTTAGCCCTCTCCGCGGTAGCAGACCCTACCTCGGTCCAGGCCGAGGGAGGAGAGTTTGTATCCTTTAAGGTAGTCGCGAACCCGGCCACAGATCCAGAAGCGGCTCTACGCCGACAGCTACAAGTACTGGAGGCTGGTTTGCTCGCACCACGTATTGCTCTGGGTTTAGGCGAAAAGGCTCTGGTCGAGAAGGTCCTCTCGCCCGTGGAGGTTCGGCAGGGTTTTCCGACGAAAGGCCCAGTTGCAGCTGGGGTTCGTCCTGATAAG
>Ga0209444_10001471_pt1 | contig 12946 bp, 10 predicted proteins | sample LauGreFaBDMM15DN_2_FD_188215 | JGI IMG/M metagenome (GOLD analysis project Ga0209444, IMG submission 188215) | Freshwater lake microbial communities from Lake Michigan, USA - Fa13.BD.MM15.DN (SPAdes) (version 2) | ecosystem: Environmental > Aquatic > Freshwater > Lake | place: Lake Michigan...
GGCTACCGCGGCTGCCAGGGTTGGATCCATGCCGAAGCCGTCTCGCCCTTACGGTAGGGATTGGCGATCTTCTTCGACGATTGGACCACGGCACGCACATAAAGTTCATCGCCACGGGCGGAGTATTCAGCGCGGTTTCCGACCACAACGGCGAAGGTCTCGCCGATTTGGTCGCTGTAGCGCTGGGTGGCCCGGACCGGCTCGCCCTTGGCTGACATCACCGGAGAGCGGCTCGCATCGAAGCCTTTGCGGGTGCCAATAAACCGAATGGTGTAGGTGATACCAGGCTCGGCCTCCACTTCGATGCGCATCGTGTTGCCCGTTCGCTGAATTTGACGCAAGGACACGCCGCTGCTGGAGTAAAACTCACCCTCCTCCATCGCGAGAACGATCGACGCCGGATCCAACCGTTCAGAACGCACCATCACCCAACCGCGCCCGTTGTTGCTCTTGCCAACCCCGTGGCTGTGGTAGTGATGGGAGTCGTCTACCGCCAAACCATACATGAGTGGGAGGTCAAGTTTGCCGATGCGCCAAGCGAGGAGGATATCCCACATCCGCTCCAGTCCGGCATGGGTGGTATCCCCTTCGTTGTGAACCGAAGGGTGCCCATTGTAGACCTCGAAGAAGCGCTCCCCCTTCACCTGCATCAAGTCTTCGGCGGTGATTCCCCAGCCGAAACTGGGATGGTTAATGTGCGGGAACATGGGTTGACCGGTCTGGCGACGCTGCTCCAGCACCGCATCGACCCCGCGCTGCATCACGTCGAGCACATTGGTGCCACCTTTCGCCGAGATCTTCTTGCGGAGATTGGTGGCGTTGATGTGCACCGGAAATGACAGGTATCCGCTGGTGATTTCCTCTGAGGGAATCATCAAGAAACGCCCCGGCTCCTCCAACAGCCCTCGAAACTCTTCCAGCGTCTTCAACCGGTACTGGTTGGTACCGTGGTGATCGCGTCGCACCAGCCAGTCGGCCCCAAAGCGACGGCGGTTCTTCTCGAGGGCCTCAGGAAAATGGTGTTTCTGAGACTCCGTCACCCACTGCTCGCCTTCCAGCATCCGGTTGTGATCTGACAGGGCGAGAAAATGGTAACCGTGGTCCTTGTACCAATCGGCGATGGATTCTGGGAAATCATCGCCATCACTCCACAACGAATGGGTGTGAAGATTACCCTTCCACCAACGAGCCTCGGCGGCCGACGTCTTGCAAACCATCCCGAACACGGCCAGTGCCAACAACACACCCAGCTGACGGCCGGTGCGGAGGGACGACAGAGGATTCATCGCCTTCAGACTGCGGAGACAGGCGACAGCCCGGCAAGCCGGTTTTGGATGCTCCTGTCCGTCTGGGAAGACCCTTAAAGTTCACCTCGGGCGCAAAGCCCACCGAAGCCCCTCACCGAGGCGGCGCTGGAACCGACGCAGCGTGCTGCCGGCGGCGGAGGACCGCCCAGGGATCCTGGGGTTGGTCCATCGGATCGACGTACCGGTCGAGGTCGCGCAAGGCGATGACGCGGTAGCCGTTGTCCGTGAGCCAGTGCATGTACTCGCGGAAGCGCTCGAGCGGCGTGTTCACCCAAGGATGTTCGCGATCGGGGACGCCGTGGAATTGGAGGATCGCGATGCGACCGCCCCGTCCCTGCTCCGCGGCCCGGCGGAAGTTCTCCAGCGTCCAAGTTGGTCGGGCGTCGCCGGTCGTGGGAATGAGCAGCGGATGATCCCATTCCGGTTCGTAGGCCACACCTCGGCCGGTCTCGTAGGCGAACTCCGGCTGAGCGCCCCGGCGAGCCCAGCGGAATCCCATCTCCTGAAGCAATGGAATCGCCCGGGGATGGATCGCATTCCCTGGGTAGGCGAAGCTCCTCGGCTTGGGAATACCATGCCGCACGCACTGCTCGTCGATGTGGGTGAGTTCCTCGCGCAGTCGGCCGAGAAGGTCGGGGCCAATGCCCATATGACTGCGGGTGTGGTTACCCACCTCGAAGCCGTCCCGGTGCAACTCGGCGATCTGAGCCCAAGTCATGTAATCGGCCTTGTTGGTCAGGAAGCTAAAACCCTCGGTGATGAAGAAGGTCCCCCCGAAGCCCAGTTCTTTGAGCAGCGGACGCACGTTGCCGTGCAGCGAGGCCACCGAATCGTCGAACGTCAGCACCACAAGCTTGTCGGGAATGGGTTGGCGGGGGCGGATGTCCGGCAACGGCCGCGCCAGGAACTCGCGACGGAGCCGCTGCAGTTCGGCGGTGGGATCTTCTCCCTCATAAAACCACACCCAACCGCGAGCCTCACGCGTCTCGCCGGGCGGACAATCCGTCAACCGCGGATCGGCGTGAATGCACGGCACCAAAGGATTCTGCCACACCCGGTTTAGGCCGTCCCAGGCGGTGATGACCCACCGCCGTCCGCTCGCATCCGAAGCGGCCGCAAACGGCGCGTCGAGGATGCGTCGACCCACCGCGGCGTTGGTGAAGCCAGTGGCCTGCCCCAGCATCACACAAACCTGAGCGCTGAGTTGCCGCAACGCCTGCGTGCCGCCATTGCGCACCCACCATTGGAACTCCGCGTGGCGCACATCCGATTTTACCCGTACCCCGAAGGCGACCCCGTCGGGAAGCGTCCGGGTCATGGTTAGCGAACCATCGGCGCGCCGGCTCCACTCCACCGGCTCCAAGCGCTGACCCGCCTTTTCCCAAATTGTAGGCACGTGCTGGTGGGCCAGATAATTCAATCCTAGGTGAGACCATATCGCCTCCGGAACATCGACCACCACGTAGCCGCCGCCTTCCCACGGGGTGAACAGGCTAACCTTGGTATCGCGCTGCGGATGAATCGCGCCCTCAAAAAATCCCAGCCGCGGATGCCGGCCGCCAGGATACGGCAGCAGTCGAATCGTTCCGTCGGCATTGGTTAACCCTGTTGAGCCGGGTCCGACCGAGGATGCCTCCGACAGCGCGCCCCACTGCTTCACCGCCGCCGCGATCACCTCATCCCCCAACCCCGTGGCAGCACGCACCTCGGCGGCCGTGAACCGGTGGAAACCAATCATGTTCTCCAACCACTCGGCCTGATCGACTGCCCCCTGTGGAGGCCGCACGGTCGAGGCCTGCGGTTCCGCGACGGCCGCGCCGCTCCAAACCAGCGACAGCACCAACGAAAGCCAGCCAAGCCTCGTGCGGATTCTCAAAGGATTCATGTTGGGAAAGACCTCTCTATCGACCAAACCCCGCTCGCTCGCCAGCCTGAATGCCTGGCAACGGGACGGCGCTCTCCGCACGGAGCGGCCTGACCACACTGTTCTCAAGGCCTTTGCGATTCTGATGTGCGTAGCCTTCCACGCATCGCTCCCCTGCACCGCCCCGGACTCACTCGGAACAGCCGGATCCCAAACCACCATTGAGCCAGGATTCCTTGGACAACCCTCGGCAAGGTCAACGCAGCAGCTCTAGTCGTGGAACTCAGTCCACAATCGCCAAAATAGGGAACGGGGTCAGGAAACGATTTCCGATTTTGGATATCTCCAATCTGCCTCCCCCATCTATGCCTGAGTGTTTGGGGAAAGCTCCCCGCGAGATCGAGCAGCACGTTGCCTCACCTTGCCGAAACGTCGTCACCGCTCCGCAGTCCGAGTCGGTCGGTGTTCCACGATTGCCGCAGCGGATTGCTACGATGCACAGGCAAGGCCGCCGGCCCCGTTCCCATTTGATTCAAATTCGGAAATCGTTCCCTGACCCCGTCATCCTCAGATGCTGCAATCGACCGGAAACCCGGCCGATTCGTCCGCCTAACCAAATGCAGATGAATCCGCCCTGGGGCTGGCTCCTGGGTGAAGGAGATCGGCGTTGAATCCCTCAGAAAGACCGCCTACCTTAGAGATACTAGCAGTGCTGTCGTCGCCAGAAAGGTAGTGGTCAACGCACAAGGAACGCCCGTCGAAGTAATCCTGTCCTGGAAATCCTTTCAGCAGATCGCCGAAGCCTTGGGCTGGGATTTGAATGCCGAAGCCAAGGCAGATTTGCGAGCCACGCGTCGCGATCTTGCCAAGCGCGACTCCAAGGCCTTTGTTCCTCTCTCCGCGCTCTGATGTTCCGAATCGTCCTGCACCGTCGGGCGGCGCGTTACTTCGAACGCCTGGACGCCAAGCTGCAAACCCTGCTGAGGGCGAAGTTGGAAGCCGTGGGCCGTTGAAAATGCCCGGCGTCAAAGCCATGGCGGGCGAGTGGAAGGGCTTCTACCGCATTCGTCACGGTGATCTGCGGATCATCTTCACCCTTGAAACCTCGGAACGGACCGTGGTCATCGCGCATCTTGGGCCCCGGGGCGACTTGTACCAGTGAGGGAAAAGGCGGCTTTCAAAACCTCTGCCGAAACCGTAGGCTCTTCATCATAATCGGTCCGGGTCGCTTTTCTCCTTCAGCCGCCAGAGCCGTCAGTCGCCTTTAAATCGCGATCCTTTCGGTGATCCTGACATCGACGGCCGCCCTGGCTCGCATCGCCTCCCCAGCCGACACAATCCAGACATCCCCGCAGCCAAGCTTTGACGGCCTCACATGCACGACCTGGATTACCTTGGCTGACCGCGACAAAGCCCTGCGGCGGGGCGAAGTCGGGCCAAAAACTCGCGTCTGGGTTTTTGGGGACAGCGGATCGGGTCAGCCTTGTGTTGGGGCACTGTAAGCTCTGGAATCGCAACGGGTTCGGACGGGTTTGGGTACGAAACCGCGTAGGGTCGGCCCATTTGGTTGAATAGGGATCCAATTGGGGAAGAGGGTGGGGTGAATTTGACCCAAAACGTGACGGTGAGCGGCGGCCTGAGCGCACTATCGACCGTTTGGCGCTATCCCGGTGCCAACTACACCCGCTACGGGGGCGGCGGCCTCAGCTTCGGTCCGGTGGGGCTCAAGGGTACGTCCAGCGGAGGCGGGTCCGGGCAATGGGTCCTTGCTGAGCTTTTAGACTTGGTATCGGGGGAGCGTCGGGCGTGCTTGGTGGAGTCCTGTGGCCCGCTACCAGACCCAGGCAATACTGCGATGAAGACCCACGGGTTGACAAAGTTGGGGATTTTGGGGATCTTGATATTATGAACAGACTCACGATCGAGATTGAACCTGAGCAGCATCGCCAGATTAAAACTCTCGCTACCTTCGCTGGCATGACGATCAAAGATTTCATTCTTTCCAAAACCATCACTCCGTCGAGCGTGCAGCCACAGCAACCTGCGGACACGACTACCCGGCTGCTTGATTCACCGAAAAACGCCAAAAGGCTGCGTGAAGCCATTAGCTCAAAAACCAAAAAACACTTAATCTTTGAAACGACGGAGGACTTGAAGCGTGCGCTTGGAATTTAGGGAGCAGGCCTTCGAGGACTTGCAATATTGGGTTCAGATGGATCCTAAGCTCGCCAAGCGACTGCTGCGGTTGATCGAAGAAACCAAGCGAGATCCATTCGGAGGTGCGGGAAAACCCGAGCCGCTAAGAGGTGAACTTTCTGGATGGTGGTCCAAGCGAATCGATCAGGAACATAGGCTCATTTATCGAGTCGAAGGCGACCGATTGATAGTGGCGCAGGCGAAAGGGCACTACGATGACTGAATTTCATCCGCTACAAGGGTTGCTGATGCTCGTGCTCAGCCTGCTTTGGGCTACGATGGGCGGTGGAGGCAACGGTGGTGGCACGTGGGGCTTTTGGCCCCTCCTCCTTGCCGCAAAGGGAGCAGAAGGATTACGGACTGCAGAGCAGGCCGGAATAACCGCTGCTGAAGCGTAGCGGATTCAAAACGCAGCGAATCGTCTCGGAAAGCCAATCCATGGAGTTGGAAGCCGAGCCAAAGGTACTGTGGGTTAGAGGCCCCACCCATTCAGTCTGGCTGACAGCACAGTCTCGTTGCCCCGGAGGGTAGGCCGTTGCACTTGCAAATCGGCATCCCTCAACGCCGTGAGCCCAGAAGGGAGACGTGCGGGCCGGAGTCGTGGCAATAAACCCACGAACTCCGGCACAGCGCCGTTCAACCGATGGCCCGCTGGGAACCCGAGGCGGCCCGAGCCACCGGCACACGCGCTTTCACCTCTTGGATGAGGCGCTCGACCGTGAGCCCGTGCCTCTGGCGGAGGTAATCAACACTGGAGGCGTGCTCAATGAACTGGTCGGGCCAGGCCAAGCGATACACCGGCGTCTGGATAGCGGCCTCGCTGAAGCACTCTAGCACAGCGCTGCCGTAACCGCCCATGGCCACATGGTCTTCGAGAGTGGCCACGATGTCGGCAGCTGCACCAAAGAACCGATGCACCTCGGTGTCGAGCGGCTTGAAGTAGCGGGGGTTGATGACCGCCACATCGAAGCCATCGGCGCGCAGTTTCGCTGCGGCCTGGCGGGCGAGCGTGAGCATGGGCCCGAGTCCGAACAGGGCCACCTTCACCGCACCGGGCTTGTTCTCGAACTGCGAGTCTACCTTGGCCTTGCCGATTTCAATCACGGCGGGCTGGTCCTTAATGGGCACACCCTCGGCGTTGCCGCGCGGGTAACGAATAGCCACCGGATGCGACTGCAGCGTGGCGGTGAACATCATGTCCTGAAGTTCATCCTCGTCGGCCGGAGCCATGCCGATAATCAGCGGCAAGCAGCGCAAGTAGGAGATGTCGAACAACCCGTGGTGGGTCGGACCGTCGTTGGCGCTCAAGCCGGCGCGGTCCATACAGAAGATCACCGGCAGGTCCTGGAGACAGACATCGTGATGGATGCAGTCGTAGGCCCGCTGGAGGAAGGTGCTATAAATGGCCACCACCGGATGGAAACCCATGGTCGCCATGCCGGCGGCAAAGATGACCGCGTGTTCTTCAGCGATGCCGACGTCGTAATACTGGCCCGGCACTGCCTGCTCCAGTATTTTAAGGCTAGTGCCGCTGGGCATGGCCGCGGTGATGCCAACGACAGATTTGTCCTTCTGGCACAGCTTGACCATCGTGCGACCGAAGACTTCCTGCCACATCGGAGCTGCCCCGTCCTTCGGGGGCGGGGTCTGACCAGTGACCGCGTCATAGGCGCCCAACCCGTGGAATTTCTCCGGGTACTTCAGCGCCGCTTCGTAGCCCTTGCCCTTCTGGGTCAGCACATGGATGACCACGGGCTCATTGCAGGTCTTGGCAAACTCTAGGGTGCTCACCAACAACGGGATATTGTGCCCATCGATCGGTCCCAGGTAACGCAGACCGAATTCTTCAAACAACAACGCGCTTCCGTGACCACCACGGCCATCCGCATCGACCGGGTTATTAGCAGGCTCCAAGACGAGCGAGTTGGCGATCCCCTTGAGGGCCTCCTCGGCCTTGGCACCCAGCATTGCCACCTGTTCACCGCGGGGCAGCCGCTTGAGCCAGTTGTTGAAATCGCGGGACAACCGGTTGTAGCGGGGGCTGGCCGTGAGTTTACCCAGGTATTCGGCGATGGCACCGACGTTCTTGGCGATGGACCACTCATTGTCATTGAGAATGCCAATGAACTTCTTGGTCGTGCACTTGATGTTGTTGAGTGCCTCGAAACTGATGCCGTTGGTCAGGGCCGCATCGCCGAAGATGCAGACGACGTTCTCGTCGGTCTTCTTCTGATCGCGCGCAGCGCACATGCCCAAGGCGGCCGACAAGGCCGTACCGGCATGGCCGGCCCCGTAGCAGTCGTGTTCGCTCTCGGTCCGCAGCGCGAAGCCATTCAGGCCATCGGTGGTCCGGATGGTCCGGAAGCGGTCTTTCCGACCGGTCAGGATTTTGTGCACGTACACCTGGTGGCTGACGTCCCAGACAAACTTGTCTTTGGGCGTCTCAAAGACCCGGTGCAGGGCGATGGAGAGTTCAACGACGCCGAGGTTGGGGCCTAGGTGCCCGCCACTCTTGGCTAACCCCTGAATCAACTCCTGCCGTACGTCGACGGCTAGTTCAGTCAATTGCTCAGGGGTCAACTTCTTGACGTGCGACGGATGATCCACCATTTCGAGATATCGGCTCATGTTGTTAGGACTACGGACAAAAAACACATTCCTCAGGCAGCGCCCAAGGAGTCTTCTGAAAGTGGTTGGGTCGTCAGTACGCCCTCGAGGCTTTCCTCCAACTTGCGCACTTTAACTTCGGCTTCACTGAGCCGGTCCTGACACAGCTTGGCCAATGCGGCCCCTTCCTCGAAGCGCTGGATCAGCTGATCCAAAGGCAGATCGTCGGACTCCATCGCCTCGACGATGGACTCCAGCTTCTTCAATGACTCTTCGAATGAAGAGCCATTCTCCGCCGTGGGAGCGGATTTGGCAGCCTTTGACACGGCCGGAAAATGCGTCGAAACACCTCGCTTTGACTAGCGGTAATTTAAGATCGGCTTCGGGCAAGCCTCCCAGACACGCCGCGCCACAGAGCCCCTTGGAGTGATTAGGCCGGTTCTTTGGTGTTCCCCTTTGAGGGCATAAGGCGTTTGAATCACCGCGTGCTGAGCACGCTACGGATCAAGAATTTGGCGCTGGTAGCGGACCTCACTTTGGAGCTGCAACCAGGCTTCTGCGCTATCACAGGAGAAACCGGGACCGGCAAGTCGGTCATACTCGGGGCGCTGAACCTCGTGCTCGGACGCCGCGCCGATCGGGGTACCCTTCGATCCGGAGCTGAGTCGTGCACGGTAGAAGCGGTCTTTGATGTGCAGAACTTGCGAGCCCCCCTACCCCGTTTTCTTGAGGAGCATGGGCTGGAGCCTTGCGAATCTGGGCAACTGGTTCTCAAGCGAACCTTCACAGCTTCTGGCACCAACCGCCAATTCGTCAACGGAAGCCCCACCTCTCTGGCCACTCTAGAAGAGATGGGAGGCTGGCTTATCGATCTCCACGGCCCGCACGACCATCAGTCTCTACTCCAACCCCGGCTTCAACTCAGCCTGGTAGACGCCTACGGAGGGCTGAATTCCCAACGAGAGTCCTTTGCTGAACAACTGAGCCGGAGGTCGCGCCTTCAACAGGCCAAGGCCGCGCTCATCGTGGACGAGCGCACCTACGCTCAACAAATCGACCTGCTTCGCCATCAGGTGCGGGAGATTTCTGATTCCCGGTTGCGACCCGGTGAGGAGTCCGAACTGGAGGCCGAGCACAGTCGGGCCGCGAACGCAGCGCGACTGCTCGAATTGTCGCAGACTGCCCTGGCTACGCTGGGTGAAGCGGAGGACGCCACCCTCACCAGCCTTGGTACTGTCGGGCGCTCCCTTCAGGACCTCGCACGAATTGATTCGGGTGCCCAAGGGCTGCTGGAGATCCAGGTCCAAGCTGCTGGGTTAATCCGGGAATTGCAGAGCGAACTGTCCCGCTACGCCGACCGGATCGATCTGGATCCCCAACGGCTCGCTGAACTCGAGGAGCGCCTGAACCTCCTCCAATCGCTCCAGCGGAAGTACGGGGGCTCGGTCGAAGAAGTCATCGCATTTGGTGACGAGGCCCGACAGCGGTTGGAAGCTCTGGAGAGCCGAGACGCCGAATTGGAACGCCTCAACCGCGAACTCCAGGAGCTGGACGGAGAGCTTCGCACACTTGGCAAGTCTCTCTCGGAACGCCGGCATTCTGTACTGTCGGGTTTGAACCGAGCGGCCGAGGGCGAACTGTCCAGCTTAGGTTTTCGGCAGAGCCGCTTCGAGGCCACTCTCACCCACAATCCGGACCCTGCTCATGCCACCGAAACCGGGATGGACCGAATGGAATTCCAATTCGCTCCTAATCCAGGCGAGCCCGCCCGCCCCCTGAGGTCCATCGCCTCCAGTGGCGAACTCGCCCGTGTCATGCTGGCCCTCAAGACCGTCTTGGCCGATCAGGATGCGGTCCCGGTGCTGGTCTTCGATGAAGTCGATGCGAATGTCGGAGGCGAGACCGCCCACGCGGTCGGCCAGAAGATGGCGACCATCGCCTCGAAACATCAGGTGCTGTGCATCACGCATCTGGCCCCGGTGGCCGCCGCGGCTTCAACGCATTATCAGGTGATAAAGGAAGTGCGCGACGGACGCACTGAATCCCTCATCCACACGCTCAATCGAGCTGAGCGCGTGGCCGAGCTAGGCCGAATGCTCGGAGGGGGCGCAGCCGCACAGCGACACGCCCAAGAACTCTTGGCGCCGCACTTGTCGCAACCGGCCTCCTGAAACGCGGCTCCAGAGTTTCTGACCATGTCTCCCATCACCTCGCTGAGCGTCACCCGGTTCAACCTGGCCCTCATCCACTCTTGGGCCATCGCGACCGACGTGCAATTGGGTCGGGTGGCTGGTAAGTCAGAATACCCGGTGGTGATCGTGGCCTTGAAGGATTCACTGGGCCGCAGCGGAACGGGCGAAGCCTCTCCTTCCAGCCAGTACGGTGAAACTTGGGAAACGGTTGCCCGATTCTTGCAACGGATCGATGCCTCCCAACTTTCCTTCGACAATTTGCCCGCCTCACGGGCCTATCTGGAATCGCTACCCGATCCAAGCATGCCGGCGCGCTGCGCGGTGGACATCGCCTTGCTCGATGGCGCCGCCCGGGCCGCTCGGTTGCCGCTCCACCAATTCCTCGGACTTGGTTTCCCTGCCAAAGGGGCGCGTTCCTCCTTCACCATCGGCCTAGACACTCCAGACCGTATGGAGGCCAAGGCCCGAGAAGCAGCCCGGTATCCGATCTTGAAGATGAAGCTAGGGTCACCCACCGACGCGGCCAACTTGGCTGCCGTACGAAGGGCAGCCCCGGGCAAGCTCATCCGGGTGGATGCCAATGCGGCGTGGAAGACCCGTGAGGAAGCCCTGGATCGAATCCTCCACCTCGCCGATGACGGCAATATCGAGTTCGTGGAGCAACCCATGCCTCCCGATGCTCCTGAAGCCGATGCCCTCTGGCTGAAAGAACGTTCCCCGCTGCCCTTGGTGGGTGACGAATCGTACCAGGACGCGCGGGATGCCGAGCAGTGTGCACGGTGCTTCCACGGCGTGAATGTGAAGCTGGTTAAGACCGGCGGGGTGACCGCTGCCAAGGAAGCCCTCGAGGCAGCCCGAAAGCTCGGGCTCAAGACGATGCTCGGCTGCATGATCGAGTCTTCGGTGCTCATCAGCGCCGCAGCGCACTTAGCCTCGCTCACCGATTGGCTTGACCTCGACGGCAACGTTCTCATCTCCAACGATCCCTTCGAGGGGGTTCAGAATTCTGACGGATGTATTACCTTCGAAGGTGCTCCGGAGCCCTTTGGATTGCAGACCTCGAGACGGCCCGAGAGCCACGGTCTCTCCCTCGGACCGCTTTAATCTTCCTGGCACGATTCGCGGGTTCGCGCCAAAAAACCCAAGCGATAGACCCAACCCCTGGGCCTGATCCAATCGGTCAAGCCCCTCGGACTTAGAGTCCTTTGCCTCAGCCCTCGCGAACGATCTGCCCCACAAAAACAAAACGGGCGGGAATCTCTTTTTGAAGACTCCCGCCCGCTTGAAATAAAGCTCTCGGATTCTTAGGCCTGGGCGCCTGCAACCGAAACGCCTCCGACTGGGGCCATCGCACCCATCGCCGGGCGTTTACCCTTGTGCCACCAAACCACCAGGGCACTGGCAATGTAGATGGAGGAGTAGGTGCCGGTGATGATACCTACTAGGAAGGTGAAGGCGAAGTCGTTGATGGCGCCGCCACCGAAGACGTACAGGGAGATCGTCGCCAAGAACACCGTTCCCGAGGTGATGATCGTACGGCTGAGGGTTTGGTTCAGCGCCCGATCGATGATCTGGTTGAAGGAACCGGCGGCTCCCATCTTCAGATCTTCACGGATACGATCGAAGATCACGATGGTGTCGTTGATCGAGAAACCGATGATGGTCAGGAGTGCCGCTACGAAGGTGGCATTGAACTGACGTCCCTCACCCACGGTTCCAGTCAGACAGTACCAACCGATGGTCATGAGCACGTCGTGCGCCACCGCAACCACAGCGGCGACGGCGAAGCTGAACTCATAGCGGAAGGCGACATAGACCAAGATGCCGAAGAGCGACAGGAACGAGGCGATAACGCCCGACTTCTGAATCTCCTTGCCGATGGTGGCTCCGACCGAGTCCATGCGGACGCGCTCGAACTTGGACTCCGGAAACGCCTTCTTGAGCACTTCCTCGGCCTTAAGACCGGCGTCCTTGGCAGCCGTGATTGACAAATAATCGCGCTTGGTCGATCCGGCACCTTCGGTCTGGTACTGGATTCGGGTTTCGCCAATGCCGCCCTTGGAAAGGATCTCACGAACCTTCTCAGTCTCCACCCGCTGAGAGAAGCGCATCTGCAACTCATCGCCACCGGCGAACTCAATACCGAGCATGTTGTGACCACGAACGAAGACGCCGTAGCCGATGCCCACCACGATCAGCAACCACGAGGCGATGAACGCCGGCTTAGCAAAGTCCAGGAACCGGATATTGGTGCCCTTGATGATGTGCAACATCGGCAGGGTCTTGATGATGTCCTTGGCGAGCAGGAAGTCGAAAATCAACCGGGTGACGACCAAGGCCGTGAACATCGAGACGCACAAACCAACGGTGAGTGCCACGCCGAAGCCCTTGATCGGACCCGTGCCCATGATGATCAAGAGCACCGAGGAGATGAGTGTCGTCAGGTTGGAGTCAAAAATGGTCCCGAAGGCCTTGTCATAACCCGAAGAAACGGCACCGCGCACCGACTTGCCGGCGGCCAACTCTTCACGCATGCGCTCGTAAATAAGAACGTTGGCGTCCACCGCCATACCGATGGTCAGCACGATGCCAGCGATACCTGGCAAGGTGAAGGTGACATCCAAGGAGCACATGACTCCGAGCATGATCAAGATGTTGAGGAACAGAGCCACGTTGGCGACGAGTCCGGCCGTCAGGTAGTAGACGATCATGAACGCCGCCACACCACCCACGCCCAACAGCGTGGCCATCTTGCCCGATGCGATGGCGTCGGCACCCAG
>Ga0209444_10001472_pt1 | contig 12941 bp, 16 predicted proteins | sample LauGreFaBDMM15DN_2_FD_188215 | JGI IMG/M metagenome (GOLD analysis project Ga0209444, IMG submission 188215) | Freshwater lake microbial communities from Lake Michigan, USA - Fa13.BD.MM15.DN (SPAdes) (version 2) | ecosystem: Environmental > Aquatic > Freshwater > Lake | place: Lake Michigan...
ATAACCCTAGCGACTATAGAACACGTCAAGGAATACGAACCTGACATCTTAAATTACGGCATAGCTGATTTTACCAACGAACTGTTAAAAGCACAAGAAGATGTGTTGAGAGATTTACGCATCAGATGGTGGCCCACACAACAAATAGGATTGTTTGATATCAAAGTTTTAGGCACTGGCCAGCAGGAACCTGACGAGGACCTATACAACACCACTCAATTTAGAAGAGCAACTGCCTATCAAGCATTGGGTTTTCACATCTATCCCAAACTGGCCAAGTTTGAACCAGACCTGGATTTATTTGAACGCAAAATGGAATTCTATCGCAAAGAGTATGAGAGAGAATTTGATTTGGTGTTGAGAGACGGAGTGGAGTATGATTTGGACAGTTCGGGCACCTTCACAGATTCCGAAAAACAGACTGAATCATTTCTACGCCTCAAAAGGTAATTCATGAGCAACAGAGAAGATATCACAGTCAATATCATACAGGTGCTGTCAGACATGACACCACCCAGACCCGCATTCATCACACGCGAACCATTTGATGTGAACAAATTGGCCATCACACAGTTTCCAGCTGTGCTGATCACCACTGGCAATGAAACACGCACAGACATCAGCATGGGTGGAGCAAGACGTGGTGTGATAGAAGTGAACATCAGAGGTTTTGTGAGATCAGATGGCAGAGTGGGACAGATACAGACTGTGGATCAAAAACGCAACGAAATGATTGAACGCATAGAAGAAACTCTCAACACTCAAAGAAACAGAGAATTGGGAGCAACCAGAGCAGCAACCACACTGGTGCGATCGGTAGAAATTATAGAAAGGACTCCGCCATTGGGTGAGTTTTTGATTATTGCTGAAGTGCAATACTCATTCACCATCAGCGCAGTTTAAACAATGAAGATATTTTTTTCCAATAACAAAGAAAAAAATTCAGTGCCTCAGAGCAAGCGATTACGAGTGCAGGCCACAGGCATACTGATTAAGGATTGGCGCAATGTAGAATTGCGTCAAGTAAACAACAACATTAAACCTAAGGAGTAACCAAATGGCAACATTAACAGGACAATTAGGCCAAGTGAAAATCGGAAACGATTCAGCAGGCGCAGAAACGGCCATAGCAGAAATCAGATCATGGACAGTGGAAGTAACCAAAGAAGTGATTGAAAACACAGCTATGGGAGATGTTTCAAGAACTTACTTGCAAGGTCTGCAAGACTTTACAGGATCTATGGAAGTGATCTATGACACAGCTCACACCACAGCAACCAAAGCGTTTTCACCAGAAAGCAATGACGACTTGTTTGTGGACTTTATCACCAGTTCAGCATCAGGCAGTCAAAAGTTTTCAGGACAAGTGATTGTGACATCAGTATCAAGAACAGCAAGTTATGATGATCTGATCACTGCCACAGTGAACTTTCAAGGCACAGGCGGCATCACACTAGGCACAGTATAATAAGGCACAGGAGCAACCAGACTATGTTGAATGTAAAAATAACAAATGGTCCCAAGGCAGTGCGAGATCTTCAAAAAGATTTGGAGAAATACACTGCCCAGGTTGCTCAAACTTTCTATGAAGAGGTCAAACGGGCCACACCCATAGACAAAGGCAGAGCAAGACGCGGTTGGAACTTATACCGCAAAGACCGAGTATGGCATGTGAATAATCGTGTGCCATATATTAATGTTCTTGAAGAAGGACACAGTAAACAAGCACCTAATGGTATGATAGAACCTGCCATTAGACAAACTATGAGGAGAACCAAATGAGTATATTAGACAATGCCAAAGGGCATTTTAAAGAAAGATTAGCAGGCGGATTAAAAAAGATCACTGTGGATGAATGGAAGACAGATATCTATTACAAAACCGCTTATCCTTTTGCAGTGGAAAGCAGAATCATTCAATTGCAACAGGAAGGTAAAACTGTGGAAGCATTGGTGGAAACCATCATTGCCAAAGCATTGGATCCAGAAGGCAAACCCATGTTCAATAAATTTGACAAGTTCACATTTATGAATGAGATTGACCCTAATGTGATCTTAAGAGTGTGTGGCGCCTTAAACGCTGCTCCGGAGTCGGTTGAGGCAATCTCAAAAAACTCCTAGAGGACACTGAACTGCTCTTGATCTGCAGAATTGCGGACAGGTTGGGCAAAAGCATTGAAGAAGTTATGAACTTCAGTGTCCTAGAATTGAGCACGTGGAGCGCCTATTACAAATGGGAGTATGATCTGGAGAAAAAAAGATCAGACTCTATGAGTACAAAGAGAAGAAGATAAATGGCACCGACCACAACTACTATAAATGTAGAAGTCAAGGATAATGCCTCCAAGGTTTTACGAGACATTGGCAGCAGTCTTGGTACCATTGGTAAATTGGCGGGAGTTGCATTTGGAGTAAAAGAAATTGCTCAAGCATTAAACAGTTATCAAGAATTCAGCAACAGAGTAAAAAATGCCACCAGCAGTGTGCAAGAATTCACAGCGGTACAAAGTGCTCTAACCAGTGTTGCTATAAAAAATTATACTTCATTGAGCAACACTGCTGATTTGTATGCTAGATTAAAATTAACCACAGGCGATTATAATATAACTCAAAATGATTTAATTAAATTAACTGATACATTAACAGCAAGTTTTAAAATTAATGGTGTGAGTGGTCAAGCGCAACAAAGTGTAATTGATAATTTAGGAAAATCATTTCTTAAAGGAACCATTGATGGCAGGGACTTCAATCAAATATTAGCAACTGCTCCTGATATTTTAAAAAGATATTCTCAGGCCACAGGATTAACTATTCAACAATTATACAAATTAGCACAAGAAGGCAGATTATCTTCTGAAGGATTAATTCAAGCATTACAACAAACTGCTGCTCAAGCTGCTGCCACTGCAAATTCACAAGAAGCAACACTGGGACAAAGTTTATCCAATCTAAGCACACAATTTGTTTTAACCATAGGCAAGATTAATGAGGCCACAGGATTCACTCGAGGGTTGTCCATAATATTGGATGGTTTAAGCAAAAATATCGATGCTGTGATTTTGGGTTTAGGAGTATTTTTTACAGTGTTGGCAGTGGGCAAAATTGTTGCTATAACCACAGCAGTTGGAGGTTTGACTAAAGCTTTTATTGGATTAGGCGCTGCAATTCGTGCAATACCAGGCGTAGGCATAGTGGCCGCATTGTTGAGCATTGCTGCTGTGGAAGGTTACAGAATATATGAAAATCTTACAAAAGTAGAAACAGTTTCCAACGCCATTGCTGACAACTGGATGGATTATTTGGAAACAGGAACTCAAATAGATGCTGTAAACAGAAAAATATTAACTGACTTTGACAAATATGTTCAAAAAATAGAAAGTGCATCAGAAACTAATCAAAGACTTAGAGACATTGATCAAGCAAGATTGTCTCTTGGCAGACAATTAACAGAAGAAGAACAAAAAAGATTAAACATTGCATTAGATCAAAAAGAATTAAGAGAAGCAGAAAGTAAATTGCCGGCAATTATTTCTCAAACTAGAGGAGCGTATTCAACTGGCAGTGCTGAACAACAAGCATTACAAGAAAAATTAAAAACTCTTCAAACATTAAGAGATAATGATATTGAGAATGAAGCAACATATCTTAGAGATATGATGATTCTGCAAGAAGAATATGATCGTAAAAAATTAGAAACAAATCAAAAAACCATTGATCAAATGGTCAAACAAATTCTTGCAGGCAATGCCAGTGCTATACAAATACAAAAATTAAGCGATCAAGACAAAATTAAATTGGCCATGAGCACTGGTTTAGAATTATTGAATGAAGCGGGTCAATACAATAAGACTGCTTTCAATGCTGCCAAAGCATTGGCCATATCAATGGCCATAATCAATGGTATAGATGCCACCATTAGTTCATACAGAACAGGCAGTCAATTGGGAGGACCTATATTAGGAGCAGTGTTTGCCGCGGTAACTGCAGCATCCATAGCAGCTCAAATTTCTAAAATAAGAAGCACTCAATACACAGGTGCTAGACGTCAAGGTGGATTGGTGGGAGAAAATCAATCATACTTGGTGGGAGAATCTGGTCCAGAAATGTTCACTCCAAGTTCATCAGGCAGAATCACACCCAATGATCAAATGAGTCAAGGTGTCACTGTGAACTTCAACATCAGCACAGTGGATGCAGATGGTTTTGATGAAATTCTAATCAATCGCAGAAGCACCATAGTGGGCATAATTAATGAAGCAACCAACAAACGCGGCAGAGTAGGAGCTACACAATAATGGCCAACATAGGATATCTTAACGGAGTATCGGCCACACTGGCCACAGACATAGGATTCACAGCAGTGAATTTTCAACAGCGCAACATCACCAAGATTACACAGACTCAGAGTGGCAGATCAGTGCGTGTGAGCAATGCCACCACACTGTGGGCAGGCACACTGCAATTCGTGCCAGGCACACAGGCAGAATACAGACCCATACAAGCATTCTTTGCCAAAGCACGCGGACCTCTCAATGATTTCTATGTGCAGATACCAGGCGTGAGCAATTTTATTGGCACTGACGGCACGAGCACCATGCAAGTGAATGCTGCCGCTGCTGCTGGTGCCACATCCATCACAATTAATGTTGTGAGTGGCAGCACATCCATAGTCAAAGCAGGCAATGTGATACAATTTGCCAATCATGACAAAGTGTACATGGTGGTGACCAATGTCACAGCTAATCCAGGCAACAACACATTCACCATAGAACCCCCTTTGGTCACAGCAGTGCCTCTTACCACTGCGGTCACATACAAAGATGTGTATTTCAAAGTGTTTGCCACCAACGAGTTGCAAGAATTTCAATACACCAACAATGGATTGGTAGCAATGAGAGTGGATGTACAGGAGACTGTTTAATGACTCGCAGTTTATCTGCCAAGCAGAACACATATCTCGCAGGAGACTCTTTGATCAGTGTGGTGTTGTTGGACATCACCATGCCAGATGCCAGTGTGACCAGATACACAGATGCACCTTTCAACATCACTTTTAATTCAAACTCCTACACAGCACAGGGTGAGTTCTTAAGCATCAGCGAAACAGAAGAAAATGCCGACCTGCAAATTGTCAGTGTGACTCTGCAGATCAGCGCACTCACGCTGGCCAATGTGACTGCCTTTGCTGTGAGCAGTATTATAAATCAACCTGTCACTGTGAGAAGAGCATTTTTAAATTTGACCAACAACCAACTGGTTGGTGACTCTGCAGGAGACAATGCAGTGATCATATTCAAAGGCAGAATCAGCGGTTACCAAGTGGCAAATCAGGAAAACACAGCAACCATTTCATTAGAAATCAGCAGTCAGTTTATAAATTTTGACAAAAAAGCAGGCAGAAGAACCAACATAGGCAGCATGCAGATTGAACATCCAGATGATTTCAGCATGGAGTTCAGTGCTACCACGCTGAAAGATATCAAATGGGGCAAAGCATAATGCACGACATACGCAAACTCAAAGCAAAAGAAATGCACCTAATGAAAGATATAATCAAGCATCATGCTGCCAGTGCTGAATTGGGCAACCATGATCCGCTGGACGAATCTATTTGTTTTGAAAATTTTAGGATGGCACTGATTGATCCCAACTTTGAAATATTTGTGTGTGAGCAAAATAACGAAATAATTGCTTATGCTGCCACTCAATTAACACAAAAATTATACAACAACATCATCATAGGCAATGTGGTGATGTTTTTTGTGCGACCAGATGTGAGAAGCAAGACACTGTCAGACCAACTGTGGCAGACTTGCGAAGACGAATTTTATGCAGCAGGCGCAACCATTATGCAGGCCATGTGCATAGCTCATACCGCAGAATTCAAACCCACAGTAGCATTTTTAGACAGAGCACAATCATTCTATCGCAGCAAGGGTGCTGATTGTGTGGGTTACATTCACATGAAAGGATTGGCATAATGGGTGGCATAGGCAGAGGCATAGGCAGAGCAATTAAAAAAGTGGTAAAAAAAGTCACAGGTTTTGTGGGTGACTTCTTTGGATTCAATATCAAACCCATGGGTGCTCCTGATGTGGGTGGTGGTGCAGAACAAGAGCAGGGAGTGCTGCTCAGCAAGACAGGCACCATAGAAGGCATACCTGTGATATACGGTTACAGGCGAGTGGGTGGCACTTTGATATTTGTGGAGACCAGCGGCACCAACAATGCTTTTCTTTATGCTTGTTATGTGATCTGTGAGGGTGAGATTGCTGGGATTAAAAAAATCTTTTTAGATGACAACACGCTAGAAGCACCTGCCAACGGCGCTGCCATGTATCCTGCGGAAACGCAGTTTGAGGTGGGTGGTAGATATTCAGGCAGAATAAAGATGCAATTTTTTATGGGCACCGAAGGCCAAGCGCAAAGCAGTCTGCTGAACGAGTTACCATCATGGGCAAGTAAAAAACGCACCCTGCCTGGTGTGGCCTACGCTGCAATGAGATTTGAATGGAAACCCATCAATGATCAGGCAGACGCAGACAACAATCCTTATCAGGGCGGAGTGCCTAGATTGCAGTTGGATGTGCATGGCAAAAAAATTTATGATGTGACCACACATACCTCAGGCGCTCAACTCAGCGCAGTGTATGGCAGTCTTACCAAAACCTACACAGGTTTGGAAGGCACCAATCCTGCCAATTGTTTGCTGGACTATTTGATGAATCCTAGATATGGTTGTGGCATCAGCAGAGATGAGATTGATGCAGCAAGTTTTAAGACAGCAGCTACCAAACTGAATCAAACAGTGACCTATTTTGAAAGCACCACAGGACCCATCATGACCTGCTGCGCTGCACTGGACAGCAGAAGCAAGTTGCTGGACAATGTTAAAATTCTTATAGGTGGAGCTAGAGCAATTTTACCTTATGTGCAGGGCAGATACAGACTGATAGTGGAGGATGGTGGGCACCCCACAGACATCACCAGCGCTGTGGTGACCACTTCATATGATGTGGATGTGAACGAAATTGTGGGAGGCATCACACTCACAGGTGAAACCAAAACCAGCAAGTACAATCAGGTGATTGTGAACTATGTGGATCCCAACAGAGATTTCACAGTGCAGCAGGTGTTTCACAATGTTGCACAAGATTTAGCAATTGACGACGACGAACCTTTGTCTGGAGAGTTTACATTTGGCACACTCACCAACGAATACATTGCCAAAAACATGGCCAGATACATCTATCTCAAAAGCAGAACACAGACCGGCATTGAATTCACTGCCACACAGGAATTGATCAATCTGGTGCCAGGAGACATCATACGGATCACTGACACTGTGCTGAATTTAAATCTAAAAACATACAGGATCATCAACATGAAATTGAATGTGGATGGCAACATTGGTATATCTGGCACAGAACATGTGGCCACCATATATCCTTATGTGAGAGGCGATCAGCAGGACAACCCAAATCCTACACCAGATCCTGAACCAGTGCCCACGCCAATAGATCCACCACCCACACTACCACCAGAAGTACCACCACATGTGTTTGCATACGCCACGCCAATATTACCCACAGGTGCTGCATTAATTTTTGATGCTGCTGATCCTGTGATTAGAAATGATCCTGCCAACACCGGTACTTTTGCTGAAGGTTGGAGAGAAGGTGCACACATACTGTTTTTTCCAGTGGGCAGTGGCAGTTTACAAAGTGGCATACAGTTGATTGCTGCGCCAAAAAATGGTTTGATCACTCATGTGAGATTCAGAGCATTTGACAACAATAAAAATGAAGTAAGAATCAATTGGAACACAGGATTATCCTATCCTCAAGGTTTTACATTTGGTTCCACTGACTCAAAAGGCCAAAGACTGCCAGCTGGCATTCCCAGTTTTATCATGAACAAAAACCTTTTTTACGAAGTGCGTGGTGTGGAATACATACAGGGCAAAGAAAAATTGTACAATTTAATGCTGCCAGCTGTGGCAGAATTTTTTGGATACTGGGCGCCGGGACTGCCATACTCTTCATTAACACTCATTGCAAAACCTTATGGATTACAATTAAAATCAGCAGCGCAGGCAGTGGGCAGATCTTATCCTTTGTTTGATTTAGAGTATTTTGTAAATTATCTTGCAAGCACCTATGGAGCAAACACTGCAGGTTCAACTAATCTAGGAGCATAGATGCCAGGCACAGGATATTTTGACATCAGCAACAGTGTGTATGTGACCAAGGGCACTCAAACATGGAGCAGTTATGCCACGTGGACTGCATTCACACAATGGTCTGGCACACCCAGCAGCACACTGCAGTTCACCACACAGGTGTATGATTTAGGTTATGTGGATTTTGTAAACACTTTGTTGAGCATCAGTGCCAGTTTGCCTGCCAGCACCAACATCACATACGGCACCACTGTGGACAGCGCAGGAGCAATTGTGGGTGCCACCACCTACGCAGTGACACCTGGTCAAAATCCTGTGAATGCACTGTATGGTAGATATTTTCAGTTTGAAATCAATCTTGCACAAAGCAGCGCAGCAGACATTGCTCCTTCCATCAGTGACATCACTCCATCTTTCAGCACCACACTGAGAACCATCACACAAGCAGACATCAACACCAGCACACTGACAGGTAGTGTGGGGCAGCGCAATCTCACATTCAATGTGAACACAGGCAAACTCACCAACATACTCACACAAGCACACATTCAAAATCTTGGAGACTCTGCGCAAGACAACGAAGTGCCTATAGTGTTGGTGGACAAGAGCAGCACACCTGTGGTGTTAAATATATTTGATGCAGACAGCTACGGCAAGCGTCGTAGAATAGACTGCAGACTGGATGTGCAGGCACAATTTTTACCATTGTTGGTGGCAGACAGCAACGGCAACATCAGGGAGAACACATAATGTCTTGGCCCAGCGTATTACCCAACAGTGCTGCATTTGATGCAGATGCAGATTCAGTAGCGGCCAGCAGACCTGAACTCAAAAAGATGTCAGATGCTGTGAACACCCTGGCCAGCAATGTGTTCACTGGAGGATCTACCACAGGCACCATCACACCAGATGTGGCCAATGGAGAAATACAGCGTATCACACTCACAGGCAACATCACCATGAACGCCTTTGCCAATCCTGTCACAGGTCAACGTCTTACCATGATATTCCGTCAACCCACTTCTGGCAGCACATTTGACCTCACCAGCAGCATGCTGTGGGAGAATGGTGCAGAAAGTCTCACACAGATCAATTCAGCTGTGGACACTGCTGACATTTTTTATGATGGCATCAATTATTTTGCCAGAATGAATTTTGCACACGGCAGTGTGGAGGTGTATCCAACTTTAATAAATCCGCTCACAGAAGATTTAGAGACCAATGATTTTTTAATTAAAAACACTGCAGACAGTGCAGGAGAAACATTGCATTATTTGCATTTAGGTGTGAATGAACCTGTAGGTACAAGCACTCCTACAATTAGACAATTTACCACATTGGGTGCTGATAACATATCGATCGGTAGAAAAAGAGATTATTCCACATCAACTGACAGACCAAGAATTTATGGTCCTTTAAACAATTCTGGAGTGGTGCAAGATATAATATTTGGTGAACAAATCACTGGAGTTACTGCCAGCAGAGTGGCATTTGATTGTGGCCTCACTGTGCCTCACACATCTACCACAGGAGCAGCACAGATTGATTTATTAAGACGCAGCAAATTAAGATTCATAGCAGCAGGCGCAGTCACAGACAATGCTATAGAATTTCAACCACCTGCCAGTATTACCACCACAACCACATTCACATTACCCAATGGTGATGGCACTGCCAATCAGGTTTTAACTACCAATGGTTCTGCCACATTGAGTTGGACCACTGCCAGCACAGAACTCAGCACAGACACCACACCACAACTGGGTGGTGATTTGGATGTGAACACCAGAAAAATTGTGAGCACTGCCAGCGGCAACATAGAATTGCAACCAAACGGCAGCGGAGATGTGTATCTTACGGCAGACACTGTGAGAGTGGGTGACAACAACGCCAATGTGACCATTACCACTAACGGCACAGGTGATTTAATTCTCAACACCAATGCTGGTTCAAGTTCAGGTTCCATTACCATAGAAGATGGCAGCAACGGCAACATCAACATGTTACCTGATGGCACAGGTGCCATAGTGTGCAGCGACAAAGTGCTACGACAGGTAGAATTCAAAGACTATGCTGAAACAGTTTACAATCAAGGCAATGTCACTGGTTCATTCTCCATCACAGTGGCCAACGGCAACACACAGCGCATGAGATTGACTGGCAACATCACATTCACTGGATTTGCAGATGCCAGAGAAGGTCAAACCATCACACTGTTGATCACACAGGACGGCACAGGCAACAGAACATTCACAGAAGGTTTGGATTCAGCAGGCAGAATGTTATTTGCAGGTGGTGTGAGCACACTCAGCACCACGGCCAACAGCACTGATATCATGAGCATCAGTTACATTGGTGGCACCTATTGGGGCAGCATCAACAAGAATTATTCGTAGCATGTTGGGCAGCAGCAAACAAAACGCTTTGGGTAGAAGAAACAGCAGTGAACCTGGCAACCCTGGATCACCAGGCGGATTTGGCAGTAGCAGTCCTAATTTGGCCTATGTGGCAGAGGATTATATCAAGGCAGACTATGTGGATGATACCGAATAATATGTGGTTTAACAGCATAAAATCGTCTGTTTTTAGGGCAAAATATTCACTATGCGGCACTTGTGTTCCAAGTGCCATAAATATCAAACAAAAGGAGTAAATCATGGCCTGGGCCACAGCAGCAAACATTATCACTACCAATTTGGACGCCAACACAGATTCACCTGCAGCAGCACGTGTGAACATCAAAGCAGCACTGGACGAACTGGTGATTGTGATCAACGGCCGTGGACAAGTGAGTGGTGTGGCACCATTGAATGCCAGCACCAAAATTGATGCTCAATACCTGCCTGACGAAATCAACAGCACAGCAAGCACAGCACTCACACTGGATCCTGCCACTGGCAAAGTTTTACTGGAAGAAATATTAAATTTAAAACCACAGACTGTGAGTCAGCTGAATGCACGCACAGATCGTGCCAGAGGCGATGTGGCATTCTGCAGCAACGGAGATGCAGGCACAGAATGTTTGGCAGTGTGTGTGATAGAAGATTCATCCGCAGGCGGCACACCAGTTTGGAAACGCATTGCCATCACCACTGCGATATCCACCACATAAGCATGCCCACAAAGAAATTTTGTGAAAAGACTCGACGCCGAGGGGTGATCAAACGTCGTGGTCTGAGAAGCAAATACACTCCTGACATCATCACTCTGCAGCAGGCACACGAATGGCCCTGCTGTGCCAATTGTGACCACACTGAATACAGATTTAGAACCATCAGACCCGATGATCGCTACATGAATCTGCCTGTGCATGATTGGGCCTATGTGATGAATTGTGCAGTGTGCGGATACGTGATCGGTCGTATCATGCGACCAAACACAGTGAGCAAATAAAAACTCATCATAAATATTTGAGGGCATCAGGTTAGTGATAAGCTATCACCTCATCACCTAGTCTCCCGGTGCCCTTTAAACATTTTGGCAAACCTCAGTGTTGCTTTCTCAGTCAAACTCACATACAATCTAATTGATTTGTTTTGGATCAACAAATCATATATGATGCTGAACAGCAGTGAGTTATACCAAGGTAGAAGAACACTGCTGTTCACAAAACACACCCACACACTCTAATCCACATATATACACAGTAGGCAATGGTAGGCAATTCATACATTCAGCACAACCAAACACAAGAGTTTAGATCACCCTCTGATTGATCAGCTATGGTTGTACAGCGACACAGTTAAGCAAGGACTGTATAAACAAATGAGCAGTGATGCAGAACGATTTTGGAAACTTTTGTCGTTCTGGTTCGCACACTGGTAGTGTCAACTCACCTGACTGTGTGTGAATGGAAGTGGTCTACCTTAACAGGTTGTCAAGATATGCAAACCCTTTGACGTGATAGATTGATGCAGTGAGTCTCTAGGAGAACTTTTTGGTATTATTTTACTAAAAGTTCTCAACTTCAACCTGGCAAGGAGGAGAAGAAAGAACAAAGAGAAAAAAACACGAACTTCTTGTAAAGAAGTGAGTAATACGAACTTTAGTTCGTATTCAATCTATCACACACAACCACTCAGAATAATCAAAACAGTTCCAACTCACTTGACACACAGATCACTCTGATGCTATAATCAATTACACTATGAGTAAAAAAATTCAAGATCATTTGAATTGTGAAATGATACTGTTGGAAAGAACCTACAACACACAAAATCGTTGGGATCTAAGATGTCGCACACATGGTGCCCACATCAAATGGTTGACGGATCACACAGCACAAATGATTTGGGATCAGGTTGCACACTATCAGTTGCACACAAAAAAAACTTGCTGGCGATAATAAATATTCAGTGTGAGTGTCTCCTCCGGCATATACCGCTCACACACCTTTTGAAGTCTTAGTCACACAATCCACACACTGATCACCCACACGCTGATGTTCTGGTATGGCATATCTGGCACAGGTCGCACAGTGCCAATACCCTTCTCTAGGTCTATCTTCTGAATAGTCTGTGGTGTGATGCTCGCTGAGTGCTATGTGCAGTATCAAATCTTCGGTTTCTGGTATCAGATAGATCTCATCACCCTCTGTATCATCTTCCCAATCATATTCTTTGTGATCATAGTATGGCGCCAACTGTGGATAGCGCTCCGTCCACTTGGCACTCTGTGCTTCAGTGAGTCTGTAGAATCTACCTGCCATGTGCTTTGATTTTTTGAATGTCCAAGGTTTCAATCACACACTGTGGAGTTAT
>Ga0209444_10001473_pt1 | contig 12938 bp, 9 predicted proteins | sample LauGreFaBDMM15DN_2_FD_188215 | JGI IMG/M metagenome (GOLD analysis project Ga0209444, IMG submission 188215) | Freshwater lake microbial communities from Lake Michigan, USA - Fa13.BD.MM15.DN (SPAdes) (version 2) | ecosystem: Environmental > Aquatic > Freshwater > Lake | place: Lake Michigan, USA...
CGCCTTAGGCGTTGATGAGGCCTATTCGGTGACTGAGATGGATGCCCGCATGGCGCAATTGCTCGATGGCTGTGATGCGGTGTGGTATCCCTTTGCTACTCACAAAGGCTTGGATGCGCGTATCACGGCATGGTTGCAACCCTTGCGCGACCGGGTGCGCTATGGCGCGCTCTGCCCTGCGGCCCAGCGCGACTTGTGCGTGCCCCTGGATGAAATGCGGTTGATCAAAGATAAGTATGAACAAGACACGATGCGCCGCGCAGGTGTTATCAGTGCAGGCGCCCATATTCGGGCCATGCAACTGAGTGCTCGGATGTTGCGCGAGGGAAAAGACGTGCGGGAATACCATTTGGATGCCGAGCTATTGCATGAGTTTCGCCTGCACGGATCACAGTGTCCGGCGTACGGATCGATTGTGGCGGCGGGCGCCAACGCGTGCGTGTTGCACTACCGCGCTGATGCAGGCGCTGTGCGTAACGGAGAGCTGGTGTTGATAGATGCGGGTTGCGAACTCGATGGATACGCCTCTGACATCACGCGTACTTTCCCAGCCAATGGAAAGTTCAGTGGGCCGCAACGCGCACTTTATGAGCTGGTGCTGGAATCACAAAAAGCAGCGATCGCAGCCACTCGCGCTGGCGCACGGTTTACCGACCCGCATGAAGCCACCGTCAAGGTATTGGCCCAAGGCATGTTGGACCTCGGCCTTCTTGATAAAAACAAGGTGGGCGGCTTGCAAGATGTGATTGAAAAACGCGCATATTTTCAGTTTTATATGCACCGAACAGGCCATTGGTTGGGCATGGATGTGCACGATTGCGGCGCTTACACAGAGCCCAGTGAAATTGGCAAGGTGTCCTCTCGCTTAGACGCGCTGACTGGCGAGACCATCATCAGTCGCCCAGCGCGCGTGTTGCGCTCAGGGATGGTGTTGACCATAGAGCCTGGTATTTACGTTCGCCCCGCTCCTGGTGTTCCTGAGCAGTTCCACAATATTGGCATCCGCATTGAAGACGATGCGATTGTTACTGAAACCGGCTGCGAACTTATTAGCCGCGGTGTCCCCGTAGAGGTCGATGCAATTGAAGCTTTAATGCGGGCTTAGAAAAGCTTGCCGATAGCCACTATCAATCAATTAGCCATTATCAATTGGCTAATTCAATAGATTAATCCTATGATTCACGCCATGCCGATAGAAAACCTTCTGTTGGCACTCTGTAAATCTTAAGGAATCTGACCATGCAACACGCACAACGCCCCGAAATCAAAACCCTTGCCAATCTCGAGTCTGCTTTTGCAGGCGAGTCAATGGCGCATATTAAATACCGCTACTTTGCAAAAATAGCCCGCGAAATGGGCGATGAGTTAACGGCGCGTACTTTTGAAGAAACGGCCAACCAAGAAGTCATGCATGCCTTTGGCCACCTGGACTTGCTGTACCCCAAGGCGACGATGACGCCGGCCAAGGCACTGCAAATGGCCATTGATGGGGAAACGTATGAGTACACCGAGATGTACCCAGGCTTTCGCAAAACAGCAGAACAAGAAGGCAATGCAGCCGCGGTGGCTGAAATCGATGAACAAATCGAAGAGTCCAAAGTGCACGCTGCGCAGTTCCGAGCGACGCTTGAAAAAGCCCAAAAGCGATTTGCGGCCTTGGCCAAAGTCGAAGAGCGCCATGCCAAACATTACCAATCGGTATTGGATACCGTGTTGGCCCACTAAATTTTGAAAGACTGAAAAATGAAAACGTATATTTGTATCGTGTGTGGATTTGTGTATGACGAGACTGCTGGCCGACCTGAAGAGGGTATTGCAGCGGGCACCCTGTGGAGTGCTGTTCCTGAAAGCTGGGCCTGCCCGGACTGCGGAGTCGCCAAAGCAGATTTTGAAATCGTGGAAATCTGAACATGACCGCTACCTCTCATCCTCTGGTCATTGTGGGCGCGGGTCTTGCGGGTTGGACGGTAGCGCGTGAATTTCGAAAATTAGACGCCACACGATCCATCGTGATGGTGACATCAGATAGCGGCGACTTTTACGCCAAGCCGACGCTTTCCAATGCCTACGCCCAAAAGCGAACCCCCGAGCAGTTGGTAACTACACCCGCCCAAAAAATGGCCGAAACGCTGCAGGTGGAACTGCACGCGCACACCCAAGTCCTTCGGATAGACACCCAAGCGCAAAAGCTGATTACTCAGAAGGGGACGGAAGAACAAACCCTGGCGTACAGCCAATTGGTCTTGGCGAGCGGCGCCCATCCTATTCGTGTGCCGATAGAAGGCGACGCGGCTGACCAAGTGTGTTCGGTCAACCATCTCGCAGATTTTGCAAAGTTTCACGCAGCGTTAGGCCCAGCTCCAAAAACCGTTCTGGTACTGGGCGCAGGCTTGATTGGTTGCGAGTTCGCAAACGATTTAGTCCAAGGGGGCTATACCGTTCACGTGGTGGATCCAGCAACAACGGCGTTAGCGGCGATGCTCCCAAGCCAAGCCAGCGCGCAGTTGCGGGATGCTTTGCAGGGCTTGGGGGTGGTTTGGCATTTCGGCACCACGCTGCAATCGCTCACGCTCCGAGAAGGCCGAAAGCAAGCGCACTTCGCTAGTGGCGAGTTGCTCATTGCTGACCTGGTGCTCAGCGCCATCGGTTTGCGGGCCGACACGGCGCTCGCCCAACATGCTGGACTGGTGTGTGAAAGAGGCATTGTTGTATCGAACAGCCTACAAACCAGCGCGAAGAACGTTTACGCTTTGGGCGATTGCGCCCAGTACGCCAGTGCCCAATCCAGGACTCTGCCGTACGTCATGCCGATCATGAATGCAGCCAGAGCATTGGCAGCTACGTTGCATGGCACGGACACGCCGGTTGTGTTCCCGGTGATGCCGGTCTCCGTGAAGACGCCCGCACTGCCCATTGTTTTGGTATCTCCACCGCCCAATGCAGTGGGCCAATGGACGCCAGAGCCCGACTTGGATGGTACCTTGGGCGGGGCATGGCGTTTTGTAGATGACCAAGGCCACGCCCGCGGTTTTGTGCTTACCGGTAAGCAGACGAGCAGACGCATGGAATTAAGCAAAGAAGTCGTTTTGTAATGGTGGCTTGGTAAACAGCGGCATGTAGGAATAACGCGCAAATGGGTTAAAACTGTTGTTTGCAAAGCGGTATGTCGCCATGCGTTTCTTGCATGAGCCTGCGGTCTACAATGAAAAGTCAACCACAGCGTACCGATTCACAGCAAGTTTTGCTCAGAATTGGTAGCGCTATAAGGACGCAAGATGGCCCAAGACGCAAGCAAAACCACACCTCTCGAACAATCGAGCCAAAACGCGCAAGAAAAAAAAGAGCAGCTAAGACTTGCGGCGTTGGAATACCACCAATTTCCTACACCTGGAAAAATCTCCGTCACCCCAACCAAGCAATTGCTCAACCAGCACGATTTGGCGCTGGCTTATTCGCCGGGTGTTGCAGCGCCTTGTGAAGAAATCGTCAAAGATCCAAACAACGCATTCAAATACACCAGCCGCGGAAATTTGGTTGCCGTCATTACCAATGGCACAGCCGTCTTGGGCCTGGGTGACATTGGCCCCTTGGCGGCCAAGCCGGTGATGGAGGGCAAAGCGGTCTTATTCAAAAAGTTTGCAGGCATTGATGTCTTTGATATTGAGATCAATGAAAAACACGACTTGGACAAGCTGGTGGACATCATCGCGTCCTTAGAGCCAACCTTTGGCGGTATTAACTTAGAAGACATCAAAGCACCTGATTGTTTTTATGTCGAACGCAAACTGCGCGAGCGCATGAAGATTCCCGTGTTTCATGACGACCAACACGGAACGGCCATCGTGGTGGGGGCCGCTATTTTGAACGGCCTCAAAGTGGTCGGTAAAGACCCTAAAAAAATCAAACTCGTGACATCAGGCGCAGGCGCTGCGGCGCTGGCTTGCTTAGGCCTCTTGGTCAAACTGGGCATCCCGCGTGAAAACATTTATGTCACCGATCTCGCGGGCGTGGTCTACGAAGGTCGCACTGAGTTGATGGACGAAGACAAAATTTTCTTTGCTCAAAAAACCGACGCCCGCACACTGCGCGAAATCATTGCGGGTGCCGACGTGTTTTTGGGCCTTTCGGCGGGCGGTGTGCTCAAAGCCGATATGGTCAAAAGTATGGCGGCCAAGCCTTTGATTTTTGCACTGGCCAATCCGACGCCAGAAATTCTGCCCGATGAAGTCAAAGCCGTGCGCGATGACGCGATCATGGCCACCGGGCGCAGTGATTTTCACAACCAAGTGAACAACGTCTTGTGTTTTCCGTATATTTTTCGCGGTGCGTTGGATGCAGGCGCCTCGACCATTACGGTGGAGATGGAAATTGCAGCGGTTCATGCCATTGCCGAACTCGCTCAAGCCGAGCAAAGCGATGTGGTCGCCGCAGCCTATGCGGGTGAACAACTCGCATTTGGCCCTGAGTACCTGATACCCAAGCCCTTTGACCCGCGCTTGATGATGAAAATCGCGCCCGCAGTAGCCAAAGCAGCTGCTGACAGTGGGGTGGCGCTGCGCCCCATTGCAGATTTAGACGCATACCGTGAGCAGCTGCAAAGCTTTGTTTACGCGTCTGGCACCACGATGAAGCCGATCTTTACAGCGGCTAAAAATGCGCTTAAAAAGCGCGTTGCCTATGCCGAAGGTGAAGACGAGCGCGTCTTGCGAGCAGCCCAAATTGTGGTTGATGAGCGGCTGGCTATTCCAACCCTTATCGGTCGACCTGCGGTCATCGCTGAGCGAATTGAAAAATTCGGATTGCGTTTGCGCGAAGGCCAAGACTACGCGGTGGTCAACGTGGAGCAAGACCACCGTTACCGTGATTTTTGGCAAACCTATCACCGCATGACGGAGCGAAAAGGCGTAACGGTCCAAGCCGCCAAAATTGAGATGCGCCGCCGGCTCACGCTAATTGGTGCCATGTTGCTTAACAAGGGTGATGTAGATGGTTTGATTTGTGGAACCTGGGGCACCACTGCGCTTCACCTGCACTACATTGACCAAGTCATTGGTAAGCGTAACGCGCCCGAGCAAGACGTGCAAATTTACGCTTGTATGAACGGTTTGATGTTGCCAGGGCGCCAAATATTTTTGGTCGATACCCATGTCAACTACGATCCCACAGCCCAAGAATTGGCTGAAATTACCGTCATGGCGGCGCAAGAAATGCAGCGCTTTGGTTTCAAACCCAAGGCCGCATTACTCAGCCACTCCAACTTCGGAAGCAGCAATGAACCCAGCGCAATCAAAATGCGCGATACCCTGGCGATTTTGCAAACCAAGGCCCCTTGGCTGGAAGTGGATGGCGAGATGCATGGCGACATCGCCCTCGATGGCGAGGCCCGCAAGGCGCTCATGCCCCGTACTAGCTTGCACGGGGATGCCAACTTGTTGGTGTTACCCAATATCGATGCGGCCAATATCGCTTACAACTTGCTCAAAACCGCAGCCGGCGGCAACATCGCGATCGGACCGGTTTTGCTCGGCGCGGCTAAGCCTGTGCACGTTCTCACCGCAAGTACCACGGTTCGCCGGATTGTGAATATGACGGCCTTGACAGTGGCTGACGCGAACGCCCACCGCTAAAACACCCCGCAGCATCTCGCGGCGAGCCGCATAATCAGGCATCTAACAAAGGCAGCCGTGAAGAAAATTTTTAAAATCCAAGTCGAGGGTCGCAACCGAGATCGACAATTAGAAGCCAGCAAACATGAAGTGCGTAAATATGTGGCAAGGCAGCGCCGGGCCAGCTTGCCCGAGGGCGTGGATTATTGGGATTTCGCCTGTCGTTTTGGCTTGACACAAGCGGACGCAAAAGAGGTCCATTTCGCCACCTTGATTGGGCATATGGATGAGGCAGCCAAAGCGGGAGTAGCTGAGTTTTTTGTGGATATCTTGGGGATAAATGGAGTTCGCAAGCCAAAACCCGATGTCCTCACCTCCGCTGAAACCAACCATGAATAAAGAGAAATGCCCCATTTTGGGGCGTTTGCGGTCTTTTCCTTAAGGGCAAACCCTAGTTATCTATTGCTTTTTTAAGTCAGTTCAACGAGAATACAAAGCTTGATTTGAGCGATTCTCGCGAAATCTAGAAGATTTGGACTTAAATTTAAGAAAGTGAATCGGGGATGGACATGCCACTTCGAACCGTAAGAACGAATATCGTTCAATCAATCCGCGCGTTTCGCGTGTCGGACTTGCAAGAAGCTGCCCAAGGTTTGGGGCACCACTTTTTGTATGCGAATCTGGCCAACGCCCAGACCAAGCAAGATGTGCTTGATCTGATCGGCCAACAGTTCACACTGGCTACAACGTCAGGGAAAAACTTCGATTCTTTGTATGACAGTATGACCGACCCTGTGCATAAGTCAGGCCCACAGCCTGGTTTTATTGCCGTGTTGGAGCACATTCCTGCCAACCTCAAGTTTGACAAAGAGGCGCGTGAGCAGCTCTTGGACATCTTCAGAGATACCGCTGACTACTGGGGAGATAGAAAAATACCGTTTAGGTGCTTCTATTCTTTTCTGTAGCCCGTTCTGCACACACCAGCCAAGCAGAACGGGCGAACGAGGCAAACAGCGACGCGACAGCGGACGTTGGCATTGACTTAGCAGAAGGCGGCGAAAAAATGCCGACCGACCTCCTGTTGGATATTTCACCTTTGGCGTTGCGCATGAGCAGCCCTTTTAATTCAGGTTACTGGCTAGCAGCTGCTTGAAGTCCCAAGGCAGGAGCCAAGGTGAAAATAAAAACCCGCGCAAGCGGGTTTTTTTATGGTGGAGAAGGAAGGCCTTCAGTGCGCAAGGACGGGCTGCACCGTGAGTTGTTTGACCAACTCAACAAACTCCGCAACAGGAATTTCTTGTGCTCGGCGCTGAAGATCAAAAGACCCGCTGAAGTTTTTAGTGTCTAACCAACGGCCAAGGGAGTGGCGAATTAATTTTCGGCGCTGGCTAAAAGCGACTTGCACCATTTCGCTAAAGAGTGCGATATCAATGTTGGGCGGTTCAGCTAAGGGCACCATGCGAACGACTGCACTGTCCACCCGTGGCGGCGGATCAAAACTCTCTGGCGGAACAAATAAAACATCTTCCATGGCGTAACGCCACTGAAGCATGACACTCAACCGGCTGAAATCAGAAGTATCGGGGGCGGCCACCATGCGATCAATCACTTCTTTTTGCAGCATAAAGTGCTGGTCTTCAATGCAGTCCACATACTGCAACAAGTGAAACAAAATCGGCGTGGAGATGTTGTACGGCAAGTTGCCGACCACTCGCAATTTCGCAGGTGCACTATCGGCAAAACTGGGACTCTCAGTTTGACTGTGGGCGATCTGCAAAAAATCTACCTTAAGAACATCAGACTCAATGACGCGCAGTTGGGGATGTTCGCGCAGCCGCTTGGCCAAGTCGCGGTCGAGCTCAATCACGGTAAGTGCACCGAGACGCTCTACCAAAGGCTGCGTCAAAGCAGCCAAGCCGGGCCCGATTTCAACCATGTGCTGGCCGGCCAAGGGTGCGATAGCGCTCACGATAGCGTCAATGATGCCGCCGTCAGATAAAAAATGTTGTCCGAAGCGCTTTCGGGCGATGTGTTGCATGCAAACAGGAAGGTGCGAGCGGGGTTAAGGCTCGCGAATTTCCACAAAGGCGCGGGCGCGTACATCACGGGCCCAGGTTGCGTAAGCTTCTTCCGCTCGGGAGGCTTTTAAAGTGCTGCGCATCTGCTCGCGCTGCTGCGCCAAACTGAGCTCAACGCGCCTGCGTTCAATCAATTGAATCAGATGCACGCCAAAGCGAGAAACGGAGGGCTGGCTGATTTCGCGGTCTTTCAGGCGGTCTAAAACCGCATCGAACTCGGGAACAAACATGCCCGGAACAGACCAGCCTAGATCGCCACCTTGGGCTGCGCTCCCATCTTGGGACACATCGCGGGCAGCCGCTTCAAAAGAAGTGGCTCCCGACATGATGCGTTGGCGTACCTCGGCCAAGCGGGCACTGGCTTGATTGGCAGTTAATTTCTCGCTAGTGCGCAACAAAATATGCCGTGCGCGGGTTTGGACAACGGTTTCAACCAAAGCGCCAGCGCGGCGATCAATGACCTTGAGCAGGTGAAAGCCCGCATCAGAGCGAACCAACTCCGATACTGCACCAACGCCCAGTGCTTGGGTTGCCGTCACAAAACTCGCAGGATACCGGTCGGCACGGCGCAGGCCCAATTGCCCGCCATTTTTTCGTTCTGAGGCAGAAAATTCTAGGACTAAAGCCTCGAACTTTTCACCGGCAAGCACGCGGGCGCGCAATTGTTGGGCTTGGGTTTGGGCAAGGGTGATTTGGGCTGGGGTTGGTTTTTCAGGCAGCGCAATTAAAAGCTGTGCGAGGTTGATGTCTTGTGCCAATGGGTCGGTGTTCGTTGCTTGGCGATCGGCCAGTGCGCGGTCGACTTCGGTATCGCTGATACGCAAGCGGTTATCGACTTCGCGCTCATGCAAACGGGTGACCATCAATTGGTCACGCAATTGATCTCTAAAAGTGGTGACACTGGAGCCTTTGGCTTGCAGGCTTTTATGAAGCTGACTCACGTCCATTTGGTTTTGCGCAGCCACATTGCGCTCTGCTTGGTCCATGGCGGCAGCATCGATGCGTATTCCTGTTTCACGCGCAAGCTGAAGCTGCGCGCGATCACTGATCATGCGTTCAAGCACTGCGCTTCGAAGTTCAGAAGGGGAAGGCAGGGCCAGGCGTTGTTGCGCCCGTTGCTCGGTGACTTGCTGGATCTGAAGCGTTAATTCGGCGTGGGTAATCGGCTCGGAGTTCACCAACGCCACAATAAAGTCGGCAGCTTGGTTGGTTTGGGCGTGGCCAAGCGTGTTGCCAAAAAGAAGGAGGGCGATGGCCCAAGTGTGCAATTTCATAGTGATCAATCGTAATTACTGAAACGGCTGAGAGTGCTGCCGGTATCACGCAGGTTTTGGTAGCGTGAAATATTGGTCGTCAAGGATTTTTGCGGGCTGAGGCCTATACGGGTGAAACCCACAAACTCCAACTGGAACATCACGCTTGAAGTTGAGGTGCTCACACTGGTTTGGACGCGGTCTAAGACCACCCGACCCAACCAACAACCTGCATCGTACTCGAGGCCCAAGACGGTATTGATAAGGCGCCCTTCCGTGAGGCTGTAATTGACTCGCCCAACAGCGTAGTAGCGCCCTTCCCCCTCGCCTTGACCCGCACCTAAATTACGCCCTTTGTCGCCCCACAGATCGTTCAGCGGCCACTGGCCACTGGCTTCGATTTGTTCGCTCAAATTGCGTTGAAAGCGGTAGGCCATATTGAAAACACGGTAGTTGCCTGGGCTGTAGCGTGCGCCCACCACGGCCCGGCCTAACTCATCGGTTTTGCCGTTGTATTGCAGCATCGAGTCCAGCATCCAACGTTCGTTCAAATTGACCCCAGCACTTAAAAGAACATCGCTAAAACCTGCCAAAGCACCGGTGACAAGTTGGTCGGCAAAGCGCAGTCTTTGTGCGACCCCAAACCGAGCGAGTTGTACGCCTGAGTCGGCGTCTAAGTAACGTGTCGTCAGCCCAAGCGTAAGCAAATTATTATCCGAAATTCTGTCATTACCTACATAGGCATTTTCGGTAAAGATCGTCGCAAAATTAAAGTCGTTTAAGCCGGTGTCATAAAAGGGAAGAAGACTTTGGTTGACATAAGGTGTGTTGACGTAAAAGGCCCGCGGCTCCAACGTTTGCAGCAAGCCTCTTCCTCCCAGCGTAGTTTCGCGCTCAAAAACCAAACCACTGTCTAGACTGAACGTTGGCACCGTAATTGCCGCCGTTTGGCTGCCGTTGTAAATCGCATCGTACTGGTAGCCTCGGGTGTGCAGTTGGAGTTTGGGAGTGATAAAACCGGCCGGACGAATAAACGGGTAGCTGACTTGGGCTAAGCCAAAAATTCGCTGTGCGTTGGGCTGGCCGGTTAACTTGCTCAGAGATTCAAACTGCGTAAAGTCACCGTCGATCGACCAATCAAATCCTGCTGTGTTGTAGCGGGCGTAGCGACCAGTCATCTGCGGTACGCGGTCGTAGGGTGGCGTAATCGGCGCGCTGATGTCTTGCAGGGTTTGCCATTTCAAAACTTTGACACTCGATGAAAAATACCCTCTTCCCCAAGACGCCGTCACATCGGCTGGCAGCAAGCGTGGAGAGGCGCCTGGCGCTAGTGTGGCATTGGGGAAGTCTCGCCAATAGTCATCATCACTGACCCGACTGATGTTAAGGGCGACCCCCACCCCGCCAATGGGGGTGCTCATGGCGCCGTTTTGAACCAAGGATCCACTCCAACGATCTAAGTTTCGCAGCTTGTCCGACGGCATGTAGCTCATGCGGGCAGTACCCGCGTAACTGGGCTCAAGGTAGCGAAACTCGCCACCCACATTGACACCGCGGGCAGCCATGTAGACCGGAGTGAGGGTGGCATCGCGGTTGGGCGCAATGTCAAAGTAATAGGGGGTCGTTACTTCGGTGCCGTTGGCTGTGTCAAAGGCAACCGTGGGCGGCAAAAAGCCAGATTTGCGCTTACTTGAAAGCGGAAAACTGATTGGCAAAACGCCAAGTACGGGAACCCCTTTGAAATACAAAAACGCGCTTTGAGCGACCCCAATGTCTTCGTCATTGTCAAAATCAATGCGGGCTGCTTTGAGAATCCAATCAGGGAGCCAGTCGGGGCCAGGTTTACGTCTGCATGTCGTGTAGGTCGCTTGGTGAACGGTTAGGTGGGTGCTGTCAATAAAATCAGCGCGTTTGGCTTGGCCGCTGGCGTCGTTTTGTAAAAATTGGTAGCGAGGTTCGGTGAAAAAACCTTTGAAGGCATCCAGCTCCACTTCCATATAAGGGCCTTCATAGCGATTGCCGTCACGGTTAACAAGCACATTGCCCTTGGCACGGGCCATGTCGGTCGCGTGCTCGTACTCCAACCGGTCACCCTTAACGACCATCCCAGGCTTACGCAGCACGGCATCGCCTTCGGCAATCGTTTCTAAATCGGTACTTCCGCTGAGCGAATCGGCCTGAACAAAAACAGGCGCAGATTTCGTTTGTTCTTTGTTGATATCTGCTTCAAGACGGGCCGTAGGCTTAAGGCGCAGCGGTGGGTCTGTGACGGTTTGGGCAAAACCAGTGTTAGTCACGCCCATGCCCAGCCAAAGCACCATTCCAGCGCACAGAAGCAGACTTCGACAAGACCCCTGCGCAGGGAAGCCAGGCACTAAATAAGACATGAAGAGGCGGGATTGATCACAAAAAGATAGAAAATGGATTATCCATGACCCCGGCCCCTCTTTTCACCCCTTTCGTTACCTCTTAGCCATGCCACTGCCAGACTCTGACTCCCCTAACCCCGACCCTGCCCCGATGGAGCAAGCGCCGTTGTGGCAAGACGAGCAACGACAAAAACAGTTTCAAGCGTGGCTGGAGGGAGTCAGCGATCGCTTTTCCCTTGATCGTGCGAGCGTTCGTCTAGCTTCTGCCGATGCCAGTTTTCGGCGGTATTTGCGCGTGAACACCAAGCAAGGGGCGTTCGGACCCACCTTGATCATCATGGACGCGCCTCCAGACAAGGAAAACAGCCAGCCTTTCGTCCAGATAGCCACACTTTTAGAAAATGCGGGTATTCGCTCTCCGCAGGTGCTGGATTGGAATGAACCCCATGGATTCATGTTGCTTACCGATTTAGGCAGCCTCACCATGATGCAAGTGATGGACCCGAAACGTCCGCCTCCGCTGGATTTGTATTTGCAGGCTGTAGATGCGCTGATCGCGTGGCAGTTGGCCTCGCGCGAAGGCGTATTGCCGCCGTATGACTACGCATTGCTTCGCCGTGAGATCGATCTTTTCCCGCAGTGGTACCTGAAGGAACACCGCAAAGTCACGCTCAACGCAAAACAAACCAAGGTGATGGAAGATGCGTTTGAAGCCATCATCGCTAGCAACCTGCGCTGGCCCTCTGTCTACGTTCACCGTGACTTTATGCCCCGCAATTTGATGGTGGCCGATGAAGCGCAATCCCTTGGCGCGTTGGGTGTGTTGGATTTTCAAGATGCGGTGTACGGCCCGATCACTTATGACATCGCCAGCCTCATGCGCGATGCGTTTTTGAGCTGGGACGAAGATTTTTGTTTAGACGTCACCATCCGGTATTGGGACAAAGCCCGAAAAGCCGGACTGCCAGTGGGTGATGATTTTGGTGATTTTTACCGTGGCGTAGAGTGGATGGGTTTGCAACGCCATCTCAAAATTGCTGGTATTTTTGCGCGGCTGACCCTGCGCGACGGTAAGCCCAAATACTTGGCCGATACGCCCCGCTTCATAAGCTACATCCGCGCTACCTGCGGCCGCTACATTGAGCTCAAACCCCTGCTACGTTTAATTGAAGACATTGAGGGGATTGTTCAACCCATCAATCTGGCTTACCCGCGTCTAAACAACACGGATTAGCCCATAAATCTGCTTCCCCCAATGCCCCGCTTTTACTGCCCAGCCGAGTTGCGAACAGGCCTAACGCTTGAGCTTCCGCCAGGACCTGCGCGGCATGTGCAAGTTTTGCGGCTGCAGCCAGGCGACGCTATCACCCTGTTTAACCATGGCCCCGATTGGGATGGCTTAGACAAGCACCAAGGTGGAGAGTTTGAGGCCACGGTGACGCAGATGGGACGCAGCAACGTTCAAGTCCAGATTGGAAAGCACCATGCCATTGAACGAGAAAATACCAATGCAGTGCATTTGGCCATCGGCATGCCAGCCAACGAACGCATGGACTGGTTGGTTGAAAAAGCAGTCGAGCTTGGCGTTGCCAGCATTCAGCCTCTGATGACCCAACGAACGGTCTTGCGCCT
>Ga0209444_10001476_pt1 | contig 12926 bp, 12 predicted proteins | sample LauGreFaBDMM15DN_2_FD_188215 | JGI IMG/M metagenome (GOLD analysis project Ga0209444, IMG submission 188215) | Freshwater lake microbial communities from Lake Michigan, USA - Fa13.BD.MM15.DN (SPAdes) (version 2) | ecosystem: Environmental > Aquatic > Freshwater > Lake | place: Lake Michigan...
CTTTGCTGTTGATACAGGTGGAACCTTCACCGACCTGATGGTCGCCGATGAAAACGGCGTCCTCAGCATGTTCAAGGCGTCCACCACACCGTCCGACCCAGTCGCGGGGGTGATCGAAAGTCTCCGCATAGCTGCCTATGCCTGGTAATCCTCCCATAAATTACTAGAGTTCAAAAGTAGAATTTTTTCGGCAGACTTATGCGCAAGACCAATCAAATCAGTTCGTTCAAAATCATATCCACCTCATGGCCCAGGCTGAACACCTAATCAATTCAAATTGCCGTGTAGCCGCCATCAATCATCAGTATTTCACCACAAACATAATTTGAGGCATCAGAAGCAAGATAAAGAACCATATCGGCAACCTCTATCGGCGTTCCAAACCTTCGAGCGGGTGTTTTTGCCTTCATGGCCCCCCCCTTTTTTGGATCGCCCCAGGCTTTTTCTCCCATTGGCGTTAAAATAACATTCGGGCAAATTGCATTTGTTTGGATGTTATATTTTGCCCATTCTGACGCCATAACTTTTGTTAGCATATTAAGTCCGCCCTTTGATGTGCAATAAGCGCCATGATCATCAAGGGCATTTACGCCCGATTGAGATGATAAATTAATGATTTTTCCCTTGCCACGTTCGATCATTCCGGGAACAAAATGGCGGGCTAATAAGAAAGGGGCGCGCAAATTAACCTTCATTGTATTTTCCCAGTCTTCAACCTTTGCTTCCAACAATGGATCAAGCAATGCAATTCCAGCATTATTGACAAGAATATCTATGCCAGCAAATGCATCAATCGCCTCCCTACCGATTTTATCTACCCCTTCTAAACTCGCTAAATCAGCAGTAATTGATATACATCGCCGCCCCATACTTAAGATTTTTTTTTGTAAGGTTTCTAAGTCGTTTTTGTCACGACCTACAATCACGATATCAGCGCCAGCGTCAGCGAGCACAATCGATGTGGTATAACCGATGCCCTTTGATGCTCCCGTAACAAGAACTCGCTTTCCAGTTATCGAAAATCTATTTTGCCATTCATTCATCAAAAGAGTTCCTTTTCAAATTATGGGTCGTCAGACATGCCCCTTGTTTTGTCAGATTTGAATATTACCGAAGAATTAGCCTCTAATCTTGAAATGAAAACTTCCGAAATTCTCAATTTCTATATCTTGCAGAGCTAAGTCATGGCTGAATTTGTATGTTCAGCTCATCCATTGCCCACCATCAACATTATAAGTTTGCGAAACAATATAATCGCTCTCGTTCGAAGCTAAAAAAATGGCAATGCCAGTTAGATCTTCTGCGGTTCCCATGCGCCCATAGGGCACGCTTTCCCCAACAATTTTTTTCTTTTCACCACGGGGGCGATTTTCATGTTTTGCAAAAAGAGTGTCTACGCCATCCCAATGTTCCCCATCAACGACACCGGGTGAAATGGCGTTCACATTGATCTTATACTTGATCAGATTAAGACCAGCAGATTGTGTCAGGCTAATAATGGCCGCTTTCGTCGCGCAATAAACGGCAACAAGGGCTTCACCACGTCGACCGGCCTGACTTGCCATATTAATGATTTTTCCTCCCTTTGCGCGGGCGATCATGGATTTGGCAACTGCTTGCATCATGAACAGTGGTCCTGACAAGTTTACAGCTAAAAGAGAATCGTAGCCTTCGCGGGTAATATCAACAATAGGCGCGAGGTCAAAAATAGCTGCATTATTTATCAGAATATCAATTCCACCATGACGCTTTTCGACTTCCGCAACACACGCATCGATCGAAATCTGATTTGTCACATCAAGCGCAACCGCACTGGCATGAGGGCCTATACGTTTTGCAGTTTCTTCGGCTCGTTGAATATCGATATCTGCAATAACGACATACGCGCCTTCTCTAACGTACGCTTCTGCAAATGCCGCCCCTATTCCGCGCGCTGCACCGGTAATGATTGCTACTTTATTTTGAAGGCGCATTATATTTGCTTCCTTTGTGCTCGATGTCGATCGTTCTCTAACAAATTATACTTAACAAGACACAATCTGAGCCATCTGAGTTTTAATTTAGCCCCATTTAACGATGATATTAATAGGATCTGACTCAGATAAGGGTTAAGTATTCATACTTTGACCCATTCGGAGAGCGTCTTCAAGAGGTTTCTGGCTGGGCTATGATTGAACCGCTACTCGCACTCTTTAACGGATCCTGAGCCTCGCTTATCGTTTTTCAACTTGCTGTTCCATTTTAATAGCATACTAATAATCTGGTTAAGATAATTTTTCGTCAAAGGGGGAACACGTTATGGCGATCAAGAGTTTACCAAATTGCATGATCAAACTTGGGTGTTTGGCAGCACTAACAACAATTCTCACTGCGGGCGTCGTAAACGCAGAAGCAATAACAGCAAAAAAAGGTGAGACAGCTAATCTAGTTCTACTACCTAAATTTCTTGGTATTTTGCCATTTGATCAAGCGAGGCGAGGCGCAGAAGAAGCTCACAAGGATCTCGGAAATAAGGGCAGCCTGCAATACATCGGGCCAACCCCTGAGAATAGCGTTGCTGGTCAGATAGAAATGCTAACGACAGCTACAACTCAAAAGCAGAATGTAGTCATGCTGTCTAACAACGCTGGTGACCAGATATCAGTGGCCGCCGAGGCAGCGCAAGCAGCAGGAACGAAGGTTGTGACTTGGGACTCTCCCATTCCATCAGCCAAGGGTGAAACAGTATTTGTGGCGCAAGTTGACTTCAACCAGATCGGTGTCGTGATGGCTGACATGGCGCATACGATGATGGGCGGCTCAGGCGAGTTTGCTGTGCTTTCGGCAACGCCCGACGCAGCCAACCAGAACGCATGGATTGCGGCGATGAATACCGCCCTAAAAGGTGACAAGTACAAGAACATGAAACTGGTTGACACGGTTTATGGTGATGATCAGGCTGAAAAGTCCTATAATGCAGCACTTGCGCTTGTGGATAAACATCCAAATATCAAAGTAATCATGGCACCAACCTCGGTCGGTATCGTGGCGGCCGCCAAGGCCATGCAGGATGAAAAGATGTGCGACAAGGTTAAAGTTTCTGGCCTTGGAGTGCCAGCGGAAATGGTAAGTTACACCATGAACGGCTGTGCTCCAGAGTTTGCCCTATGGAGCTTCGTCGACCTTGGATACCTGACTTATTACACGAGTTATTTGCTGGCGACCGGCGCCATCAAGGGTAAAGAGGGTGAAGAAATTGTCGCAGGGCGGATGGGTAACTTCAAAATCGAGAAAGATCCAACACGTGCGGCTGGTAATCGTATTCTTATGGGACCGTTTACCGTTTACAACAAAAGCAACGTAGAAGCCGCTGCAAAATAACGAATGCCAAATTTATAACAACGCGGCCGCACGTGCTGTGGCCGCGTTTGACTTTTCCTTTAATATCCAACCCGGGGTAGTCACTTGGCAACGCCAGTCCTTGAACTCCGCAATGTTTCCAAAAGCTTTGCCATGACGGCAGCTCTTTCTGATATTTTTCTTTCGGTTTTACCTGGTGAGATTCACGCGATAGTTGGCGAAAATGGGGCAGGAAAATCAACGCTGATAAAGGTCATAACGGGGGTCTATCAGCCTGACGCGGGTGAAATCTTGCATGATGGAAAACCGGTAACTATTCGCAACACCCATGAAGCGCAGGGATTGGGTATTGCAGCAATGTACCAAGAGCCTATGGTTTTCCCCGATCTGGACGTTGCTGAAAACATTTTTATCAGCCACCGAAACATTGGCGTATTGATGAATTGGGCCAAGCTTTATGAGAGCTCGGAAGAGGTGATTTCACGTCTTGGTGTAACCCTCGATGCGCGTCGGGCCGCGAGTGGCTTGACACTAGCCGAGCAACAAACCGTAGAAATCGCCAGAGCCCTCTCACTCAATGTAAAAGTGCTCATCATGGATGAGCCGACGGCGTCATTATCTGCTCACGAAGTTGAGCGTCTACTGTCAATCGCAAAGGCATTGAAGGCTCGAGGCGTAGCCGTACTCTATATCAGTCATCGATTGGATGAAATTTTCAGAATTGCCGACAGGGTCACAGTACTGCGTGATGGCAAGCTTATATCCACAAGGCCGATCGCTCAAGTTACCCATGATAGCATGGTAAAAGATATGGTCGGCCGCGCATTGGACACGTTTGCAACCAAGACCAAAGCAAACGAGCATGGTGATTTACTGTTATCGGTTGAGAACCTGGGGTTGGAAGGTATTTTTAGAGGCGTGACATTTGACATTCATAAAGGTGAGGTCCTTTGTTTCGCCGGCTTGGTTGGATCGCGGAGAACCGATGTTGGCCTAGCCATTTTTGGAATATCGCCGGCTACTCAAGGTACGATTAAGTTTGCTGGCTATAGCGTCACGGTGAGCACGCCACAGCAGGCAATGGAACTCGGTATTGCCTATGTTTCAGAAGATCGACGCAAGATGGGTCTTGCCATGACGATGCCCATTTACGCCAATGCCTCGCTGCCCAGTCTGAAAAAGTTCTTGCGTCATTTCGGGCTTATTGACAGGACAGCCGAAGACGCTATGGCGGAGAGCTATCGTGAGCGGCTATCTATTCGATCCCCCGATGTAAAAATTGAGGTTGGCAAACTCTCGGGCGGCAATCAGCAGAAGGTGATGCTCGCAAAGTGGCTTGAAACTAAACCACGTCTTTTAATCTTTGATGAACCTACCCGTGGGGTGGACGTTGGAGCAAAAGCAGAGGTGCACAACATCATTCGCGAGTTGGCAAAACAGGGCGTTGCCGTTCTCGTTATCTCTTCCGATCTTCCAGAAGTCATGGCGCTGGCAGACCGTGTACTCGTGATGCGTGAAGGCCAGCAGATGGGCATCTTCGATATCTCCGACTGTAGCCAGGAACGCGTCATAGCACTCGCGACAGGCCAGAAGGCTGAGGTATCAATGGCATGATCAAGTTTTTTCGTGAATTTCATCCACATACCCTCCGTATTATTGCGTTGGCGATTGTTCTGATGCTGACAATCTTGTTCTTTGCTTCCCAGATCGACGGTTACTTTTCACCTCGAATGCTCAACCGTATCGCTACAAGCGTCGCTGTAATCCTGCCGATTGCCATTGGCCAAGCGATGGTCGTTATAAGCCGCAACATTGATCTTTCTGTTGGTTCGATAGTAGGCATTTCGGCCTATCTGATCGGGGACTATCTCGGCACGCATCCTGACATACATCCCGTAATCGTAGTCGGTATGGCTCTTGCGCTGGGCTCACTGTGCGGTGCGATCAATGGCGCTCTTGTCGCCTATGGCCGCGTCCCTTCAATTATTGTGACACTGGGCACATTGGCATTGTTCCGCACCTATCTCGTGGAATACTCTGGTGCTCGCTCCATCACAACATCCGGCCTCCCTGAATGGCTGGTAGATTTGCCACAAAGGACCATATTCTCCATTGGCAGTTTTGATATGCGCTTAACGGTTGCTATGTCGCTTGTCGCAGCAATTGTCTTCTGGGTTGCATTGTCAAGACTTCGCGTTGCCAGAAAACTTTATGCGGTGGGCTCCAACCCCGATGCAGCAATTATTGCTGGAATCAATTCATCACTGGTGGTTTTTGTGAGTTTTGTGCTTAGCGGTATGCTAGCCGGGCTTGCCGGTTTTATGTTTCTGGCCAAGTTTGGCAATATCACGGTTGTTGCTGGATTAGGCTTTGAGCTAAAATCTGTTGCAGCAGTCGTTGTTGGCGGAGTCAATATATTTGGCGGATCAGGTTCCATCATTGGTGTCGTTATCGGTACCGTACTGGTAGACACGATTGATAACAGCCTAACGCGTTGGGCTATTGTTAGCGAATTCTGGCGCGAGGCGCTACTTGGAATGCTGATTATGATTGCGGTGGCAACCGACACTTTTATGGCAAGGTCATTTGGCCGAATGAAAGGAAAAACCAAATGACATTGGAAAAACTTAAAAGTTGGGAAGGACTGTTATTAATCATTCTCATTTTGACCATACTGGCGAATGCAACGCTCGCTCCTCAGTTCCTAACCTTGCAAAACCAAATCAACCTTTTCCAACTTTCGATTGAGAAAATCATTGTGGCGCTTGCCATGACACTAATCATCATAAATGCAGAGATCGATCTTTCAGTGGCGTCCATTATGGGTCTGGCAGCCTGCACATTCGGAGTGCTTGTGGAGAATGGAACGCCTGCAGGATTTGCCATTCTTTTTTGCATTTTATTGGGAGCTCTTGCAGGCGCTTTCAACGCACTCTGGATTGCCTATTTTCATATTCCTTCTCTTGTGGTTACTCTCGCAATGCTCATCATGTATCGCGGCATTGCTCGCGTACTTCTTGAAGACCGAGGCATTAATGGCTTCCCGCAATGGTTCGGCGATCTCGGACAAAAGGCGTTCTTTGGTCCGTTTCCACTAGGGCTCTTCATATTCTTTTTGTTTCTCATCGTATTGGGGGTGGTTCTGCATCGAACTGGATTTGGCCGAGAGGTATTCGTGATTGGAACGAACGCAGAGGTTGCTCGCTTTTCAGGAGTCCGAGTATCACGTGTCAAAACAATCCTTTTCGTTGTTTCGGGCGCCGTCTCGGCTTTAGCTGGGCTTCTTTATGCGGGGCGGCTCGCGTCAGTCCGTGGCGATGCGGCAGCAGGCTTCGAACTAGACATTATTACGATGGTTCTGTTAGGCGGGGTCAGTGTCTTCGGCGGGCGCGGCACGATTATCGGCGTCTTGTTCTCAATCCTGATCGTACTCAATCTGCGCAATGGCATGGCACTAATGAACATCACTGGTCATATCCAAACGGCAGTGATCGGCCTGCTTTTGATAATATCAGTCCTCGGTCCTAATCTCGCGGAGCGTGTCCGATTCTCTGGAAGGGTCAAAACGACGATTTGATTGCCTTTAGTTGAGGTAGGTTTTGTGAAACGTTACAGATTAAATGTTTAACCAAACTCGGTGGTGAAATCGTCGGACAAGCTAACCTGAATTGAAATTTGGAATGACCTTATCAAAGGAGGTTTTTAATGGGAAACATGGTTCGAAAGGCATTCGCCCTCAGGCTCAAGCCGGGATCACTCGACCAGTATATATACTGGCATAACAACATCTGGCCAGAATTGAAGGAGGAAATTGCCAGACAGGGTATCGCCGAGATAATCCTTTACCAGATAGATGATCAGGTCTTTCTGTTTTCAAGTGTCAAGGATGAAGGTGCCTGGAACCGTCTATGGGAAAGTGAATTACACCATCGTTGGGCGAGGGAGCACATGGAACCGTTAATGCACTATCGCGATGATGGCGTCGTCGATGCAGTCGAGATGCGTGAAATCTGGCATTTCAAACCAGAAGATAAGGTTTAATCAATGATAACGCCTGATGTGATCATTGTTGGTGCCGGCTCGGCTGGGTGCGCATTGGCAAACCGTCTTTCAAGCGACCCCTCGATAAATGTACTGTTGCTTGAAGCAGGTGGATCCGACGAACGTGACGCTATCCGCGTTCCACGGGAGTATTTTTCACTTTGGGATACCGATGTTGATTGGCAATATGTTTCGACGCCGCAACGCGGTACCTCGAACCGAACACACAAAATGCCGCGGGGCAAAGTACTCGGTGGCACCAGTAGCCTCAATGGGATGGTATACCTTCGTGGTGCGAAGTCTGACTATGATGGCTGGGCATCAAATGGTTGTCCTGGCTGGGACTGGAATAGTCTTTTGCCGGAGTTTGAGGGTCTTGAAAAATGGCTCAAGCCTGCCGTACTTGATCCACTAAATGAACTTTCACACGCGATGGTCGAGGCAGCCATAGAAAGTGGATTCACCCGAAGATCAACCTTTGACGCTGGCTATCTCGAAGGATCTGGCTGGAACAAGTCTTGTATTTCCAAAGGAGAGAGAAACAACACCAATCGCGCCTTCATTCAGCCGATTCGCAATCGTAAGAACCTCACCGTTAGGTCCAACGCTATTGTTGCCAAGCTGGCAATGGATGGTATGCGCGCGCAAGGGGTCGTGCTTGATAACGGCGAACTGATCAAAGCGGGCGAAGTGGTGTTATGTGCAGGAGCATTTGACACACCGCGTATCTTGCTGATGTCAGGCATCGGCCCGGCAGACCATTTGACCAAACTCGGCATTGCCGTTTGCGCTGATGTCCCGGTCGGAGAAAACCTCACCGATCATCTTTTGATTGGCATTGTCTATAACGCGAAGCGAGAAATATCCGAGCTTAACGCACTATGCACGGAGGGGTGCGCATTTGCGCGGTCAACAGCAGACCGTCAAGATTGCGACATTGAGATATCATTCGCAACCAAGCCACATTTTGCCCCAGAAGCCACGGATAACTTACCACGTTTCACCATTATCCCCGGCATCACCAAGCCAAAGAGCAGAGGCACGGTTCGACTGTCCTCCGCCGATCCGAGGGGACGGTTAGAAATTAATCCAAACTACTTTGATGATCCCGACGATATGAAAACGATGATTTGTGCGGTGCGGCTCAGCAGAGAGATCGGGAAACAGCCTGCCTTGGCCCAATGGACAAGTGGCGAATGGTGGCCAGGAACAGACGTTGAGAGTGACGAAGCAATTTCCAAGTATATAGAGGACGGTGTAAGTACTTGGTTTCATCCGGTAGGTACGTGCCGAATGGGAATAGGGTCGAACAGCGTCGTGGACCCTAATTTACGCGTGCATGGTATCCAGAACTTACGTGTTGCCGATGCCTCAATCATGCCTGAAATAGTAGGTGTGAACACTCACGGTGCCAGCGTCATGATAGGTTGGAAGGCTGGCAGTCTTATGCTCGTGTCGTAGAGCATCTTCCAAAGAAATAGACACCAGCAGGTCTTGCTTCATAATCGCTTATGAGGGCTGTTGTTTCATTGAGAAACAACCGATTTACAGGTGCGCCAAGACGCAATGCTGAAAAATTGGAACGGTGCTTTTATCTATCACCTGGCATCGGAAACTAGCATTTCAATAGACCATGGGTCGATGATATATTACCCTACAATGACGACCTGAGTGGACAGTCCATTATGGACAACTATTCTGGTATTTAGGGAGGGGTATTTTGGCCGAAGCATTTACAGGAAAACGAAATAAACGCGGTGACTGGATACCGGAAGAACACCTGAATGTGGCCCCTGTATTCGTCTGGCCGATAAAGCCACTGGCCTTTTTAAAGTATCTGTTCGGATTCCCCGGCTACTTCCTGCCTTACGGGGTGATCTACATGGCAGTACCTATGATCACATGGCTCTACTTTACACCAGCGATGGAAGAGATGAGGACATTTGCGCTGGGTTGGATAGCCTATACATTCATCCGCAATATCATTCTCATTTCGATCGTCATCCTACTTTGGCAAGGCTGGCTGCATTGGAGAAAGGCGCAAGGCACGGACTGGAAATATTCCAACAAATGGTTCGCCCGTAACAATCCTATTTTCATGTTCAGAAACCAAACTCTTGACAATCTATTCTGGACCTATGTAAGCGCTGTTCCGATCTGGACGGCTTATGAAGTGGTGACGATGTGGCTTTACGCCAACAACCGCATTCCCTTTGTTTCACCAGAGGAACATCCTCTTTATTTTGTTTTTATGATGATCCTTGTCCCCCTAATGCGAGAGACCCATTTTTATCTCATTCATCGTCTCATTCATTGTGCCCCGCTTTATAAATGGGTGCATTACCTCCACCACAACAATGTTGATCCAGGGCCAGTCTCTGGTCTTGCCATGCACCCACTCGAACATCTTTTATATTGGAGCGGCGTTCTTATACATTGGGTCATCCCGTCTCACCCAATCCATGCTCTGTTCCATACCCAACATGCGGCCATCACACCGGCTCAAGGCCATGCCGGATTTGATCGCATCGTGTTGCTTGAAGGTATTCACGTCAAAACAGGTGACTATTTTCACTATCTCCACCACAAATATTTCGAATGCAACTATGGTGGCGATGGGCCGGTAAATCTGGATCGAGCCTTCGGTACTTTTCACAACGGCTCGGAAGAAGCAGGTCGCCTTATGAATGAACGTTTCATGGCGCGCGCTGCCCAGCAAGTAAAGCGTGAAGGTCAATCGTGAAGTATCGCAGTTTTGGCCGCACCGGATGGCAGGTTAGCGAAATCGGGTTTGGTGCATGGCAAATAGGTGGTGACTGGGGCAAGGTTAACGACAAGGATTCTGTCGATACATTGCTTCATTCTTTCGCCAAGGGTGTGAACTTTGTCGATACGGCAGAGCTTTATGGCGATGGCCATAGTGAGACAATAATCGGCCAGGCATTGAAGCAATGGAAAGGCGAGAAGATCTATGTAGCAACAAAGGTCCGCCCTGTGGTCTGGCCATCGCCGGATGATGATTCACCGCAGATGCGTGGCCGCTTTCCCGAATGGTACTTGCGAGACAACGTTGAAAAATCACTGAAACGCCTGGGCGTTGAGCAAATCGATTTGTTCCAGCTTCATAGCTTTATGCCATTGGGGCTTGTTGAACTGGATTGGCTTGAAACCCTGTTAAAGCTCTGCCGAGAGGGAAAGATCGACCGGATCGGTATTTCCTTGCGCGATAACCGCCCGAATGAAGGGGTTGAACTAGCGCGGGCAGGATTAGTTGATTCCCAACAAGTAATATTCAACATGTTTGAACAGCGGCCGCGTTTGGCTTTGTTTCCCGAAGGTGGGGCATCACGCACAGCCTTCATCGCTCGCGTACCTCTGGACTCAGGCTCTCTCACCGGAAGTTGGACACGTCAATCCTATGCTTCTTGGGAGATTGGGGGTCAGCCTTACAAAATGTTCCGGGGTGACCGGTTCACCGAAACGATGAACCGTTTGGAGCGACTGCAAGCACTTTGCAAGCCGTACTTCGCAAATCTTGCAGAAGCTGCGATTCGCTTTGTGTTAAGCGAACCGGAAGTCTCCACACTGATACCCGGCATGAAAAATCGCCATGAAGTCGATCTCAACATTGCCTATTGCGACGACACTATCTTTCCGCAAGAACTCAAAGATAAATTGGTTGAGCACATGTGGGTCAGGAATTATTACACATGAACGACCATGAGTTTGAACGTATGCTGCCCTGGCAATTGCGGGAAGAACTGGCCAAGCGCCCCGTTGCCTATGTGCCCGTTGGAACTTATGAGTGGCATGGAGAACATTTGCCTGTTGGGCTTGATTCGCTCACTTCCCACGGTATTTGTTTGCGTGCTGCTGAAACAGATGGCGGCATTGTGTTGCCACCTTTGTACTACGGAACGGGTGGAGGGCACGGACACTATATGTGGTCAATGATGATGCCCGAGGCACATGAAATTGAAAGTCAACTCGACCTCACGCTGACGAAACTCAAAGGCTTTGGTTTTAAGTTGGCCGTTTTGTTCTCGGGACATTTTCCGCCTGAACAGCTGGACATGATCGATCGTCTCGCTCTCAAACAAAACGATAGACGCATGAAAGTTGTTTCGTATGCGGTAAACCGCATTAAAGGTCTAAAATTCGAACCTGATCACGCGGCGTTATTTGAGACTATGCTTCTCGCAGCTCTTCACCCTCACTTGGTGCAACTCGACAAGCTGCCAACTCTGTCAAAACAGCCCCCGCCGCCTGATGAAGACCCCTTTGGCTTACAACGGCACGATCCGACGCACGAACTTCACGGGATTTTTGGTCCCGATCCTCGGTTGTTCAATGCGGTAGATGCATCTGAACTCTTACATTGTTCTGTTAGCTGGCTCGTGTCTATGGTTCAAAAGAATCTTAAGAGCCAAGCTGGAACTGATTAGAACGGTAATATAATCGAACTTTCAAAAAACATCACTGAATCAGGTGATCGGCGAAATTTAAACCAGAAGAGTGGGATCACTACAATGAGGTGGAGAGACCGCCATCTACGGCTAACACGTGCCCGTTGACGTAGCTCGCAGCATCCGAGGCGAGAAATACCGCTGCACCTCCTAACTCCTCAAGATTAGCCCAGCGCCCGGCTGGCGTGCGGGATTCAACCCATTGGGTGAACACTTTGTCTGCGAGGAGTGCGGCATTAAGTTCGGTAGCAAAAAAGCCGGGTGCCAAGGCATTCACAGTAATGCCGCTCCGCCCCAGTTCTGCTGCCATGGAGCGGGTGATTCCGTGGAGGCCAGCTTTGGCTGCCACGTAGGCATGTATAGTCTGGCGACCAAGAATAGCAACGATCGAGCCCGTATTGATGATGCGTCCATATTTGCGCGGTAGCATAAGCCTTGCCGCGTCGCGTGCTAGGCGGAAGCAGGCGGACAGATTTACGGAAATCACTCGATCAAAATCTTCATCCGTCCATTCGGTGAGGGAGCGGCGATGCTGAATCCCAGCGTTGTTGACCAAGATGTCGAGCTTACCATGTTTAGCAACAATGGCTTCCAACGCCGTCCGAGCAGCAACCGAATCAGTCACATCGAACGCCATCGCCTCGGCGCCAATCTCAGCAGCAACTTCGGCCAAAACTGTCTTGTCGCGTCCATTAATAACTACGTGAGCGCCATTGTCCCTCAGCGCTTTCGCCATGGCTAAACCCAATCCGCGCGACGCACCCGTAACAAGTGCAACACGGCCTTCAAGGGAAAAAATGTTCATATCGCCAACCTTCTACTTAACAAACAAGCATCCATCATTTCGCAGTGGAAATAGTTAGAGGTGACAGAAACGAAATTAGGGCTAGTATCTATAATGTAAACAGAACGTTAAAGATATTGCTAGACGGCACATGCGGTTGAGGCCAAACAAAAATAGCTGAGAACAATCGACGAGATAAGTTGTACCGCTTAATGGTATCCTTAATACGCTCCGGCAGAGAAATTTTCAAAATAAAGCCCGTCTTTGTGCGCCCTGTCTTAGCCCCGAAAGTTGAA
>Ga0209444_10001478_pt1 | contig 12923 bp, 1 predicted proteins | sample LauGreFaBDMM15DN_2_FD_188215 | JGI IMG/M metagenome (GOLD analysis project Ga0209444, IMG submission 188215) | Freshwater lake microbial communities from Lake Michigan, USA - Fa13.BD.MM15.DN (SPAdes) (version 2) | ecosystem: Environmental > Aquatic > Freshwater > Lake | place: Lake Michigan, USA...
CTATGTTGAAGGCAGTGTTATTCGTGGACAGGTTGAGGAAACGTTAGAAACTTACAGATATTGGAAGACTATTGTTGGCGCAATCTTGCGTAACGAAGTCATTGATAGAACTACCGGTAACACTCTAACTCAAGATATTACTATTTCAGTAGGAACTCCAGTTCCTGCACCTAGCAGTCCAAGTGATATTGCTGCAGAACTGTTAGAAATCATTATTAAAGAAGTTGACCACGGCCCAGGATACATTCCAGACCCTATCACAACTCCACAATATAGCATTGCTAACTCAACATTAAACGCTGACAGAGTTGCAGTATATAATCAAGTAACTACTATTCAAGATACAGTTATCGATTATTTGCAAAATGCCTACGGCGGAAGTATTTTAGTAACTGTATTTCCAGCAATCACTTCTGTACTAACTGGAGCACAGATTAAATTCCACAACGTGTCCACTGTTTCAACAGGAGGTACTGCATTAGAATATGTAGGCGCTGGTATAACATATAACGCATTACCATTCTTTGGTGGTCAGCCTATTGCGGCCAACGAGCGCATTGAAATAAACAATGGTAAATGTTTTACAGTAAGTAACGACCAAGTAGGTAACTACAGGATTGGTGAGTTCTTCACGGTTAATGCACTAACCGGCGGTGTCACTATTGATGCTGAAAACTTAAATCTAAGTGGATTGGCAGCTATTGGTCCGTTTAAACGTAACGGAATCCCAGTTGGTGTACAACTTCGTGAAGTAAGCGATAACACTAACCTAATAGCAAGTACCGGTTCGCAAGACGGCAATACTGCACCAACACAGAATGCAGTTGCTACATTTGTTGAAAATAGATATCTAAACAAAGTTGGCAGTGTTGCACAAACAGTTGTTAGTGATATAAACTTTGACGGTGACATTAGCATTGATGGTGATTTAGAAATTAAAGGCGCAGATTTAACAACTGACCAGCTGACTTTCAACTTACTCGATACTACTGCTACTACGGTGAACTTTGCCGGTGCCGCAACAGATATTCAGATTGGTTCAAATGTTGGTACAACTACAGTTAATCATGGGTTAACAGTTAACAGTGACGTTACACTAGGTGCTTTCACAACCGACCAGCACGTAATCAACGGCAGTCTAGACATACTAGCAGGCCCTGTGCTGATTCAAAATCAAGACGGTTTGGAAATCGTATCAGGATTAACCAATGCTGGTGCAACTATTCAAACAGTTGGTATTGCTAGTACACCTGAATTGTTTATCAAGAGCAAGGCGCTAGAGATCAGTACAGGTGCTGTGCCAACTGCAAGAGTATCGGTTAACGAGTTTGGTACATTAGCTATTATATCTAACATTACATCTAGTGATCACTTAACTGGTTCACTAGTAGTAACAGGCGGCATGGGTATAAGCGGCGACTTGAATATTTTAGGTGGACAAAATATTGGCGGCAACTTAGATATTGCTGGTACTATTATTTCTACTACGCAAACAAGTTTCAGTTTGTTAAACAGTACCGTTACCACTTTAAACTTTGCAAGTTCAGCTACTGATATCAATATTGCTGCCGCAAGTGGTACTACTACAATCAATAACAGTTTGGTTGTTGACGGCAATACTACGTTAGGTGATTCCACAAGTGATACTGTTACTATCAACGGCTCAGTGGCTTTGGCACTACCTGACGATCGAGCATCGGCGTTTGAACTAGCACAAGGATTAAACAGTTACTTCAAAGTAGCAACTAGCAACGGCGCAGAACTAATAACATTTGGTACTACTCCTAAACTAACTATACTAAACACTGCTGATGCAACTTCAACAACTGATGCCGCTGTGTTGTTTGCAGGCGGCGTTGGAATCGCTAAGAAACTATTTGTTGGTACTGATTTGGCAGTAAACGGTAATACTACATTAGGTAACGAAGTATCTACAGACACTGTTAATGTAACAGGCCGTGTGGATGTGCTTGTACCAGATAATATTGCTTCTACTTTTGTTATTAAAGAAAACCTAAGTGACTATTTTACTGTAGTAACAACCAACACAGATGAATCAATCTCCATTGGCACAACACCAAAATTAAAAGTTTTAAACGTAACCGATAGCTCAACCAAAGATACTGGTGCGCTGATTGTTGAAGGTGGCGCAGGCATTGAAAAGAATCTAACAGTAGGTATTGACCTAAAAGTAGATAGAGATGCTGTAATCACAGGAGATCTTGCAGTCAATGGTGGCGACTTGACCACTACTGCCACTACATTCAATCTAGTTAATGCCACTGCTGCCACAGTAAACTTTGCCAGCGCAGGTACTGCTATTCAGATTGGTGCTGCCTCTGGTACAACTAACATTAGACACAACGTTGACATCGATGGTGATGTTAATATTGATGGTGGTGACCTAACAGTTGGTACAGTTGCATTTAATCTTGCCAACACTACTGCAACCACAGTGAACTTTGCAGGTGCTGCAACTTCATTAACAATGGCTGCAACGTCTGGCACGACAAATATTAGAAATAATGTTGACGTTGATGGCGACTTAAATGTTGACGGTGGTGACTTGACTACTGGCGCAACTACATTTAATCTATTAGACACTACTGCTACAACAATCAACTTTGGTGGTGCAGCCACTGTAGTCGATATTGGTTCTACTACTGGTACTACTACTGTTTACAACAACTTAGTTGCTTCGGAAGATTTAGCAGTTAATGGTAATAACTTAACCACTAACAAGACAACATTTAATCTAGTTAACACTACCGCAGGAACTGTAAACTTTGCTGGTGCAGGCACTGCTATCACTATAGGTGCAGTTACTGGTTCAACTACTATTAGACACGGACTAACTGTGTCAGGCGACTTAGTAGTCAACGGTGGCGACTTTGAAACTACTGCAACTACGTTTAACTTGTTGCCAACTAATGCATTGATTGTAAATGCATTCGGTGCAGCTACAAACTTACACATTGGTGGCGCAACTGGTACTACCACTATTAACAATGACTTGGCCATTGCTGGTACTACGGTGTTTACTGGCGACCTAGCCATTAACGGTGGCGATTTAACCAGTAGTGCAACAACTTTTAATATATTGCCAACTATTACAACTACAGTAAATGCATTTGGTGCTGCTACTACAGTTAACATTGGTGCTGCAACTGGCTCAACTGTTGTTAAAAATAATCTAGATGTTGACGGTGACGTCAACATTGACGGTGGCGATTTAACAGTATCAACTACTACATTCAACCTAGTAAACACAGCAGCAACAACGGTCAACGCATTTGGCGCAGCAACAACTTTAGAGTTGGGAGCCTCAACAGGTACTACTAACATTAATAATAATCTAGTAGTAGATGGTGATGTGCAAGTTAAAGGTGGTGATTTAACCACTGATCAAACTACGTTTAATTTGTTAGGCGCAACTGCAACAACAGTTAATGCATTTGGCGCAGCCACAGCATTGAACTTAGGTGCAGCCACTGGTACAACCATTGTTAAAAATAACTTTGAAGTTGACCTAAACACTGTACTAAACGGTACACTAACTGTCGACTTAGGTGCTACGGTAACAGGCGACTTGGCAGTCAATGGTGGAGATATTACTACCAATCAAACTACGTTCAACTTAGTTAATACCACTGCTACAACCGGCAACTTGTTTGGTGCAGCCACTGATGTTAACATCGGTACTAGCGCAGCAAGTGCAACCACATTAACTTACGGTCCTGCTATTACAGGCAATACATTTAAGTTAGCTGGAACCGCAGTGGGAACAGTAAACTACACAACAGATGTAATCAGTGGCATTGTTAATGCATGGCAAAGTGTAACCGGAACTATTAATGTAGGTAAGAGTGGTACAATCAACTTAGGTAATAGTACAACTGTAAACACCGATGTAATAGTAGGTGGTGCAATAACAGGTAACGGTTTAAAGATTGCAGGTACCGCAGCAGGCATAGTTACACTGAGTAGCGATGTCACAACTGGCACAGTAAACGTTTTCAATAATGTTACAACTGGAACAGTGAACGTAGCAGGTGGTGGCGCAAGTATAATCAATCTTGGCAGCGCCACAAGTACGGTAAATATTGGAGTACTAACACTAACTACTGATTTAGCAGTACAATACGGTGGTACTGGACGTAGTACGTTTACAGCCAAAGGTGTCATTTATGGTAACACAGCAGATGGACTATTGGTTACCGCAGCAAGTGATCCAGGTGCTGGAAATGCAACAACAAGTTTTGGAATATTAACGACAGATGCAAGTAATGTACCTGTCTGGACAGATACAATAGATGGTGGTAGTTATTAAAGGGCGCCTAGGAAACTAGGCCTGACCCGCAGGGCGACGAAAGTCTTGACCCAACCTTTTTAGGAATGACAGAATGGCAACAAAGATTATACACAAACGCAGTAGCGTGGTTGATAAAGTACCAGTCGCAGGCGATTTATCACCGGGCGAATTAGGTCTCAACACAGCAGACGCTAAGATTTATATGAAGAATGACGCTGGCGCAGTAATTGACGTCACCGCAAGCATATACAAAAAGAACACAAACGTAACAGTAAGTGATACTGGCACAGACGGCACAGTTACTACAACAGCTGACGGTGTTGTAGTCAGCACTGCAACCAGCGGTAACTTTAATGTAAAGCAAGATACTGTTATTGAAAATGCTAAACTATTGCAGATGCGAGAACTAGCGTCAAATGGTACAAACTATACAGGTATTAAGGCAGCTGATAATCTAGCAGCGTCATACACTCTTACATTGCCCACAACAACAGGCGCACTAAATCAACTGTTAAAAATAGACGGAGCCGGCCAACTGGGATGGACAGATGCTGATACCTTTGGTAGTAATCGTGTTTATGTTTCGGCTACTAAAGGCGATGATGCTAATGATGGTACTACTAAACCAGTATTGACCATTAAGCGGGCCCTGCAGATTGCTTCAGGATTAGTTTATACATCAGGTGGTGCAGTCAACGGCGTTAGAATCAACGTTATTATTGCAGCAGGCGACTATGTTGAAAATAATCCTATTATTGTTCCGGACAACGTAACAGTTAAGGGCGATAGTCTACGTTCAGTTAACATCCGTCCATTAAATGCCAACAAAGATTTACTACGGGTACGTAACGGTGTCTATTTTGGAGAGGTAACTTTCCGTGATGCAATCAGTGCCGGCGTACCTATACACACTTTTAGATATGCAGTATCATTTGATGATGCACTAGACACTACAACTAGTCGTGTGGGTTATACATACTTGCCCACTACAAAGCCAGTGATTAGTCAATCACCATATATTCAAAACTGTACACTACTTTCTTTCTTAGGAGCCAGCGGTGTATTAGTTGACGGTAATCTAGTTGTTACCCCTAATACTCCAGTAAATCAGATCGAAGCAGAAAATCCAGTAAGCGGTGCACCGCCTGAACAAGGTAAGTCAATGGTTGCCAACGCCTTTACTATGTTGAGCTTTGGAGGTACTGGCTGGCGTATTATTAACGATGCCTACGTACAGTTAGTATCGTGTTTCCAAATTTTCATGTTGAATGGAACATACACACAAAGTGGCGGATACATTTCTATCACGAACTCTGCTACCAACTTTGGATTGTATGCTCTACGTGCCAGCGGCTTTAGTCCAAATGCGTTTGCGTTTGACAGAGGCTACATTGGTACTACTGGTACTATTGGTAGTACACAAACCATAACAGCATTTGGATGGACTCGACCAGAAGGTCCAGTTGAAGAATTTATTATTCAACTGTATGATCCAACTACAGATGCCAACTTAACAAACTCGTATAAAACTCCTTTAGGAAACTATCTAAGTGTAGCATTTAATTCAGCAGCTGATTTAAATATAACAACTAAAGTGTTTACAGTAGCAGCACACGGATTGTTAAACGGCGATCAAGTGTCATACGAATCTAATGGCGGAACACAGTTAGGCAATGTCTTTGATGGCGATGTATTCTATATTAAGAAACTTACTGATAATACATTTCAAATATACTACGACAACAGCTTGGCTAAGCTGGTAGATATTACATCTGTAGGTGTGGGCACACAGAACTTTATTCGTCAAGACTACGATTTATATGTTGACAATGTTCTCGAAACGCATAATACATTCCAGGATATTGTGTTAGCAACCGGTAGCGGTAGTGGTTATTCATTTACTATTGGTGACCTAGTTGAAGGCACAACAGGTGGATTGCCTAGTAAAGGTTACGTCTACGCTTACAACAGCGGCACACGCACACTGACCTTAAACATAAACAAAGTAACTATTGGTCTTACTGAAACTCGTAACGTATTTGCAGCAGCCAGTGCTATCACACAGGTAGCAGGAGCAGGCGTCAGTTATACAGTGAGTAGTGCTACTGCTAGAACAGATTTATACGGTGCAGATTTTCAAATTGCTCCTACTGTGATAGGTGGCACATTTACTAATCTTGCAACATTGCCTGGTAAAAAGATTTACTTCCATCGTCCTAGCGTAACAAATAGTTCGGGACACACATGGGAATATGCAGGATCAGGAACAGACTATAATGCGTTACCGCAAAACGGCGGCAAAGGCATACCAGCATATGAACAAGTGAGCGAATCAGGCGGCCGAGTCTATACCTCAGGTACTAACGAACTGGGTGACTTTAAAGTTGGAACTTTTATCACAGCCTTCAACAGAACTGGTAACGTTACATTTACTAACAAAATCACAGTTGACACCCTGGACGTACTGCGTCTTGGAGTCGGTGGTGTAACAGTTGAAAGTATCAGTATTGATCCGGAACTAGGTAACAACGAAGTTGGAGGTCCAAAAGACACTCGTATCAGCACTCAGCTGGCCAACTACTCATATCTACAAACTCACCTAGGTAATGTGCTAGATAAGAGTGTAAGCACAAACGCAATCCCAGGATCGCTAGTACAGTTGAACTCAAACGGACAGCTTAACAGCGATTTGATTCCTACCAATCGCAGCTTTACCAGTTTTAGCGCCAACGGTATTGACAGTAGATTAATTCAATCTGACAACATTCCAGCTAGCGATATTTTAGCAGGCGACATTTTTACTGAAAACTTCTTTCAACAAGAACTTACCCTAGCTGGTGGATTAGTAACAACGCCTATCGGAACTGTCGTAATCCAAACTACAGGTAACACTGCCACTACTGGTATTACTTCTAGTACAAATACGTTCACTGTGACACATAGCGGAGCAGTTACACTAAAGGCAAATACCTATGTATTGATTGAGGGAGCTACCCCTGCTGCCTACAACGGTGTATGGAAGATCAATCGCGCAGGTGCTGGTACATTTACAGTCTTTTCAAACATTAATCCTGGTACTGCATCAGTTCAAGGTACTATCTATTACGGTGGCGCTAGCGGTATTACCAAAGCAGAATACACTGCGGCCAGTGCAATCATCGTGGGCAGTGTGTCTGATAACTTTAACACACCGTTTACAGCTAGCGGAAGTACATTGATTATAGGTACTGACAGAACTCCGAGTGATACTAACACTGCTGTTAATCCTAGTGCTGTGACTATACCCGGCTCAGCAACCAACAACTACTTTTTAAGAACAGCCACTTCGGGTCAGTATTTGATTACTGAGAACACTGCTAGTCCCGTGTTTACTAATGGCAGTATCAGTAAGGCTTTTAGATACAATAACAATGCTTACATTACCAGCACACTAGCACACAACTTTGTTACTAATAACGAGGTAAAAGTTGTAGCTACCACTGCAAGTTTCAACGCCAGTGCAGACATTTTTGTAACCAGTGCAACAGAATTTTACTATGCTAATACTGCCGCTGACAGCACAACCTCAGCCAGTACGTCAGCTACAGCAACATTGGCAGGCGCATCTGCTGCTACAACAATGACTGGATCAGTAGCATCAGCCAGCTTAACTGGAACTATTGCTGTAGGTGATTTTGTATTTGATGTAGCAGGAACAATACCAAAAGGTTCAAAGATTACCACGGTTAACATGGGCGCAAGTCCGCGAACATTTACTATTACTTTTCCCGCAGCCAGTACAGTGGCCAGCACAACTACTGCTACACTAAAATTCTTTACACCAGCAACTGAAACAGGCACGATTCGTTCACTGTTAACTGCTGCTGATAATCAAGCCCAAGCTGAATTCTTAGAACTGCGTGGCGGTGTTATTACCAGTGTTAATAATCTATCAGGATTAACAGGCGGCAGTTCATATACTAACGGAATCTACTATAATGTTCCGTTAACTAATGTCAGCGGCACGGGTGTTGGTGCTCTAGCAGACATCACAGTGGCCACTGGCATAGTAACAGGTGTTGATATGACATTTGGCGGAGCCGGTTATGCTATCGGTGACGCACTATCTGCCACATCAGTCGCTGGCGGATTTGGTAATGGCACAGGCTCTGGATTTCAAATCTTAGTCAACGCTATTGAAAAACGAATCTACACCAGCTTGTTTGGCGGTGAAGCATTTATTGCCACCAACGGTGCACCTGACTTTGTTGAAGACAATGCCGCTGTTCAACTAACAGCCACAGCCACTACAACTGTGGCAGCAACATTTAACGCAGCGTCAACAGGCACAGGCGGCGGCGTTGACACGCTGTTGAATAGAATTACCACATTGGCTGCTCACGGATTTACCAACGGTGATCCAGTGCTGTATAGTCCGGGCGTAGATCCAGCAGTTGGCGGCCTAATCAACGGAAACATTTATTATGCCAAAGTGATTAGCCCCACAGTGATTGAACTGTATAATAACTATGTGCTAGATACTATACAGATATTAACAACTAGCACTGGTTCCGGGCATACATTTACACGTAAGGCAGTGGATGTTATTAATAACACAATCACTGTACCGGCTCACGGATTTACCACGGGTGATGCGTTTCAAATAAGAGGCGCAGATTTACCATCGTCTAGTGCCATACAGATTACTACCGGTAGACACTTTTTCGTGGGTAGTATAACAACCAACAGTTTTACCATACACGAGCTACGTAGTGATGCATTAGACAGTACAGCAGGTGTAACCATTGGTGCTATTGACTTGACTGCGGTTGGAACAGGCACAATAACATTTGTTAAAAACAGCGTCAAAGTTACTGGAACAGTAAACACCAGCAGTCAAACACGAGGAAACTGGAACAGCTTAGTTGCCACTACCATTGATGCTAGTAATATTGTATCTGGTATTATAGCCACATCAAGACTAGCCACCGGATCAGCTAGTAGTTCAACATTCTTACGCGGAGACAGTACTTGGACAACTGCTGTACAAAGTGCAGCCATTGCAGCAAATAGTGCGCTGACACTAACAGGCAGCGGAGCAAGTCCATATTACGGCGCCCTAACATTTGACGTAGTAAAGGCAAACTCAACTGGCGCAGTAGGCAACTATACAGCACCGGGTGTGGCCAGTTTCAACACTGTGCAGTTTAGTGTGGGACTTGGATCTAGCCTAGGTGCAGGACAAGTGTTAATCAAAGACAATGTGATTGACGCTGGAACTTTGCAGACTAAAAACTTAGCCTATATACTAGATAGCGCCAACCATACTACCCAACCAGTTAGTGTGGGAGGTACAGGTTTAGTATCTTACACCCAAGGTGACATGTTGTTTGCTTCTGCTACTGCAACTTTAAACAAGTTGGCAATAGGCAACACTAACACAGTATTGACTAGTGCAGGAACTTCTCCGCAGTGGAGTGAGTCATTAATATTAGCAGGCAAGATAACAGCCAACGGTGGCGAGATTGCTACTACCAGCACAACAACAGCCAACGTGTTCAACACCGCGGCAACTGCCGTTAACATTGGTGGAGCTGCAACTGCTGTTACCATTGGTTCAAATGCTGCCAGTGAATCGTTATCCACTAGAGTTGCATCATATACTGCTGCAACCAGCACAACGGTTACAGTTAACCTAGTCGCAGTGACCAATGCCAATAACTTGGCTACACTCAACGGTGTTACTGAGATTAAGTTTAGCAACACTGTTGGTGCAAAAGTTGGAATGACTATTTCAGGTACTGCAAGTATTCCGTCTAATACAACTATTGTTGGATTAACTGGTACTAGCATTTATCTAAGTGCAGCAACTACCAACTTAATAGCAGCCGGTACAACATTAACATTCACTGAAACTCCAACTAGCTTAGGCGTACAAGTTGGCGACAAAGTAACTATTGCCAGCTCAACTGTGGCTAACTTAGACGGTACTTGGCCAGTAACCAATGCTGGCGCTAGTGCAACTAGTTTCAGCGTACTAACAAGTGTTGCAGTTACCGCAAGTGCTGTAGCTCGAGCCGGTACTATTGTAAGAAGCAGTGATACACTGATCAAAACTCGTAGTTTAACTATTGGTAGTGACGGAGAGCAAGTCTCTGCACCAACCGATGCTACGATTAAATCAGGTGATGCAGTTGGTACTGACACTACTGGCGCAAACTTGTTTATTCGTTCAGGAGCCAACACAGGTAATAATACTACTGGTGGTTTTGTTTATATTCAAACTCCAACAAGCGGAAGTTCAGGAGCAGTTCAACAGGCTCACGCTACTAGAGTAACTGTTGCACCAAACGGAACAGTTACCTTTGCAAACGATGTAATAGCCACACTCGATCTTGCAGTTAACGGTGGTGACTTAACCACTAGTGCAACAACATTTAACTTGTTGAACACCACTGCTACAACATTAAATGTTGGCGGCGCAGCCACAACAGTGAGTATTGGTGCTGCTACTGGCACTACAACTATCAATAATGCCAACACCGCGGTAACGGGCGACCTAGCAGTCAATGGTGGTGACTTAACTACTACCGCAACAACATTCAACTTAGTTAATGCTACTGCAACAACAGTAAACTTTGGCGGTGCTGCCACTGCATTAACTATTGGTGCAACTTCTGGTACTGCTACTATTAGAAACGCTACAGTGGCAGTTACCAATGCAGCAACAGTCGGAACAACGCTAACTGTTAATCATTCTATTGCAGCCACAGCTGAAGTAACTGGTATTACCACAACTGCCACAACAGTAGATAGCTGGGCTTTTGCAACATATAGAAGTGCAAAGTATCAAGTACAAGTTACTTGTACAGCTGGAGCCAATGCCAACACATATCAAGTGAGTGAAATCTTAGTGATACACAATGGCACAACAGCAACAATGACAGAATACGGTGTGGCAAGAACAGGCGCAGTTGAACTGGCAACATTTACAGTAGACATCAGCGGTGCTAATGCAAGACTGTTAGCAACTGCACCTGCAGGAGATACGATTAAAGTTAAGGTACATAGGGTAGCTTTGACAGCGTAATAAATACAACATAATACAATGGTGGAGAGTGAAACCAAATGGCAACAATAGATTTTAAGGTCAAAAATGGCCTTGTGGTTCAAGAAGAAGCACAGATACTTGGCACAACAGATGCAACCAGTTCATCAGACACTGCTGCATCTTTGTACACAGCAGGTGGTATAGCTGTAGCAAAGAAATTATATGTAGGCACCGATTTAGCAGTTGCAGGTGCAACTACCTTTACAGGTGACTTGGCAGTTAACGGTGGTGATATTACTACTACCTCTACTACTGCAACGGTGTTTAATGCTACTGCAACTACTGGTAACTTGTTTGGCGCCGGTACTACAGTTAGTATTGGTGCTGCCACAGGCACTACAACTATCAATAATGCCAACACAGCAATAACAGGTGACTTGGCAGTTAACGGTGGCGACATTACAACTAGTGTTATTACATTTAACTTGTTGAATACCACTGCTACAACTGTAAACTTTGCCGGCGCAGGTACAGCAGTTAATATTGGTGCTGCTACAGGTACAACTAGTGTTAAGAATAACTTAGATGTCGACGGAGATGTCAACATTGACGGTGGTGACTTAACAGTATCAACTACAACTTTTAATCTTGCCAATACCAACGCTACAACAGTAAACTTTGCAGGCGCAGGAACATCAGTAGTAGTAGGTGCAGTCAGCGGTACAACAAACGTTCGAAATAATCTTGACGTTGATCTAGATCTAAACGTAGACGGTGGCGACATGACTTCAGGATCCGCTACCTTTAACTTGTTAGACAGTGGAGTAACCACAGGCAACCTATATGGTGCAGGAACCGCAGTTCAAATAGGAGCCACAACAGGCACACTGACTCTTCGCAATCCAACAGTGGTAGGAACAGCAGCAACCGTTAACCTATGGAACAGTACTAGTACCACAGTCAACGCTTTTAATGCAGCCACGACCAGCACGATTGGTTATGGTAATACTGCTGCCAGTACTACAAATATTTCAACAGGTGCTGTTGCAGCCGCAACAACTAAAACTCTTAACCTTGGTACAGGTGGTGCAGCTAGTTCGACTACCAACGTTAACATTGGCGCTACAGCTGGCGGTACACTGACTATTAATAATCCAACCACTACTACCAGTGGACAGTTTATTGTTACTCGTGCAAGCGATGTAGCAGACGGCAAAGGCCAGCTATACTTAAACGGATTAACAGGCAATAGGATTGACTTTAACACAAGCGGTGTTGCCGCTCCTAGCTTTACCACTAGAAGCGTTGGTACAAAGATTGTACTGTATCCAGAGATAACAGCAACCAGCGCAGATTATGCAATGGGCGTTGAAAGCAATACTCTGTGGTTTGGCGTTCCTACTGCTGCTACTTCAAGATTTTTTAAATGGTATGCAGGAACTACATTACTCAACACCTTAGATCAAGCAGGCAATCAAACACTAGTAGGAGATTTAGCCGTCAATGGCGGTGACATTACAACTACACAAACAACCTTTGGTCTAGTAGACGCAACTGCAACTACGGTGAACTTTGGTCGTG
>Ga0209444_10001481_pt1 | contig 12911 bp, 16 predicted proteins | sample LauGreFaBDMM15DN_2_FD_188215 | JGI IMG/M metagenome (GOLD analysis project Ga0209444, IMG submission 188215) | Freshwater lake microbial communities from Lake Michigan, USA - Fa13.BD.MM15.DN (SPAdes) (version 2) | ecosystem: Environmental > Aquatic > Freshwater > Lake | place: Lake Michigan...
AACCTACAGCGACCCATTTTCCGGTCATTATCCAAACCCCGCCCCAACCGACATTCCAGCTGGGGCCGCCAAAAGTCGCTCCGCCGCTACGGGGTCGCGGGAAATGATAGTGAGCAAGGCGCGAGCTGGCGCGTCTGGAACCCGCCTTCCCTGCTCCCAGTCCCGAAGGGTTCCTCGCGGAATATGAAAGGTCGCGGCAAACTGTTCCTGTGTCTTACCCACAACCTTGCGGATCGCCTTAATATCCATGGCGTGGTGAACTGTGGCCCGAGAGTCATCGCCCTGCATGAAGCCGATGGCATCTTCGAGACCCGCAACCATGCCCTTGAAGTTTTCATCGTTCATGATCGGAGCTCCTTCTTCAATGCTGAGGTCAGGGTTCTAACTCTATTTTCCTGAGCGTCGGTCAGGCTATCGTCATCCGACTTGTCGATTAGCCAGAGCAGGAAGACCGCATTGTCGTTGTCCATATAGAAACTCAATACCCGGTAACCGCCGCTCTTGCCCGTCGCATCCTTTGCCAAGCGACCTTTACGAAGTCCGCCCGTATTCCTGACCAGCTTTCAGTAGTCAGGCACCGAGGGCTAGACATCATAGATAGACGCCAACTCATCTTTGGAAACGCCCAGATCCTTGAGCCGACGCGTGAAGGCCGTGTTCTCAACGATCGAATGGGTCGGTGCTTCGCTAACGCACGATAAGTACTGCAATGCCGTAGTTTAGACAAGCCAAATCCACGCCAACATTAGGGCACCCCCAAAAAGAAAAGGCCCGGCGATGAAACCGGGCCTTTCCAATTGGATCGCTGAATACAGCTTCGAGCTTAACGCTTCGAGAACTGGAAGCTACGACGGGCCTTGGCCTTACCGTACTTCTTGCGCTCAACAACGCGGCTGTCGCGGGTCAGGAAGCCGTGGGGCTTCAAGAGTGTGCGAAGGCCGGGCTCATAATAGGTCAGAGCCTTGGACAGACCGTGACGAACAGCGCCGGCTTGGCCCGACAGGCCCGAACCTTCAACCGTGACCACCACGTCAAACTGACCCAGACGGTCCGTAACCTGCAGAGGCTGAGCGATCATCATGCGCAGCACAGGGCGGGCGAAATAGATTTCCTGATCGCGGCCATTGATCGTGATCGAGCCCTTACCAGGCTTAATCCAGACGCGGGCGATGGCGTTCTTGCGCTTACCGGTCGCATAGGCGCGGCCTTGGGCGTCGATCTTGGGCTCGACCGGCGCTTCGACCGGGTTCGAGGACAAGCTTTGCAGGGCGTCAAAACCTTGAACTTCGGTCATGGCTTATGCGCTCCGGAGGTTCTTGGAGTTCAGAGCCGTGAAGACAATGGTCTCGGGGTTCTGAGCTTCGTGAGGATGTTCAGCGCTGTTGTAGAGGCGCAGATGGGTCATTTGGCGACGAGCCAAGGGGCTTTCCTTGGGCAACATACGCTCGACAGCCTTTTCAAGGATACGCTCGGGGAAACGACCATCGAGGATCTTGCCCGCGGTCCGTTCCTTGATGCCGCCGGCATAGCCGGTGTGCCAGTAATAGATCTTCTTTTCGAGCTTGCGCCCGGTGAACTTCACCTTGTCGGCGTTGATGACAACGACATAGTCGCCGCAATCGACGTGAGGGGTATAGTCAGGGCGGTGCTTGCCGCGAAGTCGCATGGCGATGAACGAAGCCAGACGACCAACAACGGCGTCTTGAGCATCGATCAAAATCCACTTCTTCTCGACGTCCGCCGGCTTCAAGGAAACCGTGGTCTTGGTCGTCATGGGGACAGATCCGTTATATAGCGATGTCCCGAACAGCGGTGACACCGGATTGAGGCGACGGGCTACAGCCCCCCTCTTGGCCTGTCAACCAAAAGAATTAAGCGAAAGGCGCAAACCCTTATTACACAAGGGATTTGATGATACGGTAAAATAATACCGTATAACTTTTACGTGCGCCTCGCCCGCCAAGCCAAACAAACCGCTACGCCAAGAACCAAAGCTGCACCAGCCTGATGCAGGACGCCAAGGCTTAGAGGAACGCTCGCCATCAAGGTCGCGATCCCCAACAAGGCCTGACCCGTGATCAAAACCGCTATCAAGACACCCAAGCCCTTGGTCGCAGGGGCGACATCACGGCTACGGCTGACAAAGACCGCAAAGGCAATGGCTGCGACAAAGAGGAGGTAGGCCCCAATGCGGTGATTGAACTGCACGGCTGCAGCGGCATGGAACAGCCAAAAGCCATCGGCCGCAAAATAGTCCTTGGGGAACAGGGCCCCGTTCATGAGTGGCCAGTCATTATAGACCAGACCCGCATCATTGCCCGCCACCAGCGCGCCCAAAAGGCTTTGGACATAGACGAACAGAGCCAAACCCGCTGCCGCCAGCGGCCATCTGGAGCGATTGGCGGCCCGACCCTGCCCGTTCCAAGCCTCAAGGGCCGTCCAGATGAGGGCGCAGAGCAGAAGTAGAGCCAGTCCCAAATGGGTGGTGAGCCGCTCTGGCGCCACTGAGACCCGCTTGGACAGTCCGCTCGAGACCATCCACCATCCGATAAAACCTTGCAGCCCGCCGAGCCCCAGCAGCACCCAGCAGCGCCAGATCAGCCGTTGTGGAATTTGCTTGAGCACCAGCATGGCAAGGAACGGCACCGCAAAGACGGCTCCGACCAGACGGCCAAGCTGACGGTGACCCCATTCCCACCAAAAGATCGACTTGAACGCGTCTAGGTCCATGTCGCGGTTGAGCAGCCTATATTGCGGGATCTGCTGGTACTTGGTGAACTCCGCCATCCAGGCCTGGTGGCTGAGCGGCGGGATGGCACCGGAGATGGGCTTCCACTCGGTGATCGACAGGCCAGAATCGGTAAGCCGCGTCGCGCCGCCCACAACGACCATGCCAAACACCATCAAGGCGGTGACGAGCAGCCAAAGGGCGACCAGACGCGAACGGTCAGACATCAGCATAGAACGCATGGCAGTTGGGCTCGACAAGAACGGGACCTAAGTGCAACGACCTAGACCGCAAGAGCCTTTTCGTCCATGCCCCGTGACGCTGCGTCGCGGTCGTGGCACACTGTACGTCAACCCGATGAGTGCCCACCATGTCCAAAGCTCCCCTCTCCCCACGCATCAAGAAGGTCTATGGCGGGGTACTGATCATGGTGTTTTTGGCCGGCTATATCTATTTGGCAGCCACACTGGGCGCCATGCTGCCGGACAATATCCTGATTAAGGCGCTCTATTATGCGGTGATCGGTATTGGCTGGGGCGTGCCCTTGATCCCGCTTTTGTCTTGGATGGATAAAGACAAGTAGCGACCAACAAAAAGGGCCACCTTTCGGCGACCCTTTTGTCCAACTCATTTCCTCTCCCTGACGAGGAAGAAATGGTCGGAGCGGCGGGATTCGAACCCACGACCCCTTGACCCCCAGTCAAGTGCGCTACCAGGCTGCGCTACGCTCCGCTCAAGAGCGAGCCTTATAGGCAGGGCTTTGCTGCGCCGCAATCGCAAAAGTCTAACAATGGGCGCTTATAGCTATTGGGCATCAAGGACGCGGTCCAAACTCTGTTTGGTCTGGATCAGCAGCTTTAGGTTCCGCTCGAGGTCCGCGCGCGCCTTGGCGTCAATGGCCGCAAATCCCGTCAGGGGCGCGGAGAGCTTAGCGGCTAGCGCGGGTGCCGCAACAACAGGCGCGGCCTGCGCAGCCATCTCAGGAACGAATTCTGGTACCAGTTCTGGCACAGGACCATCGGCTCCGGCGACGAGACGCTTTGAGCCTTGATCGCGATAGAGCTTTTGCACACCCTTGATCGTGAAGCCTTCCTTGTGCAGCAGATCGCGCACACCGGCCAATAGGGTTAGGTCATGAGGACGATAGAACCGGCGTCCACCGGCTCGCTTCATCGGGCGAATGAATGCGAATTTGGTTTCCCAGAACCGCAGCACATGTTGAGGCACGCCGAGCTCGTCAGCAGCCTCAGAAATGGTTCGGAAAGCATCCGGCCCTTTTTGCACGTTACTGTCTCAGCCTAACCGCCCAAGGCCTTGTCGATACGGGCCTTGATCACCTGCGAGGCGCGAAAACCGATAACGCGGCGCGGGTTGATAGTGGCCGGCTCGCCGGTCTTGGGATTGCGGCCGATCCGCTCGCGCTTGGCGCGGACTTGAAACACGCCAAAGCCCGAAAGCTTGACAGTCTGTCCCTGCTCCAAGGCCTCGGCGACCAGATCTAAGGTACGCTCTACCAATGCGGCCCCATCTTGGCGGGTCAAACCCACTTCCAAATGGACGGCTTCGCAAAGATCCGCGCGTGTCAGTGTTTCGCCCTTCATCAGGCAAGCCCCCACATCCAATTAACCTGACGGCTTTTTGCCCCGATTATTACGCCAAGTCAAAGGGTTCTGGCGAAATGGAAAGCTTTCGCCTTATAGGCGCAGAACGCAGGCACCCCAGGTCAGGCCGCCGCCCATGGCCTCCAGCAGCAAAAGCTGTCCCGGCTTGATGCGTCCGTCCTCAATCGCGTGGTTCAGCGCCAAGGGAATCGAAGCCGCAGAGGTGTTGGCGTGTAAGGCGACCGTCGAGATGACCTTCTGTTCGGGAATGCCAACCCGCTTTGCCACCCCCTCCAAAATCCGCTGATTGGCTTGGTGGGGGATGAACCAGTCCACCTCAGCCATGGTCACGCCAGCGACGGCGGCTGAGGCCTCGATGGCTTCTGAAATATTGACCACCGCATGGCGAAACACCTGATTGCCGAGCATCCGCAGGTGCCCGACCGTACCGGTGCTGGATGGCCCGCCATCGACAAACAAAAGATCCTTCTTGGAACCGTCAGCCCGGAGCGAAAAGCCGAGCAGGCCGCGGTCGGTTGTACGCCCCAGTTCCATCTGAGGCTCAAGCACCACCGCGCCTGCGCCATCGCCAAACAGGACGCAGGTGCCGCGATCGGTCCAGTCCATCAGGCGCGTCATGGTTTCCGCGCCAATGACCAGGGCACATTTGGAAAGGCCGCGCGCGACGAAACCATCAGCCACCGCCATGGCATAGACAAAGCCCGAACAGACCGCTTGGACGTCAAAGGCAATCCCGATAGGCGCATCGATCTTGTGCTGCACCATCGTCGCTACTGACGGAAAGGTCAGGTCCGGCGTCGTGGTCGCAACGATGATCAGGTCAACATCCAAAGCCTTGCGCCCCGCCGCCGCCAGAGCGCGCTGAGCGGCAGCCGTGGCCAGATCCGAGGTAAACTCGCCTTCAGCGGCCCGATGGCGCTGGCGAATGCCTGTGCGCTCGACGATCCACTCATCATTGGTATCAACAAACTTGGACAGATCGGTGTTGGTGACGATGTCTGATGGCAGATAGCCCCCAACGCCGGTCACGACGCTACGCAGGCTTGTAGATGAGGCGTCAGTCACTGAGGGCTTTCCTCTGATCCGGCGGGCTGGGCCTCTATCGGCGCGTGAACCAAAACATCGCTAAACTGGCTCATATTGGCCTTAAAATCTTCGGCATAGTGGCTGCGGGCCAGATTGGCCGCAACCTTGATGGCATTGGCAAAGCCGCGATCATCCGCGCCACCATGGCTCTTAACCACCACGCCATTGAGGCCTAATAATGGCCCGCCATTGACCGAACTGGGGTCTAACTTGGCGCGCATCTTCTGCAGAGCGCCAGAGGCGATGACCGCGCCGATCTTGGACAGCAGGCTGGAGGTTAAGGCGCCGCGCATTTCAGAGGCAAAGAACCGCGCCATACCCTCGGCTGTTTTCAGCGCGATATTGCCCGTAAAGCCGTCCGTGACCACCACATCGACCGTGCCTTTGGCCAGATCGTTGCCTTCAACAAAGCCGCGGTAGTCCATGTCGAGGTTGGATTCGCGCAGCATCCTGTGGGCTTCGCGGACCTCTTCGTGGCCCTTCTGGTCTTCGGAGCCGACATTCAAGATGCCGACCGTCGGACGGGCTACCCCGTGCATGGCCCGGTGATAGGCCTCGCCCATAATGCTAAACTCAACCAACTGGGCGGCATTACACTGGATATTGGCCCCCGCATCGAGAACGGTGCTGACGCCTTGCATGGTCGGCCAGTTGGCAACAATAGCCGGGCGGTCCATCTGCGCGGCCATACGTAAGATCAGCTTGGACATGGCCATCAGGGCCCCGGTATTGCCCGCAGAGACGGCGGCTTGAGCCTCACCGGTCTTAACGGCCTCGATCGCATTCCAAAGACTGGTGCCCTTGCCCCGGCGCAGGGCCTGAGCAGGCTTCTCATCCATCGCCACCACCTTGTCGGTGTGACGGATGTCGCAAACCGCCTTAGCGGCCGGATGCCGGTTCAACTCAGCGGCAATCAGCGCCTCGTCCCCATGCAGCAAAAACCGCACAGGAACATCGCGCAGGAGGGCGACAGCGATGGAGACACCGGACACCAACACGGAAGGACCGTGATCCCCGCCCATGGCATCAATAGAAATGACAAATCTATCGGTCACTCTGGAGCGAAAGCCTCTCGATTAAGAACCGCCCAACCCGGAGGGGTCGACCGAGACATTCCGACATCCCAAACATCGATCTGGAAACATCGGACAGAATGGATAGGCAAGGTCCCTTAAGACTCAGTTGCACCCGGTTTGAACTTTCTTAGCACGGCGAAGGGCGATAGCTCCACCTCTGGCTCTGGTGCCACAAACTCGACCCCCGGCTTGCGCGGGAATGGATCGATCGACAGGGACAAATCCTCGAGCACATAGTGGGCCAGATCGACAATATTATCCTCCAACACGTCTGGCGGATCATCAGCCTCAGGATCAAAGGCAATTTCAACCACGTTTGGGTCAGGTGCGTGAAGACTGCCGACGGGCACGACGCGAACGCGAAACTCGCCCTTCAGTTCGGTCAAATAGTCCTCAAGTGTCACGCCACAATTTTGAGTGACCGAACCGGACCAGCGGCCATCAATCTGGCCGCCATCATGCCACCGCAAAAGTTTAACCTCTGCCTCGAGCCGATCGAGTGAGACCAGACCATAGAGCTTAGCAATGACGCAGCGAGCCGCCTCGTCAGGTACAAGCTGACGCACCGAACCTTGGGCCGAAAATTCGCCAAGGCCCATTGGCGCTTTCCAGAGGGCTTGTTCAGACGTCATGCTAAATCTCCGGCCAAATAACAGATGCCTGCAGCAGGCGATCCAAGGGCTGTTCAGCGAGGGCGGTTACGCAGCGCACGGCGTAGTCGGTCAAGATCTGAACAGGGGCATCTTCAACCTCAGCATACACGGTCCGCGCAAGGGTCGCTGAAAGTTCCGTCTGATCGGGCAGGCTGGCCAGCGCAATATCATAGGCCTTAACCCGACCATAGAAGGCCTCGCCGAGCTTGCGCATCTTCTTGGCCATCGACAGATCGCCAACACCCATCTCTCGCAAGGCCGAATCGAGGGCTTGGATGTAGGCCCCAAACAGGGATTGAGCGACCTCAGTGGCCACCTCGCCCTGCCCTTTTAGCCGATGGAGCAACAGAACAACGTGCAGGCTGTAGAGTTCGAATCGCGCCTCGGTCTCATCGCGCACGCCCAAGCCGACATAGAATTGTGGCTGCCGGGCCTGCTGAACCGCGACGCTGTAAAGGGATCGGCCGGTTTTCACCGCTGGCCTCACACCGAATAATTGTCCAAACCATCGTTTCACAACCATGTCCGCCTCACTTCTGCCGCGAGCTTCACTTACACGCGGCCATTGAACTAAGGGTCTGAGGACGCTAGGTCAAAGGCTGCTAGAATGTATTTGGTGAAGAGACCCATGTCAGCATCTGCCCGCACGACCATAATACCTGCTCGGATCAGGGCCCTGACCTCTGCGGCCGTCCTCGCAGCGTGCTTGGTGGGAACCTCCGCCTGCACGCCGGTGACCTCCTTTGGTGGCTTCCAAGCCATTGAAGAAAAGCCTCAGGACGTGAAGCCGCAGATCGACACACGGTCGATGGTTCTGGAGCGTTTGGGGTCGCCCTCTGCCGTTTCAACCTTCGATCCGAACATCTGGTTCTATATGTCGCAAACGACGGACCGGATCGCCTTCTATCTGCCGCAGGTCCGCGAGCGCACTGTGGTGGCAGTTAGCTTCGACAAGGACAGCGAGCTGGTGACCAGCGTCAACACCTACTCCATCAAGGACGGTAAGGTTCTGGCCTATAACAGCCGTGAAACCCCGACCCGTGGCCGCGAAATGACCATTCTGGAACAGCTCTTGGGCAATGTGGGCCGCGGCGGACTGCTGCCTCAGGATGAAGAACGTAACATGCCGGGCGGGCGCCGCGAATAGGTCTGTTCAAACCTCTTGAACAAGAAAATACGCCCCGCAGAGCGCTCTGCGGGGCGTATTTAGTTCTGGCACCGGCCCTGCCCCGCTTCGCCGCTAGGCCAAGCAAGGCAGGACTAAGGCAAGCTATCAGCCCGAGTGAGCCAAGACGGCCAGCAGCAGAAGGGCTACGATGTTGGCAATCTTGATCATGGGATTCACGGCTGGGCCGGACGTGTCCTTATAAGGATCGCCAACCGTATCGCCGGTTACGGCAGCCTTGTGGGCTTCAGAGCCCTTGCCGCCATAGTTCCCTTCTTCGATGTACTTCTTGGCATTGTCCCAAGCACCGCCACCTGAGGTCATCGAGATGGCTACGAACAGGCCGGTCACGATCACACCCATCAGCATCGCGCCCAGAGCCGAGAAGGCTTCTGCACGGCCCGCAATGGCTTGGATGACGAAGTACAGCGCGATAGGCGAAACAACAGGCAGCAAGGACGGGACAATCATTTCCCGGATTGCAGCCTTGGTCAGGATGTCCACAGCCTTAGCGTAGTCAGGTTTGGCTTTGTACTCCATGATGCCGGGGATTTCGCGGAACTGACGACGGACCTCTTCAACGACAGCTTCAGCCGCTCGTCCAACAGCCGTCATCGACATGCCACCAAACAGGAACGGCAGCAGACCACCAAAGAACAGACCAACCACGACGTAGGGGTTGGACAGGTCAAAGGCCACCTCACCCATGCCCGCGAAATATGGGAACTCCGTTGGGTTGGCCGCGAAGAACTTCAGGTCTTGGGTATAGGCTGCGAACAACACCAGCGCACCCAGGCCAGCCGAACCAATGGCATAGCCTTTGGTCACGGCCTTGGTGGTGTTGCCCACGGCGTCCAGCGCATCGGTAGAGACGCGAACCTCGTGAGGCAGACCTGCCATTTCGGCAATACCACCGGCATTGTCGGTGACAGGACCAAAGGCGTCGAGGGCGACGATGAACCCGGCCAGAGCCAGCATGGTCGTGGTGGCGATAGCCACGCCGAACAGGCCTGCAAACTGGAAGGTCAAGATGATACCGACGATGATCGCAATCGCAGGAGCCGCAGTAGACTCAAGCGAAACGGCCAGGCCTTGGATCACATTGGTGCCGTGACCTGAGACTGAAGCCTTGGCCACCGAACGCACCGGACGAAAAGCCGTGCTGGTGTAATATTCGGTGATCACGACGATGGCTGCGGTCACGCCAAGACCCACAAGGCCACAATAGAACAGCGCATTGGCATCTACCGACTTGCCTTGGATCATGACGGCTGCAGGCACCAGCTTGTTGATAACCACATAGACGCCGACAACCGAAAGAAGGCCGGTGACGATCAAGCCCTGATAGAGCGCGCCCATGATGTTCTGGCTCTTGCCCAGACGGACAAAGAAGGCACCGACGATCGAGGCTGGAATACAGATACCGCAGATGGCCAGCGGCAGCAGCATCATGGCATCCACCTCGGCAGTTCCGCGAAAGAAGATCGCCGCCAAAACCATGGTTGCGACGGTGGTCACGGCATAGGTTTCGAACAGGTCAGCGGCCATACCGGCGCAGTCGCCGACATTGTCACCGACATTGTCGGCGATGGTGGCAGGGTTACGTGGGTCATCCTCAGGAATACCGGCTTCAACCTTACCGACCATGTCCCCGCCGACGTCCGCACCCTTGGTAAAGATACCGCCGCCCAGACGGGCGAAGATGGAGATGAGCGAGGCACCAAAGCCCAGAGCCACCATCGCGTCGACCACTTCGCGGCTGGTTGCCACGAGGCCTTCAACCTTGGTGAGGTAAGCAAAATAGCCCGCAACGCCGATCAGGGCGAAGCCTGCTACCAGCATGCCGGTGATTGCGCCGGACTTGAACGCCATGCCGAGGCCCTTTTGCAGGCTCTCAGAGGCGGCCTGAGCCGTACGCACATTGGCGCGAACAGAAATGAGCATGCCGGCATAACCTGCCCCGCCCGAGAGCACGGAGCCGATAACGAAGCCAATGGCCGCCTTCGGACCGATCAGGAAGTAAACAATGGCCAAAATGACCACACCGACGATGGCGATGGTCGTATATTGCCGACGCAGATAGGCTTGAGCGCCTTCCTGAATAGCGGCTGCGATTTCTTTCATCTTGTCGTTGCCAGCCGAAGCTTGCATCAGGGTAGCGGTCTGAACGATGCCATAGAGCACCGCCAAAAATCCGGCTGCTATAACCCACCAAATATACGAATCCATACTGTAGAAGCCCCTTCCAGTGATTGCACATGCGACCGATGGAACGATTTAAACGTCCAAAAGCCGGGTCCATACAGACCCTGCGCGCCAGTTTCCTCGATTGAGAGCTTAAATCGCTCCCTTCAACCGGGATGGACGTTGCCAAACATGAGGCGGCAAAGCAACCACTTGCCGAGAGAAGTCTCAGGTTTTGAAGTTTAAGGCTTGGCGAGAACGGTTCGCGGGAGGCGTTTCTTGGGGTCCTGCCGGACAATTTCGATGCTCGCGATCATCCGCGCATCCATGAATCTGGCAGCCTCTCGTTTCAGAACCGCCTTAACCAGCTTTTCATCGACCCGGTTGGGATCACCGGCTACGCCGAGGCTCTGACGGTGACCTGCGCGGACCAAAGCATCGCGATAATAGGGCTCTTGCCCGACCAGCCTGTAGAGATCGGCTTTGGGCGACAACATGATCTTGATAGACAAGAAGACATAGTTGACCAGCTTCCCGTTCTCGGTAATCGGCAAAGCGACCGGTGCCAGAGGGATCGACGGGTCGATCTTGACCGTCTCTGCGCCCCCGGATGCCATGGCTGGGGTAGCGATGATCGCGGCAATCAGCGCTAAGAGTTGGGCTATTATTCGCATGAAATCCTTATACCTAAGAGAGTTTATCTCTCAATTACTATTTTTGATGTTGATAGCCCAATCTGCGAATATCCTGAACCGCTCCGCGCCAAGACACGCTCACACCAGGCTCTGACACGACCTTACCAATGACAGAAACCGTTAGCCCGAAGGTCGCGGCGGCGGACATGAAGGCCTCACGATTACTGCGTGGCACCGTACAGACCAGCTCATAATCGTCGCCGCCAGTGACCAAGGCTAAGCGCGCTGCAATGGGATCGTCCTGAAAGGCCAGCCAAGCAAAGGCCGCCTCAGACAGCGGAACCTGCTCCAAATCGATCCCAAGGCCCACGGCGCTCGCGGTAGCAATATGGCCCGCATCCGCCGCCAACCCGTCCGATACGTCGGCGCAGGCGCTCGCATAGGCGCGCAGGGCTTGGCCTAACTCGAGCCGTGGGCGGGGATGATGATATCGATCTTCCAGACTGTGATTTTGTTCGGCGGTCAGCATCGGCAGTAGCCCTTGGGCCGCCCAAAGTCCCAAATAGCCATCCCCAATGGTACCTGTGACCACCAGGTCGTCACCGATTCGCGCACCTTTACGTCGAACCATCTGTCCTAGCGGCACCCAACCCATGGCCGTCAGGCTGAGGCTAAGCGGTCCCGGCGTGGAGGTGGTGTCGCCCCCGAACAGAGCCGCGCCAAACAGGGATAGGTCTTCTCCCAAAGCCTTTGCAAACTGGTCGCGTGCATCGGCGTCATAATGGGGCGGCCAACTAACCGCGAGGAAACAGCCATAGGGCTCAGCCCCCTTAGCCGCCAAATCGGCCAGGTTGGTCCGCAAGAGCTTTCGCGCAATTCGGTCAGGCCGCTCACCGGCAAGGAAATGCACGCCTTCAACCAGCGCGTCCTTGGTGACAATCAGATCAAAGCCAGGACGAGACGGAATAACCGCTGCATCGTCCATCAGATCGAGTGCTTCGGGCGCGCCAAAGGTCAAGGAACCAAAGCGCCGGGCGATGTCTTTAAACTCGTCCGACACAACCCGCTCCAATCAGCCGCGCTCGTCGCGGGAAATACCGTCCAGCACGCCATTAACGAAGCCGGGCTCAACCCCTTCGAAGAAGGACTTGGCGATCTCGACATATTCATCAATGACGATCTCGGTCGGGATGTCCTTTAGACCACTCAATTCAAACGCCCCGGCCCGCAAGATCGAGCGGACCGTTGCGTCCAGTCGATCCAGCCGCCAGCCCGCTGCTAGACGCTTGGCGATCAGTTGGTCGATCTTGGCCTGATCTTTCACGACGCCGCGCACGATGTCGGCAAAGAAGGCTTCATCCGCCTCAGCCAAGGGTTCGCCTTCGATTTCAGACCCGAACCGGTGGTCGATAAACTCACGCACGACCGTCTCAGCGCCCGCGCCAGACACTTCCATCTGGTAGAGGGCTTGGATCGCGGCCAAACGGGCAACCGAGCGGGTCTGATGGGCCTTGCCCGCCCCGCTCATCGACCGCCACCGGTCCGCAGCTTCCGTCGCAAGAGGACCAGCTCAACAGCCGCTGTCGCAGCCCCACCCCCCTTGTCGCCTTCGCTTACACGCGCCCGGCTCCACGCCTGATCCTCGTCTTCGGTCGTCAAGATGCCATTGCCGATCGCCAGATTGCGGCAGATCGCCAGATCCATCAGGCCGCGCGCGGACTCGTTGGAGACGATCTCAAAATGGTAGGTCTCACCGCGGATG
>Ga0209444_10001482_pt1 | contig 12908 bp, 10 predicted proteins | sample LauGreFaBDMM15DN_2_FD_188215 | JGI IMG/M metagenome (GOLD analysis project Ga0209444, IMG submission 188215) | Freshwater lake microbial communities from Lake Michigan, USA - Fa13.BD.MM15.DN (SPAdes) (version 2) | ecosystem: Environmental > Aquatic > Freshwater > Lake | place: Lake Michigan...
TGGCTAGCAATGACCCGGTTTTCCAACCAATCCAGCTGATAGAGATGGGTTCTGGTGATAACAAAGAGCTCGCCAGCCTTACCAAACTGAACGCCCTGCACCCGTCCTTTAAAAACGGTCTGCACACCGGCAGGCGTAATGGCCTGGCGGGTGGTAATGACGCCTGGATCGGTCACCGAACGAAGGGGCTGGTCAATCGACTGGGCCAGAGCCGACACCGATCCGCTGGCGAGCAGGGCCAGGGCGAGACAACAGGATGACAGGATGCGGTTCATTTTAGGATCTTTCCGTTGAATGGTGATCAGACGAAGCGGGCATAGATTTCAGTTTCAAAGCGAACTGCGAGAGCTTAGGGGCCGAGGGTTCGTTGAAAACCAACGACCCGTCCGAAAAAGACATGTCAGCATTTTGGTTGCGTCCCCACCCGCCATCCTATGGCGGCTGCTTGAGGAAAGGTTTCTGGACGCGCCATAAATGAATTTAGTTCAACTCATCGATGAGCCGAGACGGGCCGCATTCACCGCCCGCACATCCCGTTGGCCGGCAAACTACCGAAACCACGTGACATTAAAGTGAAATAACCAAAGAAATCTGCCGATCGGCGCGTCATTTGTTGCCGATGGGCGACGGCCCCAATGGCTCTGGTTGAGCCTCTAAGGGGGCATAGCGGAAAAGAATTTGAACTAATTTCATCTGAACTATGACAATTTTCTGAATTTCATCACACGATTGACACGGTAAGCGTCTAACAAGCGGCCCTGAGTTCACGATAAACAAAGGGATAGGGACATGATGCGCTGCATCGCTTTAATCGCCGCAATCGGATTGACCCAAACCCCAGCCTTTGCGGCCCCTGCTGCCATAGGATCACTAGCGCGTCCCCTGACGGTGATCCTGATCCCTGCCGATGGCGGCACTGAGGACGGCACCAAGGCTGACTTTCAGCCGGTCTTTAACGCGGTCACCAAGACGACGGGCCTACAGTTCAAGCTTCGGGTTGGGCAGTCCTACAACTCCGTCGTCGAGGCCATGTGTAATGGGTCAGCCGATATCGCATTTTTCGGGCCTGTTTCTTACGTGCAGGCCCATCAACGCGGCTGCGCGGACCTTCTGGCCGTTGCGGTTGAAAAGGGCTCCTCCACCTATTTTGCGGGCATATTTGTTAAGGCCTCCTCATCCATCAAGACCATTAAAGACCTCAAGGGTAAAAGGGTCGCGTTTGGGGACATTAATTCAGGGTCATCATTCGTCTTCCCCATGGCAATGATCCTGCAGGCAAAACTGGATCCCATTCGCGATCTTGGCGCAATCCGGATGACTGGCAGTCACGCAAACAGCCTCGGCGCCCTGACCCAGGGACAGGTGGACGCTGCCGGCCTGTCCTTCGATTCTTACGAAAAAGCCGTCAATCAGGGCGCTATATCGGGCGGTCAATATCGGGTCATTGCGCGAAGCGCGCCGATCCCCAACCCGCCCTTGGGGATGAGTAATCGGTTACCCAGCGCGATGAAGCTCAAGCTGAAGGCGGCCTTTGCCAATGTGGCCCGCGCGCCTGGTGTCTCGCCCGACATGATCCGAGGCTATGGCGGCAAGACGGTCGATGGCTATGATACCGTCTTTCCTGAAAAGAAATATGCCGTGGCCGCACAACTGATGGCCCAGATTGACGATAGCCTGAAGGGCGAAATTCTCAAAAAAGCGTCAAAGCCTTGAGCCCCTTACAACCCATTCACGTCGCCTTTAGAACGGTTAGCAAGACGTTTCCTGACGGAACCCAAGCGCTAAAGGATGTCAGTTTTGATATTGCGCGGGGTGCCTTTTGCGTCCTTCTGGGACCATCCGGCAGCGGTAAATCAACCCTGCTGCGCTGCGTCAACGGTTTGGCGACACCGACCTGCGGCGAGGTTTTCATCGACGAACAGGCGGTAACGGACAAGGGTTTGCCCCAGATCAGACGAAAGGTCAGCATGATCCATCAACAGTTTGGATTGGTGGACCGCGCCAGTGTTGCGGAAAATATGATGGGCGGCGCTCTGGCCGAAATTCCGACCTGGCAGGCCCTGCTCGGTCTCTATCCCGACCATTTCAAAACCAAGGCCTGCGAGCTTTTACAGTCTGTCGGATTGTCGCCGGAACATCTGCAGCGCCGGGCCGGAGACCTATCGGGTGGTCAGCGTCAACGAGTAGGCATAGCGCGCGCGCTGATGTTGGACCCTCAGATCATTGTCGCCGATGAACCTGTCGCCAGCCTGGACCCAAGAATTAGTCAGGAGATTATGGAACTCTTGCGCCAAGCCGCACGGCGTCGAGGCGTGACAGTTCTTTGCAGCCTGCATCAGGTCGCGTTAGCGCGTGAGCACGCCGATCAGATTGTCGGTCTTCAACGCGGCGTTCTGATCTTTAATGCACCCGTCGAAAATCTGAGTGATGGCGACTTTTCGGACATCTATGATCAGGAGCCAGCCGCGTGAACCCGCCGCCTTTAGGCCTTTCCCAAGACGCGCGATGGACCTATCCGAAGGCTCTTAGTCTGCGAACCATCGGACTATTTTGCATCATCATTGCCATCTTGCTGATAACGGGGCGCAATGTTGAGATGGGCCGGATGGTCCAACTGACGGCGTCGGCGGTAAGCGTGACGGCAACGGGTCAAGGCCAATCGCAAGTGGCCGATGGCCTAGCCAAGATCGGCTCTTCACTGTGGCCATTACAGATTTCTGAGACGACGGAAATTGGCCGGATTGACAGTTTTGATCGCTCTCGCCTGCCTTGGTTTTCCCATATCGAGACGCGCACAGAACAGACCCAAACCCTCAATCCAGAAACCCTGCAGATGGACTCAGTCTCAGAGACCGCCGAATATCTCGTCGAGCCCTTGGGCTATTTAGGCCATGTCGCAGTTAAGCTCGTCGAGACATTCGAGATCGCGCTTTGGGGTACGGTCATTGCGATCCTGATCAGTCTGCCGCTGGCCTTTTTCTCCGCCTCCAATATGGCCCCGAACCGACTGGCCTATACGGTCGCTAGAAGCATCGTCAGTTTCCTTCGCGCCATCCCCGAACTGGTTAGCGCGCTCTTTCTTGTCCTAGCTTACGGGTTTGGCCCCATCGCAGGGGTTTTGGCCTTAGCCCTTCATGCGGCGGGCTTTTTAGGGAAATTCTACGCCGAAGATATAGAAAATGCCGACACCAAGCCCCAAGAGGCGCTGACAGCGGTCGGTGCTAACCGAATTAAGGTCCTTCGGTTTGCGATCCTACCCCAGGTCATGGCGCAATATATTGCCTACACCCTCTATGTTCTTGACCGAAATTTTCGCATGGCCACGGTGATTGGACTGGTTGGGGCAGGCGGAATTGGTCAAGAGCTTAAGGGCCGGTTCGACATGTACAATTACCACCATGTCGCAACCATCTTGGTCGGCATTTTTTGTACCGTGTTTGTGATCGACCAACTGTCCGCTAGGCTCAGGAGGCGACTTTTTTAAATGTTCGCGCGAGTTCTTGTTTCGAACGGGTCTATCGATAAGACTGACAGAGCTTTTTGCGACTCAAACCCAATTCCAGATACGGACTTGAACCTTGGATAATCCAGTCGACAAGAAGACAAGATACCGCCCCAGAATGACCGATCAGGCCCCGATCGAGCATGTCATTTCGCGGATCCGCAGTCGCTATAAGAGCCTTGGGCCCAGTGCTCAGGCCATTGCTGACTTTATCCTTCTAGATCCTTCTGAGGTTGTGAAGCTGTCTGTCACGGAATTGGCTGAAGCCTCGGGTGTTAGCCAAGGCAGCGTCATCAATTTTTGCCAGTCCATTGGCATGTCTGGCTTTCAGCAGCTTAAGCTCAGCCTGGCCCAAGAGGTCGTGCAGCCCGTCCAATATATCCATGAGGATCTCACGCGGGACGACGACATCGAATTGGTCTGCCGCAAAATATTCCACTCCGGCATTCAGGCTCTACGCGACACCCTTTCGGTCTTGGACCCCAAGCAAATTCAGCTCGCCGTCGATATTTTGCGATCGGCCAAGCGCATTGAGATTTACGGGATAGGCTCTTCAGCGCCCATTGCCGAAGACGCCCACTACCGGATGCTCAGAATCGGCCTGGACGTAAAGGTTGTTACCGATAGCCACATCCAAGCCATCAGCGCCTCGCGCACAGGACCTGACGTCGCGGTCCTGACCATCTCGCATTCTGGCGCGACACATGAGACCGTAACCTCGACGCAGCTGGCAAAAGAGGCCGGCGCCAAGACGGTTGTCATTACCAATTTCGCGCGCTCGCCCATTCAAGCCAGCGCCGATGTGACGCTCTTTACGATGGCTAGGGAAACTAAGTTTCGCACAGAGGCCATGACTAGTCGGATCGCTCAGCTCTGCGTCATCGATGCCTTGATCGCCGCTCTTGCTCTTGCCGATTATGATCGCGCAACCGAGACCCTGCAGCAGACCTTCGAGGTCCTATCAATCAAGCGGTTTTGATCCTAGAGCGATAGTCCATCTTGAGGTGGAATCAGATCACTGAGGCAAACCTCAGAGCCTGGCTCGACGAGGATCGACGCCATACCTAGCCTCTCGGCGCCGGCAATGTCGGTCGCCGGATTATCGCCGATCATCACCGACCGTTCAGGCAGGGCCCCAAGGGTTTCGCAGGCCCTTAGAAAGAGGTGCGGGTTGGGTTTTCCAATCATTGTCATATCGATGGTGGAAAGATCAACGCAGGCCGCAATCGCGGCAAGCAATGCGCCCGTTTCGGGTATGGGCTCGCCCTCAGAACCGGGGTGAGACAGATCCGGATTTGCGACCACCAACCTTGCGCCACTGACCAGCGCCTTAACTGTGCGTTCCAGCTTGGAATAGGAAAAGTGTGTGTCGCGCAACAGGACAATAACCTCGGCGCGATCTCGGACCAGTTCAATACCCAATCGATGGGCGAGGGCCTTCATCCTTGGTGGCCCCAAGACCATGGTGGGCCCAGGGCGAGATGCGGAGACAACCAGCAGGGCTTCAGAGCCAGCGAGCAATATCCGGCCTTCATCGAGATCGACGCCCGACCGGGCAAGAATCTCGGAAATATCCCCCGGCAGTAGGGTCGAATTATTCGAAACAATCACGATCCGCTGATTATATTGCCTAATGAATTGAAGTGCCGCCGCGTGCGGGCGATTGGCATAGGCAAGGCAACCGTCCCAATCGAGCAAGATGGCCTGAGCCTGCGACAGGGTCTGCAGATAGGGTTCAGTAGGCTCAGCCATTATGGGATTCCAGCCTCAATCAGGTCGGTTCAAATTCAATCTGTGGCGCCCTTAAATATTCAATTATTCGTCACGTCAAATTGAAATATTTTCATTTAAATGTCATGGGAATCGTAATCTCATGTCATCAATTGCGACTATCTCGCCCTTATCAGTGATTTCATGCGGACTGCCGATCGCAGGTCGCGGTCTCATGATGAACAGAAGTCATCGCAAAACGAGGGAAAAATGAGTATAAATACAGCGCGACGTCATCGGCGGTTCTATGGCTTGCTCATGGTCTCTTGTGCCATTCCAAGCCTAGCCTTCGCAGAAATCAGTGCAGCAGATGCCGATGCCCCGACCAAAACGGCGCGTGACGAAGAGGTTGTCGTCACCGCTGAAAAGAAGGTCTTTGCCAGCGTTAAGGCCGTAGAGGCCGTAAAATTCGGTAATGCGGTTCAGGTCGTATCGGCAGAAGACATCCGTATGAGTGGCGCGGCCAACTTTGCGGAATTGGCCCAGTTCTTGGTCAAGGGCGTCAATATCGGTTACTCGCCTGACGAGGGTGAATATACTATTCGCCTCGACGGCGGCGGCGACCGCGACACCTTGGTCATTCGTGACGGCGTGCCCCTTTACGACCGCGGCCCTGCCCTAGAAGATATCTGGAGCTCCACAACGATCGATCCGCACATGATCGAACGCGTCGAGGTTTTCCGCGGCGGCAACAGCCTTTTTTACGGAAGTAACGGCGGTATTGGTGTCGTCAGTCTGGTCAGCAAGCGGCCCGACGGAACCCGCAAGGGTGAATTGGGCGTCAGCTATGGTTCGTTCCAGTCGCGCGAAATTTGGGGCAACTTCGCCTTCCCAATCGACGAGGCCGGTAAGCATAGCCTGATGGCCTATGGCAGCATGCAAGCGACCGACAATCCTCGTATTTATAATCCAAAAGACCTTGTCGATAACGTTGCAGCGGCCGGCGGTGTTCAAGAATATCCAACCAACCGTAACGATGTTGGCCTAAAATATCTTTGGCAGATCGACAATGAGACGGCTCTGCGGGTCAATGCCGAATATACCGAATCTTGGTTCCAAGATGCGTTCCCAGACCGCGAAATTCACTCGCCCAACACCGTGCGTTATCCAATCATCGACGCCTCTTTCGAAAAGCGTTGGTCGCCTGCCCTATTGACTGAAGTCACAGGCTATTTCACCAACCCTAAGATTTGGAACACCGAGCTCTATCCTGACATCTGTAAGGTCACGGCCGGTTGTCTTAACCCATCGACCAACAAGATGGTCGCCTTTGGTGCCTATTCAGGCAAGGTGTTCTCCAACGGCCCATATCGCGGCTTTGGTGCCAGCAATCAGCCACGAGCCGGTTTCAAAGAAATGGGCATGACCGTGCGCAATACGGTCAATATGGGTGAATATCTTGAATTCGTCGCCGGCATCCAGACGGTCAAATATCAAGATGACTCGGCCGCCCAATATCCCGTCGGCAACGAAGCCAACACCACCACAGGCCTTTTTGTTGACCTTCGTCCCAAGCTTCCCTTCAGCCCAGACACGGCCATTTCGATGGCTATCAGAACCGACTTTTTGCAGAGCTCGGACAATAAGACGATCTGGAAACTGGGCTTCAAGCAGCCTGTGTGGGGCGGCGTCTATGTCCGCGGCAACGGCGGCACCTCCTACAGCCTGCCACGCACGACAGAGCTGAACAACGAAACCTCGACCTCAGTGGGTAACCCCAATCTGTTGCCTGAGGAAACCAAGACCTATAACGGCGCTGTCGGTTTCAATCGCCAGTTCGATGATGTGGCTGTGTCCGTTGAGCTCGGCGGTTTCAAGACCGAGATTACCGCTCGTATTCAAGGCACGACAGGCTTTCCTATCCCTGCTGGCAACGGATTTGCGGCGCGTAACACATTCTTCAACAATACCGCTCTGACCAGTATTTTGGGCGCAACGGCGGATGTGGATGTCAATGTGGGTCGTAACTGGCGCATGAGCCTTGGTTACACCGCTCAAGACGCCTCCTTGACCAGCGGCCTGTTCAAAGGTGAGCAGATCAATGAGACGCCATCATGGTTCATCAATGGCACCATGTCCTGGATGTCTGATGATCAAAGGCTGAACCTGGTTGTGATGCCTCGCATGCAAGGATCAGAATGGTCAACAGGTGGCCTGTCGGTTGCCGGTCGCCCATCTTTCCGCAAGAACTTTGGTAACTACACGGTCGTCAATGCCACTGTGAACTACTTCATGGGTGCAGAGCGCCAACATCAGGTCCAACTTCGGTTCGTCAACCTGTTGGACGAGAAATATGCTGAGCGTTACGGCTTTGGCACCCAAATCTTCGGTTCGGCCTTCAACCGCGGTGAATATACGACGGCTAGCCCAAAATACTATTTCGGCTATCCGTTCGAAGGCAAGCCACGTAGCTTCTACGTCTCATTGTCCACCAAGTTCTAGGCCCAAGGAGCCCTGCATCATTTCCCCGGTGATGCAGGGTTTCCACCTTGCCTAAGGTCGCTGATAATCTTTTCTAGAACAGTCTGAACCATCGTTTCGCCCTATCGTCCTAGGCGCGCAAACCGGGCTTTTGGCCCCACCCCTCCTAGTCATCGCAAGAAACCCTCGGGGTTTTAGCCAAGATGCAACGCTCTGCGCGCGGCAAATTTGGCATGGCGTTCACCCTTGGATGATTTATCTCACCTACTGAATAGCGTCGCCGCCTTGGCACCAAGCCGACTTCAGAAGGTCTAGACTCCCATGGATAGCTTTATCGATAAGGTCGCTGTGATCACCGGCGGAGCCAGTGGCATTGGCCTAGCCCTAGCGCACGGCGCAGTCTTGCGCGGTGCCAAGGTGGTGATCGCCGATATCCGCGACGAGCCTTTGGCCCTAGCCTTGGCCGAACTGACCAAGGCGGGCGGCGATGTCTTGGCGGTCAAGACAGACGTCTCAAAATTCGGCGAGGTTGAGGCTCTTGCCCAAGCCGCCATAGACCGGTTCGGCAAGGTCAATTTGATCTTCAACAATGCGGGCGTCTTCGCCTCTGGCCTGACCTGGGAGACCTCCGTCGAAGAATATGACTGGGTCATTGGGGTCAATCTCAAGAGCGTTATCAATGGTATCAAGGCCTTTGTCCCGCGCATGATCGCCCAAGGCGACGACTGCCACGTCATCAACACCTCTTCAGGCGCTGGGATCACGGTCAATCCGGGATTTAGCGCCTATTCCATGACCAAGCACGGCGTCGTTGCCCTGTCCGAAGCCCTCTATCTTGATCTGGGCGTAGAACAGATCGGCACGATCGGTGTGACCATCGTCATGCCCGGCGTGGTCCAATCCCAGATCATGTTCCCTGAAAAGACCGGGCCGGGCACCCTTCAAGCAGAGCTTCAGGGACGATTAAAGAACCCGAACTTGAACGCGCTGGAGCAATATATGCGCCGGGCCGTCGACGATGGCCTACCTGCAAAAGACCTTTGTGACATGGTCTTTGAGGCCATCGCCAAGCGCGATCTCTATGTCCTGCCCAACTTTACCGATGAGGCCTCGCAGGCTCAGGCCCGAGCCATCGCCATGGGCCGCTGCACCGCTACCAACCCGTACAGTCCCAAAAAGATCGTATGAAGCCGGAAGCGAGCAAGTTGCTCTTGCTTTGAGGTTGGTTCATCTCACCGATATAAAGATCGGATTTGAGTAGAACCAAAGATCGCTCCAAGGGTCTTCATCTTTGGGATCTGGCTGCGGCTCTAGTTCGGCGGTGTTGGTCCCGCGGACGCGAATATACTCATTCTTGGTCACATTTCGGATGCGATGTGTGATGACCGTATAATCTCCAACCGTGGACCAATCACTTGATGTAAACCGCGCTTCAACACGCGTTGTTGGATTTTTGTCCACCGCCTTGTCCGCAACAGCCCCTGTGACCTCACCCCTGATCAAATCGACGCGTGCAACGCGCGGATCGATGGTTTTACCGTCTTGGCCCTTGTCGGCCAAAAAGCGAATGGTCACATCAACATCATCACCGATTTTGGCGGTTAGGGTCTGGCCCATCGTTGCTCGAGCGCTCGCACCAACAGCTTTAACCGAGACATCAAGCTCTGAAATCAAGTCGCCCGTGGTTACAAAAATCTTGCCCGCGCGCAGGCTTGAGATAATCGATTCCGGTGTTTTGTCTGCGAGCACATATGTTTTTGAATATTCGCCGGGCCAAAAATCGGTACCGCCCTCGCTATAGTGCACGTGGGAATCGGAGGTGGCCGTGATCCACCATCGACGTCCCTCACCCAATAGCGAATCCCAAAGGCCGCCAACTTGGGCCGTCATTTGGTCAAACCCGCCCAGGGTTGGGGATCTATTGTAACTACCCCGAGCATTTTCCCGTGGCGCGGTGCCAGGCGCTGCAGCCAAGCCAAGCTTTGGACGGGTCAAACTGCCGGCCTGGTGACCTGGCGCGCCTTCCATTCCAATTGCAACTTGGGGTGCGACGTCATTCCAGCTGCGAAACTCTTGGGGTGTCGTTAGTCCATACTGGCCAATTGCCGTCGCTGATCGCGAAGGATGGTGTGCGAACAGAACGGGCTTGGGGGTCTGCCGGTTCATAAACTCAAGTGCTGCAATCATTGCAGCTTCTTGATTGCGCGCCTCTGAGTGCGGAGATAGTTCCCGCGAATCAAAATTAAACTCGATCGCTCGCAGGCGTTCGGCCTCGTCGGCCCCGTAAGGGATAATCACGCTACTATGGTCAGCGGCCGGAGAGTTAAGCTCCATTCCAAAAAACTGAATGACCTCTGGTACCGCAGCGCGCGATTGGAGTAGCTCTGGGTAGGCAAAATCGTGATTGATTTTGCTATGGTTTGGTCCGCCATGGTCTGTCGCGACCATCCAACTCAGGCCAAAGCGCCTGGCCATCGCTGCGTTGGTGGTAATCGGATAGACCGCATCACTGCCCAAAATCGGGGTCGGCGGGGTCGTTTTCATATCGAAACCCACGCTATAGCGACTGTGGATATGGTGGTCGCCCGCAAGCCATCTCGGACCCGTTCGACTATCTTGTTTAGGTGCCGGTGTCTGAGCCGCGTTTGGCTTGGGGGCTGGGTGGCGTCCATGTCCACTGGCTGTTCCTGAAATGCCGAAACTCAATAGCGCGCCTATCAACGCGACTCGGCACAGATTTCCCATGGGTGACGTGGCCGCAGGAAAATCATCCCCTAACCTTTTGGTGCTCAAATCGCGCATTGCTACAGCTCCGGTTTCTTTGCGCCCAAGCTAGCCGCAAGGTGCGTTAATCTTGTGACAGTGGGAACGGGTGCCAAGGGTCCTTGACGATAGATCATGAATGGGTCGCAATAGGGGAAAGAGAACAAGCCGCGAGGGAGGCTAACCATGGCCTATGTCGAAGGACAGACCATTCACGACGCTGACAGCCACATTATGGAGCTGCCGGGCGCGCTCAACAGCTTCATCGACCCGAACTATCGTGCGGCCTTTATCGAAAAGACCGGCACCGAAAGCCGGTTGTTTCAAGTCATGGCCAATGCCGCCGCCCAGCATGATGATCCAGAATTTCGGGCTGGCGCAGAGGCCAACCTCCTTCTTCGCAAGAACCATGCAGCGCTTGGGTCCTTTCGCAGCCACGATCGGGTCACAGCGCTCGATCATCTGGGCTTTGCCTCGCAACTGGTCTTTACGACGGCTTGCCTGAGTAATTTTGGCCTCGAACAGATGGGCGAGATTGAGCTGTCGATCGAGGCGGCGCGGGCTCACAACCGCATGATGACCGAATTTTGCTCGGTCGATCGCCGCCTTCTGGCCACCGGCTATGTGCCGCTGATTGACCGGGCCCGCGCGCCTCAAATTGCGCTTGAAGCCCTGCGCCTTGGGGCCAAGGCCTTGATGATCCCCTCTCGCCATCCCCCCGGCTTTTCACCCAGCCACCGCGAGCTTGACGCCCTGTGGGCTGTGGCACAGGAGGCGGGCGTGCCGATCCTTTTCCACGTCGGCGGCGAAGAAAAGATGCAAAAGGCCTATCTGGAAAATGGCCTTCCTTATGTCAAAGACTTCCACGGCGGCAATGAGAACTTCACCTCGCTTAGCTTCATGTCCATTCCCCTCAGCGTCTGGCAGACCCTTTCTGCCCTCGTCATTGATGGCGTGTTTGACCGGTTCCCAAATCTCAAGTTCGGGGCCATTGAACTGGGGGCCTCATGGCTTCCTAGCCTGATGAAGTTCCTCGATTCCGGCGTTGCCGCCTTTGGCAAGGAGGAGCGGCTTCAGACCTTATCGGGCAAGCCCAGCGAGATATTGCGTCGCCAACTGCGCGTAACACCCTACCCTCACGAAGACACAAGCTGGATCATCGAAAATTCAGGTGAAGAGATGATCCTCTTCTCATCGGATTTCCCCCATGTTGAGGGCGGCAGAAATCCTTTGAAACGTTTCAACGATAGCCTTGTCGGCGTGGATGAACGCGTCAAACGGCGGTTTTTCAGAGACAATTTCATCGACATGATGGGCGAGGGCCTCGACCCTGCACTCCACGATTTAGCAGGGCTCGCAGCGGCTTAGCCAAAGCCACATCAAGGTAACACCTCAGCAACTGATTTTATGTTAGAAATAACTAACGTAATCGACAGGGGTGTATGGTGCTGCAATCTATTCAAGCAAGGCTGGTCGCCTCCATTTTCGCGCTGACGGTAATGGCCGCTGCGATCGGTATGGCCGGTTATGTCTCGATGACCCATGCCGTTGGCAAGATTGACACCATCATCCAAGACCGCGTCGTTCCGATGCAGAGCTTGAAAACGGTTAGTGATCTTTACGCTATCAACATTGTTGATACAGCCTGGAAGACACGAACCGGTCAGATCAGTTGGCAAGAAGGCTTGAAATATGTTGAGGCTGCCAACGGTTCCATCCATTCCAACTGGAAAGCCTATACTGAGACCTTCCTCACCCCTGAAGAAAAAGTCTTAGTCGCCAGCGCCCAGTCGGCGATGGTCCCGGCCGAGGGGGTGTTGAGCGCCTAACCCAGATCCTCAAGACGCAGGATCAAGCCGCTCTGGAAAGCTTTACGACGCAAGAGATGTACGGCGTCATCGATCCGGTCACAGACAAGGTCAGCAAACTGACCGAACTGCAGATGCGCGTTTCGAAAGAAGAGGGTGCTTCCGCCGATGCAGCGGCTCGCCTTGCGACCCTATTGATCGGGATCCTCGCGGTCGCGACCCTCATCACCTTCCTCTTTGCCTTCCATACGGTCGTGCGAGGCGTTGCCCAACCGATCCTATCCATGGCAGCCGTCATGCAAAAATTGGCCGGCGGGGACCATCAGGTCACGGTGCCCGGCATGGGGCGCAAGGATGAGGTCGGCAAGATGGCTGTCTCTGTTTTGGCCTTCAAGGAAAGTGGTATTCAACGCGCGCGCCTTGAGGCTGAGGCCGCTGCGTTCCAGCAGGAGTTGGATAACAAGCTCAAGGCCTTGGAGCGCAATTTTGAGGCTGCCAACCATGATCAACAACAGCTCGTCCAAGCCATGGGCGATGAGCTTCTGCGTCTTGCCGATGGTAACCTTACGGCGCGTCTGAGCGATCCGGTTGCCCCTGAATATGAAAAGCTGCAGTCTGACTTTAACAGCGCTGTCTCCCAGATG
>Ga0209444_10001484_pt1 | contig 12899 bp, 12 predicted proteins | sample LauGreFaBDMM15DN_2_FD_188215 | JGI IMG/M metagenome (GOLD analysis project Ga0209444, IMG submission 188215) | Freshwater lake microbial communities from Lake Michigan, USA - Fa13.BD.MM15.DN (SPAdes) (version 2) | ecosystem: Environmental > Aquatic > Freshwater > Lake | place: Lake Michigan...
ATTTTGAATTGTTCTAAATTAGAAAAAAAAGTAGATTATTTTGCCTTTAAAGAAATGTAGGGAATCAATACTTCTTCCAATGAAACTCCGCCATGCTGAAAGGTGCTTCCATAATAATTCACGAAATGGTTGTAATTGTTGGGATACACAAAGAAATCTTGTTCTCTTGCAAAAACAAATTCCGCTGAAAGTTTTAATTTCGGTAGGAATGCTTCACTCGGATTTTTCACCGTAAATACTTCTTTCGCATTGTAGGTTAAACCTCGTCCAGCCTTATAACGCAAATTGGAATTTGTATTTCGCTCTCCAACAATGCGAACAGGTTTGTTCACTTTGATTGTTCCATGATCGGTTGTAATGATCAGACGAATTCCTGCTTCAGCAATTTTTTTAATAATTTCCAACAAGGGAGAGTGCTCCAACCAGGAAACGGTGATGGAACGATAGGCCGATTCATTATCCGCTAATTCACGAATGATTTCCATTTCGGTACGGGCATGTGATAACATATCTACGAAATTGTAGACAATAAAGTTGACATCATTTTCTTTCCAGGTATGAAAAGAATCGCCGAGTTTCTTTCCGGCCTCTACATTCGTGATTTTGCTGTAGCTCCATTTGACGTTTTTCCCCAATCGTTTTAACTGAGCATCAAGAAATTCTTTTTCATGCATATTTTTCCCTCCTTCTTCATCCTCATTTTTCCATAATGTGGGAAATCGTTTTTCAATTTCAGATGGAAGAAGTCCTGCGAAAAAAGCGTTTCGTGCGTAGTGCGTCGCTGTTGGTAGAATAGAAAAGACAATTTCCTCTTCTTCTTTGGAGAAATAACGAGAAAGAATTGGTTCGATCATTTTCCACTGATCGTAGCGCAAATTATCAATTACCAGAACAGCTGTTTTCTCTTTACCTATGTAGGGAGCAATTTTATCCTTCACCAATGTGTGGATCATTTGTGGTGAGTCCTCTGTGCCATTGACCCAATCCAAGTAATTGTCCTCAATGAAATCACAGAATAGTTTATTTGCTTCTTTTTTCTGCATGTCGAAAATCTCACGCATGCCCGAATCCTCTATCTTGTCTAATTCTAACTCCCAATACACCAATTTTGCATAGAATTCTTTCCATTCTTCAGCGTTCATTCGCCCCATCAGCTGGATACCGAGCTGGCGGAATTCTTGTTGGTAGTTTGAATTGGTTTTTTGACTGACCAATTTTGAGACATCTAAATTCTTCTTAATACTTAAAAGAATTTGATTTGGATTAACCGGTTTGATGAGGTAATCAGCAATCTTGCTTCCAATGGCTTCCTCCATGATGTGTTCTTCCTCACTTTTCGTGATCATGACAATGGGCACAAGCGGTCTTTGTTCCTTGATTTGAAATAAGGTTTCTAATCCCGTTAATCCAGGCATGTTTTCATCTAAGAAAATGATGTCATAGTGATTATCTAAGGCTTTTTCGATGGCATCTTGTCCATTTGTCACTGGATCAACCGTGTAGCCTTTTGCCTCTAAAAACAAAATATGCGGTTTTAATAATTCAATTTCATCGTCAGCCCAAAGAATTTTACCCTGCATATGCCTTATTTTTAATAGTTTTGAATGAATTTAATTAAAGGTACTCAATTGCAACCGAACCAACATCGAAACAACAAGAAGAAAATTATTAACGACCCAGTCTATGGTTTTATTACAATTCCGGACGAAATAATTTTTGATATTTTGGAACATCCTCATATGCAGCGACTTCGCCGGATCATGCAATTGGGATTAAGTCACCTTGTTTACCCCGGGGCAAATCATACACGTTTTCACCATGTTTTGGGCGCCATGCATTTGATGAGTCAGGCAGTAGCTACCATTCGTCGCAAAGGTCACGAGATTACATCGGAAGAAGAACGGGCCGTTTGCTTGGCGATTTTATTACACGACATAGGACACGGTCCATTCAGTCATGCACTTGAATACGACATCGTTTGTGGTGTTAGTCATGAACAGATTTCCTCCTTTTTTATTGAAGAATTGTCTAAGGAATTTGATGGAAAGCTCGATATGGCATTACTCATTTTTCAAAATAAATACCATAAACCATTTTTACATCAGCTCGTTTCTAGTCAACTAGATATGGATCGACTCGATTACTTAAATCGAGATAGTTTTTATTCTGGTGTGAGTGAAGGAATTATTGGCACTGATCGCTTGATTGAAATGCTGAATGTGCGCGATGGAGAACTGGTCCTTGAGGAAAAAGGAATCTATTCTATCGAAAAATTCATTGTCGCTCGACGCTTAATGTACTGGCAAGTTTACTTGCATAAAACGGTGGTTGCCGCTGAATTTATGTTGATTCATGCCTTGCGACGAGCAAAATACCTGGTCAAACAAGGAGAAAGCATTTTCGCGAGTCCAGCCTTGTCCTTTTTTATGCACCAGGACATTAGCGAAAGTGATTTTCATAATAGACCTGAAGTATTGCAAAATTTCGCGCAATTAGATGATTACGACATTTGGTCTGCCATTAAAGTATGGCAAAGTCATTCAGACATCATTTTATCGCAATTATCCAAATGTTTGGTGAATCGTAAGTTGTTCAAAATAGTCATTTCTAAAGAACCATTTAGTGAAGAGCGTATCTCAGCTGAACGTAAACGTGTTCAAGATGCCTACCAGTTGAATCATGAAGATGTTGACTTTTTTGTGTATTCAGATGTCTTGACTAATAAAGCCTACAACCAAGACAAACAGAACATTAATCTCTTGATGAAAAATGGTTCTATCGTAGATTTAACGGAGGCATCAGATAATCTCAATATCTCAGCCTTGGCGCAACCAGTAGAGAAGTATTTTCTTTGTTTCCCAGTGTAGAAATTTCATTCCAACACAATAAATTCCTGATATAACGTTTTTCATTTGGTTAAAAAAATCAAAAGATGAAAAAAAAATACATAAAAAGTTGTACTAAAGTGAAACTAATTATATTTTTGTATGGAGAAAGTGGGAGAGAAGTTAAGAGATATCCTCTTTTTTGAATCGTATTTTGAAGATTTTTTTGTTCAGCAGAAGCTTAAAGTAAAGGAGAAAATCATTTGGACCCTCGAGTTGTTACAAGAGTTGCCAGTAGTTCCTGCACAATACCTAAAGCATATTCACGGAACAGATGATCTATATGAAATTCGCGTTCAACATGGAGGAGATGTTTTTCGGATATTTTGTTTTTTCGATGAGGGTAGTTGGGTCAACTTGCTTCATGCCTTTCAAAAGAAAACACAAAAACTCCCGCGAAGAGAAATAATACGTGCCATTCAATTAAAAAAGGACTATGAAAACAACAAGTAAAGTACTGACCTTAGATCAGTTCAAAGACAAGCATTATGGTCCAAAAGGATCCGAATCGCGAGATGACTTAGATAAAGGGTACCAAGAATTCCGTTTAGGAGCGATGATACAAAGCGCAAGATTAGAGAAAGGGATGACTCAAGAACAATTAGCCACCAAAGTGGGGACCACAAAATCCTACATTTCAAAATTGGAAAACGACATGAAAGAAGTGCGTTTTTCGACGTTAAAGAAAATCGTTGAACTTGGTTTAGGCGGACAACTTGAGTTATCCATTCGATTGTAATTTCTTTCGCACAATTGTCTTTGAAAGCACCACAGAAGTCGGAATGGTGATCAAATGATTTTCTTTTGTCTTAATGTACATGAAGAAAAAACTGATGTCCATTAATTCGCCTTCGATGTCATACTCCTTGTCTAAAATGCGAATTGTTTCTCCAATTTTCATTGGATGGTTAAAAAATAGAATCAAGCTGGCTGTGATATTCGATAATATCGACCATTGAGCGAAAAACGCAACACCCATTACCGTAATTATGGAAGTAATGAATACGACAAGTCCTTCTTTTTTGATATTCCAAATTCCCGCCATCACAATCGCAATGAAAATCCATAGGAAGAGGTTAATGATTCGCACGGTAATTCGTTTTCTTTTTAGATCGAAGTCGAATTGAGTGAGCAAACGATTGACTGATTTTGTAGCCAATACCTTAATTAACAATGATACTGCAATTAGAATAAATGTTTCTAACAGTTGAAATTCTTGTTGATTCATGATTTTTTCAATTTAAGTTTTGCTTGATCCCAAAAAATATCCAATTGGTTTAGGTTCATATTTCGAATATCCATTCCGTCCTCTTGTATCAAGTTTTCCATCAGTTGAAAGCGTTGGATAAACTTTTGATTGGTTTGAGCGAGCGCATTTTCGGGTGATATTCCAATGAATCGTGCATAGTTTACGAGAGAGAACAAGACATCTCCAAATTCTTCTTCTATATGTTCCGAGTTTGCTTCCACTTCCACTTGAAGTTCTTGCATTTCTTCTTCTACCTTTTTCCACACATCTTGACGGTGTTCCCATTCAAAACCAATGCCTTTCGCTTTTTCTTGAATACGCGTGGCCTTCACAAGTGCGGGCAATGAGGATGGAACGCCTTCTAAGACCGATTTCTTTCCAGCCTTCAGTTTGAGTTTCTCCCAATTCGCCTTTACTTCTTCTTCGTCTGAAACAATCACATCACCATAAATATGTGGATGGCGGTAAATTAACTTTTCACAAATAGCGTTTAATACCGAAGTCACATTAAATTGACCTTGTTCATCGCCTAACTTGCAATAAAACACAAGGTGCAGAAATAAATCACCGATTTCTCCCTCGATTTCCTTCATGTCCTTTTTGGTAATGGCATCGGTTAATTCGTAGGTTTCTTCAATGGTTAAATTCCGAAGTGTTTCAAAGGTTTGTTTTTGATCCCACGGACATTTCTCGCGAAGGTCATCCATTATTTTTAATAAGCGTTCAAACGCAACGAGTCTAGCATCCATAAAGCAAAGTTAAAGTTATTCTGTCATCCAAGAATTGATTAATTTTGGTTTATGAAAAAAAGCGGCCTTCTTTTTTGTATTTGTTTGCTTCTCACGAAAATCAACTTTGCTCAAACTGGATTTGAAGTCCGGGGGAAAGTTGGATTCTTGGCCGCGCATCATGCCGGAATGGCACATATCCCAAAACAATTAGCTCTCGCCACAGAATTCACCTATTTGAAACGTTTAACAGGGGATCGGGTTTGGCAGAAGTCCTACCGGAATCCCATCGTCGGATCAACCTTGTTCATCGGTTCTGTTGGGAATAATGAAATTCTTGGACGTTACATAGGTGTGTATGGATTTGCTGAGTTACCGATAATTAAATACAAGAAGTATCGATTGGACTGGAGATTTTCCTCTGGACTTGGGTACACGAATAAACCGTATGATCCAGTTTTCAACCCGAAAAATGTAGCCATTGGTTCTCGCTTGAACGCACTCATGTGTTTTGCCTTAAAACAGACATTTGGATTTAGGAATTCGGCGTTTACTTTGGCGGTAGACATGACGCACTTTAGCAATGGCGCATATAAAGTTCCGAACTTAGGTATTAATTTACCCTATCTATCCATTGGATTTCAACATTACTTCGAAGGTAAAATAAACCGTAATGAAAATTTAGAGAAGGATGCCGCATCCCGAATCAAACCACGACCAAAGGATAATTTCTTGACGTATCAGCAATGGCAGCTTAGTATAAACGGAATTTTCACCTGCAAGGAAACGATGCCAATTGGCGGTAAGAAATATCCCGTTTACGCAGGATCACTCTCCCTTCGTCGCTATGGCAGTCAAAAATCTGGAGTGGAAGTTAACCTAGATGTATTCTCTAAGCAAGCAATCATGAACTATGAACCGATGGTGAGTAAATCTCAGTTGGACATCCTTCAAGTGGGAATTTCGGCGTCCTATATTCTTCCATTAGACCGCTTTAATTTTGTGTACGGCGCGGGTTTATATATTCGAGATAGGTACAGAGCAGATGGACCATTGTACATTCGTTTGGGATGTCGTTATTACGTAACACAAAACATCAGTGCTGTTTTTGGACTAAAAACACATTATGCAAAAGCAGATTATTTGGAATTTGGACTTTCGTATCACTTTATACACTTGAAAAAATGAAGGGTGTTTCGATGAGTTTTTTATGTATTACCGCGTTACTATTCGCAACTGCGTGTAAAAAGCCTGAAAATCGTGCATGTTGGAAAGGAACCGGAAAAGTGGTAACGCAGTATATATCCTTACCATCATTTCAATCCATGGAGTTACACCAACGCTTAAACATTGTGTTAGTCCAAGATTCCTTAGATTTTTTGGAAATAGAGGCTGGGGAAAACCTGCAAAACTTCATCGATTGGTCCGTTGTGGATGGGAAATTGGAAATTTGGAATCAAAACAAATGTTCCTATTTGCGCTACAAAACAGGCGATGTAAAAATCATCATTCACTTTAAATCTCTAGCTAAATTGATCTATTGGGGTTCTGAATTATTGGTTTCGAGGGATACCATTCAAGCGGATTATCTGGATGTTTTGATGAATGACGGAGCTGGGGATTTGGATCTTAACATTCATGCAAATGTCATTAATGTGGTGAATCCACATGGATTCTCAAGCATCTACATTGCCGGTTTTTGTCATTTCTTGCGTTTGGACATCGACGGATACGGAACCTTTGATACACGGGACTTGCAGGTAACGGATTCCATTGCGGTGATGTATGCTTCGAACGGAACATCGTTCTTGGATGCACAGAATGTCAAAATAAAAGCTGAGTTATCGAGTTCCGGAAACGTCATGTATGAAGGATTGCCAACCTTGATTCAAAAAATCCGCTATGGTACAGGGGACTTAATCCATCAATAACATGAAGTGTTTATTTTTATTTGGATTATGTATATGGTTTTCGCAGAGTTTTGCTGCAGAAAAGGACAGTTTGCGTTTTCAATTACATGGATTGATTGATGGCTATTCCGTATTCGGAAAATCGAATGAAATAGGTAAAATACCCTATTTGGTTTCCTCCTCCAATTTGAACACGTTTCAAATCAATTTGAATGTCATGGAATTTACTTGGGAGAATTCAAAGTGGAAATATGCGCTATCTCCAGCATTTGGGACCTACATGCAGCAAAATTATGCTGCAGAGAGGTGGTATAAACGTTGGATTTACGAGGTTTACGTTCAACGAAAATTTAATCGTTCGAGCATTGCAGCAGGAGTATTTAGTTCACCGTATACACAAGAAACACCGAAGAGTGGTGATCAATTGAGCTATTCCAGAAGTTTGGCTCCGGAATATGTTCCTTATTACATCAGTGGACTAAAATACCAACGGTCGTTATCGAGTAATTTGAATGTATCCCTATTTGCCATGAATGGTTGGCAAAAAATGAATTATGCTCAGTTTTCTCCTTCTTTTGGTTCTTTATTGGAATATAAAAAAGGAAATTGGAAAGTGAATTGGTCGACTTATATTGGAAGGGAAAAACCTGTCTATGCAAAAGAACCGCAAACGCGCATGTTAAGTGAGTGGAATGTTCAATATTCACAGGGAAAATGGACCGTGCAAAGTTGTGCCTTCATCGGTACACAAGGGATGAATTTTTCGCATCATTGGTGGCAAATAAATACGCAGTTAGCCTTTTCAGTAAATGCCAAGACAAGGCTTTATGGACGTGTTGAATATTTCAGTGATTCAAGTATGATTCAACTTTCAAGTGGTAATTTAGCGTCTGAAAGTGTTGGTGTAAATTATGCAATAACGGATGTTATGAATATTGGAACGGAATTTCGTTGCTTTCATTCTGAAAAAAAAGCGTTCGAACCTTATCAATTTCTGTTTTTTCAGCTTAAATTCTGATTAAATTTGAATCTTCGCAAAGCGATGAGTTTTTAATCAAATTAAGCCATGAAAATAATTTCCTTTAACGTAAACGGAGTAAGAGCTGTAGCTGGAAAAACCTTCATTCCCGACATGCAGCGCGTGAATGCAGATGTCATTTGTTTACAAGAAACGAAAGCAACACCAGAACAAGTGCAAGAGGCATGTGCCGGATTGTCGGATTATCTCGTATTTGCCAATTCAGCCGAACGCAAGGGATATTCTGGGACAGCGATTTTATCGAAAATACAACCGCTCCAAGTGTCATACGGAATGGGTGTGGATGAACACGACACGGAAGGACGTGTAGTCTGTGCGGAATTTGAGTCCTATTTTGTGGTATCGGTTTACGTTCCGAATTCAGGAAGTGAATTACTGCGATTAGGATACCGTCAAACATGGGATTCAGCTTTCCTCGCTTATTTGAAAAACTTAGAATCACGAAAACCAGTAATTGTCTGTGGTGACTTTAATGTAGCGCATCAAGCAATTGACTTGGCGCGTCCTAAAGAGAATTATAACAAGGCGGCGGGATATATGCAAGAAGAAATAGATGGCATGAATCAATTTGTTCAAAATGGACTCATCGATACATTTCGCGCGATGAATCCTGAACAAGTTAAATACTCCTGGTGGAGTTACCGTGCTGGGGCTCGCGAAAAAAATGTAGGTTGGCGGATCGATTATTTCCTCGTATCCCAATCATTTTTACCACAAGTCAAAGAATCGTTCATTCTAAATGATGTTCTTGGTTCGGATCATTGTCCAGTTGGAATTCAATTATAACTCATCGGATGCAGCATTTAAAAGACACATTTAAACACAAAGGAAAACGCAAGCAGCTGATTTTGGAGCTTTCTGAAATGGGAATTAAAGACCAGCACATTCTTGAGGCTTTCGAAGCTGTTCCAAGGCATTTCTTTTTGGATTTAGCATTCGATGATCAAGCCTATTCGAATACAGCTTTTCAAATTGGATCGGGTCAAACTATTTCACATCCATATACCGTTGCCTTTCAAACGGAACTTTTGAACCTGCAAAAAGGAGAAAAGGTGCTGGAAATTGGAACGGGTTCCGGATTTCAAACGTCCATTCTATGTGAGCTCGGCGCGAAGGTCTTTTCTATTGAGCGACATAGCGACCTTCATTTAGCGGCGAAATTTGTCATTGATCATTTAAAATATAAACCAAAGTTATTTTTTGGAGATGGCTATAAAGGAAATGTATTGAATGCGCCTTTTGATAAAATATTAGTGACATGTGGCGCTCCCGAAATACCGAACGAGTTATTGAAACAATTGAAAGTAACGGGTATCATGGTCATTCCAGTCGGGGAGGGGAAAGAACAAAAAATGCTAAAAATCATTAAACAAACGGAAACATCCTTCACCAAAGAAGAATTTGGCACGTTCAAATTTGTCCCTATGTTGGAAAGAACGGTAAAAAAATAAACTATGAAAGTTCTTATTGTCGACGATGAACGAGCAATTCGCAGAGCACTGAAAGAAATTTTGGAGTACGAAAATTGTCAAGTATTGGAAGCTGAAAATGGCAAGGAAGGATTGGAAATGATTCGTTCCAATTCCTTGGATGTCATTTTTTGCGATATTAAAATGCCTTTGTTGGATGGAATGGAATTGCTTGACCAAATTCAAAACGATGGAAATGAGGTTCCAATTGTGATGATCAGTGGACACGGCTCTCTCGAAACGGCCGTTCAAGCGATTAAAAAAGGGGCATTTGATTTCATTGAAAAACCATTGGATTTAAATCGAATTCTAGTCATTTTGCGAAATGTAAAAGATAGAAATTCCTTAGTGCAGGAAACAAAAATTCTCAAAACGACAGTAAAGAAAATAAAAGGAAGTGCAATTATTGGAGAAACTGCGGAGATCATGGAGATAAAAGCCATGATCGAAAAAGTGGCTCCTTCGGATGCACGTGTGTTGATTACCGGTGGAAATGGTACTGGAAAAGAATTAGTCGCTCGTTCATTACACGAATTGTCCAATCGTGCAAAAATGCCATACATTGAAGTAAATTGCGCGGCAATTCCTTCGGAATTAATTGAAAGCGAACTTTTTGGACATGAAAAAGGTGCGTTTACGTCTGCTATCAAGGACAAAAAAGGAAAATTTGAATTGGCATCTGGTGGAACCTTGTTCTTGGATGAAATTGGCGATATGTCCTTAAGCGCGCAAGCGAAAGTCCTTCGAGCATTGCAAGAAAATGTCATTCAACGCGTGGGCGGAGAAAAAGATGTGAAAGTGGATTGTCGTGTCATTGCGGCAACGAATAAGGACTTGAGAAAAGAGATTGCTGAAGGAAGATTTCGCGAAGATTTATTCCATCGTCTAGCCGTGATTTTAATCCACGTCCCTTCATTGAATGACCGAAGATCAGACATTCCTATTTTAGCCGAGCATTTTATTCAACTGATTTGCCTAGATCATGGGATTCCTTGTAAAGTGTTAACCGAAAGTGCATTAAACGCGTTGAAGGAATTGGATTGGACTGGGAATATCCGAGAATTACGAAATATTATAGAACGCTTGGTTATCCTATGCGATCAGGAGATTGATGCAAAGGATGTCCATAAATATGCCAACGCAAAAGCATAACATTTCACAGAATTAGCTATTTTCACAAAAAAAAATTACCAGATAATGAATCCTAAAATTAAAACCCTTCTTCCTCATCTTGTTGCTGTAGCGGCATTTCTTATCCTATCAAGTGTTTTCTTTTCTCCCTTGTTTGATGGATTTAGCTTAAAACAAAGTGACATCCGCCAGTTTCAAGGAATGTCCAAGGAAATCGTAGATTACGATTTCGTTCATGGCGTGAAACCTTTGTGGACAAACTCCATGTTTGGGGGGATGCCGAGTTATCAAATTGCGGTGGAACACAATGCGAATTGGTTGACATACATCGATCAAGCAATCAAACTGGGTTTGCCTAGACCGGTGGGAATTTTGTTCATTAGCATGTTGGGCTTTTACATTTTAATGCTTTGTCTACGGGTGAATCCATGGTTGGGAATGATTGGCGCAATCGCTTTTGGATTTTCAACAATTAATATTTTATACATTGGTGCCGGACATATGTCTAAGGTGAATGCAATCGCATATATGGCACCCGCTTTGGGTGGGCTGATTCTAGCATTTAGAGGGAAATGGTTGTTGGGAGCAGCTGTTTTTGGCTTGTTTTTCGGACTAAATCTAACAGCGAATCACTTGCAGATGACGTATTATTTGTCCTTCTTACTCGTGGCAGTGGCTATTTCGGAAGTCATTCGTTTGGCACTAAAAAAAGAATGGATTTATTTAGGAAAGTCCGTTGGAGCATTGGCCCTTGTTTCCATTCTCACACTCATGGCTTCGGCAAGTAATTTGTTGACGACCTTAGAATATAGCACATATACGACGAGAGGAACATCCGATTTAACGATCAAACCGGAAGGTCGAGCAGCGAAAATGTCGGCGAAAGAAGGACTCAATAAAAATTACATATTAGAATACAATTTTGGAGAAGGAGAATGGCTCTCGTTACTTGCTCCGAATGCGAAGGGTGGAAAAACGGAAATCCTAGGAAATAATGAAAAGGCGGTTGAAATCATTAATGAGAATCCGGATTTATATCAGTATGCGGATATTCTGTTAAATACAGACCAATCGAAACCTGCTTTTCCAAGTTATTGGGGTGGACAAAGTTTCAGTGGGGGAGCATTTTACTTTGGAGTTGTCATGTTGTTTTTCTTTGTCATGGGACTTATTTTCTTGAAGGATTCATTGAAATGGCCGTTTTTAGTCATTGGAATATTGGTGATCTTATTGTCTTCAAATGATCCGGGTGGAATCAATGATTTTTTCATCAATAAATTCCCGATGTACAATAAGTTTAGGGATTCAAAAATGATTATGACCCTGTTGCAGGTGATGATTCCGGCTTTAGCGGTATTATTCCTAGATAAATTATTTCGAAAAGAAGGATTGTTGGGGAATAAAAAGGCTTGGTTGATAGGTAGCGCTTCTGTGGTTTTTGTTGCGATAATCCTATATGTGGCGCCATCTATTTCTGGTGATTTCTTGACGAAAAATGAAGTGCAAATGTTTGCTGATCAAGCAAAAAACGTGAAGGACCCAAGTCAACTAAGTTATTTGAGTGGAGTGAAAAATGCCATTGAAGATGTGCGCATTGAATTGTATAAATCGGACTTGGGACGCTCTATTTTCTTTTTGTTCCTTGGAGCAGGTATCGTGGTTTTGATTTCACGATCCATTCTTCCAAAGGCTATTGTGATTGGTGGATTAGTACTTTTGGTATTGGTAGATAACATTTCAGTAAACAAACGCTATTTGAACAATGAGCTTCCGGGTGATCAAACATCAAGCTATGTCATTACGTCAGATGCATCCATTCCCTACGTTCCCAGCACCGCGGACATGAGTGTTTTAGCACGCGAGAAGTCCTTTACAAGCGATGAACAGACCATATTTACAAAAATGGCGGACAATGTTTATTACAAAGATGCATTGGATCAAGAAATGAATTCCGTTTATGCAAAGTTCGGAGCTTTGAATTTAAACACCGATTACCGTGTATTGAATTTTTCTAATCCAATGGCTGAAACGGCGACGAGTTTCTTTCACAAGAGCATTGGTGGTTATCATGGGGCAAAGTTAAAACGCTATCAGGAATTAGTGGATTTCAATATTTTAAACGAAATGCAACAACTGAATCAGGAAGTGAGCGCTGAAAAAAATGTCCTTCTCCGTAAATACGCTAGTCAAATGGAAATGACTCAAGAAATGGCGCAGCAAATTTTCGATACTATCAGCATTGAATCGATGGCTGTTTCGGATAAAAATCCGGTATTGAATATGCTTAACACCAAGTACATCGTGATTAATCCGAGTGCTAAAGCCATTCGAAATACCAATGCAAATGGTCCCGCTTGGTTCGTTCAATCTGTAAAATGGGTGGCAAATGCAAATGAAGAGTTGAGTTCATTAACAAATTGCAATACCAAAGAACAAGCGATTGTAAATCAAGAATTCAAATCAATGGCATCTGGAACGAAAACGGACA
>Ga0209444_10001485_pt1 | contig 12887 bp, 14 predicted proteins | sample LauGreFaBDMM15DN_2_FD_188215 | JGI IMG/M metagenome (GOLD analysis project Ga0209444, IMG submission 188215) | Freshwater lake microbial communities from Lake Michigan, USA - Fa13.BD.MM15.DN (SPAdes) (version 2) | ecosystem: Environmental > Aquatic > Freshwater > Lake | place: Lake Michigan...
GTGCCGATCTTGGGCGTGGTGGAAAATATGGCCTATTTCACGGACCCTTCGACCGGAGCGGCGATTGAAATCTTTGGCCGAGGCGGCGCGCGTGACACCGCGCAGACCTTAGGCGTGCCATTCTTGGGCGAGGTGCCCATCGACATCGCTCTTCGCCAAGCCTGCGACGACGGTCAGCCCTTTGTGATTGATCAGCCGGACAGTCCTACGGGCCGAGCTTTTATGGATATTGCCGTGGCGGTTGCGGCGGGGCTAGAGGCCGGAGTGGATAATCGGCCCGCGCCGATGATCCAAATCGCGGACTGACCCCTTACCGCTGCTGCGCGGGTACTTCCCCCAGAGGGGTGGGGATTTAAAGGGTCTAGATCGTCTCCCTCTGGGGGAAGTGGCCCCAAGGGCCGAAGGGGGCTTTGTTTTGGAACATCCTCGTCCTTCGACAGGCTCAGAATGAGGATCAAAGGGAAGGCTGTGACCTATCCGTCTTCCTCATGCTGAGCCTGTCGAAGCCCGAGGAAGACCCACCTACCCTTCATCCATAAAAAATCTCCCCATCCGAGGATGAGGGCGCTTAATTCTAATTTGATGAAATCTTAGCCACCGGCCATTTTGCGGAAGAACTTCTGGCCCTGTTCGCCACCGGCGAAATAGGCTTTCTGGCCTTCCGTATCGTTGATCTTTTCCCAGTTGGCCGCGACCTCTTCGACGGACAGGCCGCCTTCAGCCAGATAGACGCCTTCGGTTTCAAAGATGCGCGACAGGGCGAAGGCCCCGGCACCGGCGGTCAAAATAGCGCCGGTAGGGGCATCTTCGCTGACCAGATAGACCACGCCGGGCGTGACATATTCGGGCTTCAGCTTTTCGAGCACTTCAGGCGGCATCAGACCTTCGGTCATGCGGGTAGCTGCGACAGGCGAGATGGCGTTGACGCGGATATTGTTCTTCTGGCCCTCGATCTTGAGGGTATTCATCAGGCCTAGCACCGCCATCTTGGCCGCGCCATAGTTGGCCTGACCGAAGTTGCCATACATGCCCGAGGACGAGGTGGTGACAACGATGCGGCCATAGTTCTGAGTCTTCATTATTTCCCAGACCGCCTTGATGGGCTTGTAGGTACCCCAAACATGGACCTGCATGACGGCTTCGAAGTCGGACAGTTCCATCTTCGAGAAGGACTTATCGCGCAAGATACCAGCGTTAGCGATTAGGATGTCGATGCGGCCAAAGGCGTCCATGGTCTGTTTGACCAGATTGGCGACACCCGCGTCGTCGGTCACCGAGGCACCATTGGCGATGGCTTCACCGCCAGAAGCCTTGATTTCAGCCACCACGGCCTCTGCAGCGGAGCTGTTGCCGCCAGTGCCGTCCATGGAACCACCGAGGTCATTGACCACGACCTTGGCGCCGCGACGGGCAAGTTCAAGAGCGTGTTGACGGCCCAGACCGCCGCCCGCGCCAGTGACAATGGCAACCTTGCCGTCAAAACGGATGTCAGACATGTGCATCTCCCAAGGGTTCAAATGCGTTAAACTGGCGCGGAGTAGTGGTGCGCTGTCGCTTTCTCGTCAAGAGACCATGCGCAGTTGGACACTGTAACGCGGTTACTGATCGCTCTTATTGGTTTTGCCATCGGCGGTTTTGGCCACGGCACGGCGCTCTCCGGCCACATGACCGGGCTTCATGAACTTGACCAGAACCCGCTGGCCGATCAGCAGGGGAATGCCGTCAGCCGACACCACCACCTCGACCACGCGCTCATCGGTCCGTTCAGAGGGGTCGTCCGACTGTAGCCTGCGCGCACCAAAGACGGCGGCGCGGCGAAGGACCTTGCCGACATAGATCTTGGTGTCATCGGCTTCGGGGGAGATTTCTACCGCTTGGCCGATGGTCACCGCAGACAGGGCGCTCTCGGCGATTTCAGCGCGGACAATGCGGGCATTGTTGGGCTCAAGGTCAAACAGGTTCGAGACGTTCAGGGTCGAGGCCCCAGAACCAGGATTAGCATAGCGCCGCACGATCCGGCCGTTAGCTGGCGCGCGAATGACGGTCATTTCGAGATTATAGTCGGCCTCGTTCTTGCGCGCCAAAACCGTGCCGACCATCGCCTTTTGTGCGCCCAGATTGGCCTGCGCTATGCTCACAGCGTCCCGCGCCTGATCGATCTTCTGCGCGGCGACAAAGTTAGATCCGGCCAGCGCGGAGAGGCGGTCCAACTCACGACGGGCTGCGGACAGTTGTACCTCCATGGCGTTGATCTGGGCGCGGGCTTGAGCGACTTCGGCGCGGGCGCGATCAGCAGCTAGCCGCGCCTCGTCATTTTCTTGACGGGCGAGGACCTGATCCTTGACGACATTGTCGCCTTCTTGGACCAGAACTTCGCGGATGATGCCGCCCCGACGGGCTGCGACAGCAATGATCCCCCCCTCGACATCGGCCTTACCATTAGCGATGGCGGCAAAGGGGCTCTCAGGAGCTTTGCCAGCGGCAGCAACGGCGGCGGCCTTCTTGGTCTTGGCCTGGTTGCCAAGGAACAGACCGGTGGATCCTAGGGCTACAACCCCTAGAACAATCAGCCAAAAGATGGGAAGACGAACAAGACGCAACATCAGGATCTAGGCTCCAGAAAAGGCGGTAGAGGCGTCGATGGGCGACGCCGGTGTGCGGCGGACATCATCAAGGATGCGGCCGTCTTCAATATGGATGACACGGTCAGCATAGGCCTCTAGGCGCGGATCGTGGGTCACGCAGATGACCGCAGCCCCTTGGACCTTGGCGGCCCTTTGCAGCAGGCGAATGACCACCTGACCGTTCTCGCCATCGAGGGCCGAGGTCGGTTCGTCGGCGAACAGAAGTTGAGGCTGTTTGGCGAGAGCCCGGGCAATAGCGACGCGCTGCTTTTCACCCCCCGAAAGCTCGGACGGACGCTGATTGAGCCGTGCACCCAGACCAACCTCGGTCAGGGCCTGCGTGGCTATGGCCTGGGCTTGAGCGGGACTAAACCCCTTATATTTCAAGACAGTAGTGACCTGTTTAATGGCGGTCAGGGCCGCGAAGAGGTTGAAGCCCTGGAAGATAAAGCCGCAGTGATCAAGCCGGAAACGGTCAATATGGGTGTCGGTCTGTGACCAAAGGTCTTGGCCCATGGCCGTGACATGGCCGTCGTCGGGGCGCAGTAGGCCCGACAGAGCCGCAATGAGGGTCGACTTGCCTGAGCCTGAAGGTCCCATGACCATAGTCAGGTCGCCGTGCAGGGCGTCGAAATCGACGGATTTGAGCACCTGAATATGGCTGCGACCGGTTTTGAAGCTCTTGCTTAAGCCCTTGGCCTGGATGGCCTTGGTGCCAACATGACTGTTGAGGGGGTTCGGACTCATCGTAGAAGGTCCGCAGGTTGGCTCTTTTTCAGGATGCCCAGAGCCATAAGGCCAGACAGCATGGCGATCAGGAGCAGGAACACCGCCGTCATGCTCACCAGTCCGGGGGTGAAGGCCATCGGTACGCCACCGGCCCCCGCCAAGAGGGCCATTAATGTGACCAGAACCGCGGTGGCCCCAAGGCCCGCCACCCCGACCCAAAAGCTCAATTCAAGGACAATCCAGCGCAAGGACCCCATCGACACACCGAGCGCGCGCAAGGACGCAAATTCCTTGATATTCGCCAAGATCGCACCGCGTAGGGTTTGAGAGGTGATCCCCACCCCGATCAGCAGGCCCAGAAAAAGCGAGAAGCCGAGCATGATGCCGATAATACTCTCCTTCATCATGGAGCCTTCATTCGCCATGGCCAGTTCGGCTCTCGTCCAGGCGCGAAACTGGCCGTTGGCGATGGCATTCATCTGATCTCGAACCTGCTCGGCCTGCTCAGGGTCAGCGATCTTGACCATCAGTGGCCCGACGCGGCGCGAGCCATTGGCCATGCCGAGCATGCGCAAGGTGTCGCGAGACATGACGACTTGGGGCTGCATCATGTTGGGATAGCCAGTCAAAACTGCCTTGAGCCTCACGGTCTTGCCATTGAGCGTAGCCTTGTCGCCCAGCTTGATCTTCAGACGCTTGAGCGCGGACTGGTCTAGCGCGATCGCATAGGGTTCGGTCAGGGCGATCCGTGTCGCGTCCGTATAGTCCGTGGGCAGTGTGACCGCACCGGGACGCGGATCAATCGACATGATCTGCACCCATTCGCGGGTGCGCTTTTCACCCTTTTTGGCGGTGCCATCCTGATCGACATTGCCCCACATGGCCCCGTCGCCATCGAGGTCTGCGACCTGTACCACCTGGGGGTTCATATAGATAAGGGGCATGACCCGGCGGGGCAGACCGCCTGTGTTCATTAGGCTTTCAGCCTTGCTCGGCAGGATCATGATTTCAGCGGGAGACCGGTCAATGGTGGCCGTGAAGGCCTTGCCAATGCCCATGAACATGCCGACCTGCGCCAGCACCAACAGGCCTGAAAAGGCCAGGGCGACAACAGCAGCCAGATATCTACGCCATTCATAGATCAGCGTGGCGAGAGCCAGCGACATGGATAAAGAACCCTTCAGGGGAATGTTGATTATTCTAACGAGAGCAGTTTGCAAAAACGCTCTTGAGCGTCTTAAGGATCGCCGCAACGCGTGCCTTATCCAAGTTAAATCGAGGTAACAAAGGGCTCTGGCGGCGTTGGTCTGCCGCGGCGTGATGGAAATGCAACGGCCAGATCGACTTCGACTTGCGCCAAGCGGCGACGCAATGGTTGATAGGGCGTGGTTGGACCGGCGCAGGGGCGCCGCCAAGCCGGGGGAAGTCGATGTTTCGGTGGGAAAACGCTCAGAGCCTTGTGGGGCTTAGCCTGACGCTTCTGCTCTGCTGGGCCCTGTCTGAGGACCGCAAGCGGTTTCCATGGCGCTTAGCGATCGGGGCCATTGGCGTTCAGATCGGTCTCGTCGCCCTGATGTTCGGCGTACCGCAAGCGCGGGCGGTGGTCAGTGGGATCAATGATGCCGTCGACGGCCTAGCATCGGCGACGGCGCAGGGCACGCAGTTTGTGTTCGGCTATCTTGGCGGCGGCGCACAGCCCTATTCGGTGGCCAATGAGTCGTCGTTGTTTGTCTTTGCCTTTCAGGTCCTGCCGCTGATCCTTGTGATCTCGGCCCTGTCGGCCCTGCTCTGGCACTGGAAGATCCTGCGTTGGATCACACGAGGCTTTGGCTTTCTATTTCAAAAGACCATGGGGCTTGGCGGGGCGTCGGCCTTGGCCACGGCCGCCAACATCTTTTTGGGCATGGTCGAGACCCCCATCATCATCAAGGGCTATCTGGACAAGCTGTCGCGCGCTGAACTGTTCATGATGATGGTGGTCGGTCTTGCCACCGTTGCTGGGTCGACCATGGTTGCCTACGCCATGATCTTGAAGGCCACCTTGACCAATGCCGCAGCCCACGTACTGGTGGCCTCAATTGTTTCCGCTCCCGCAGGCGTTTTGCTGGCGCGGATCATGATCCCGGAAAGGCCCGGCGAGGGCGGGGCCTATGCCGACTATTCGTCGGATCTGCACTATGACAGCTCCATCGACGCGATCAGCAAGGGCGTGGCAGATGGGTTGCAGGTGGTCTTGAACATCTCTGCGATCTTGATTGTCTTTGTGGCCTTGGTGGCCATTGCCAACAATGTGCTGAGTATTCTGCCCCTATGGGACGGCCAGCCGGTGACGCTCGAGCGGATGCTGGGTGTGATCTTTGCACCCTTGGCCTGGGCCTTGGGCATTGAATGGGCTGATGCTGCCAAGGGCGGCTATCTGCTGGGCGTCAAGCTGATGCTGACTGAGTTCATCGCCTTCATAGATCTAAGCAAGATTCCCGCAGGTGAGATGAGCGAGCGCAGCCGGATGATCATGACCTATGCCCTATGCGGCTTTGCCAATATCGGGTCGGTAGGCATTACGGTTTCAGGTATGGGCGTGCTAATGCCAGAGCGGCGCAAAGAGATTATTGGACTGGTGTGGAAGGCCCTGCTGGCCGGGTTCTTAGCCACCTGCATGACGGCTGCGATCGTCGGGCTTCTGCCCCACGAACTTTTTGGTCTTTAACGAGAAGAACGAGGACATCCTATGAAGCTTTATGACAGTCTGCGTGCCCCCAATCCCCGCCGCGTGCGCTGGGTTATGGCGGAAAAAAACATCACCGACATTGAGATCGTGATGGTCGATGTTTTCAAGGGAGAGCATAGGACGCCGGAGTATTTGGCCAAGTGCGGCCTGCCCAATGTCCCAGCGCTCGAGTTCGACGATGGCACTGCCATTACCGAGTCTGTTGCCATCGCGCGCTATCTTGAGACGGTCTATCCAGAGCCCAACATGCTGGGCAAGGATGCTCGAGAAGTGGCTATCATCGAGATGTGGACCCGCCGCGTCGAGAACCTACTGGGTACGCCCCTGATGCTATCTGTGCGTCACACCCATCCAGCGCTGGCCGCCCTGGACACTCAGATCCCGGCTATCGCTGAAACCAATATGGCCGCAGCGGGCCGTGCCATGAAGGTTTTTGACCGCCAACTGGCCAAGACCGAGTTTCTGGCAGGCGATCGCGTGACCATTGCCGACGTGGTTGCAGCGACCTCCATCGACTTTGCCCGGATGATCAAGTTCACCGTTCCAGAGCAACTGACCCATCTGAACCGCTGGTACGAGGTCATGATGGCCCGTCCAGCGGCCAAGGCCGGGGTCTAGAAACAAGGCCCACCTAGGCCCTTTGGGTCACTTCCCCCTGTGGGGGAAGTGACCGCGCAGCGGATGTAGGGAGGTATTCAACCTACCCCTTAATCAGTTCCAGCGAGCGGGAGCGGTCTTCGCGGGTGGGGCCGTAGCTGATGATGAACAGTTCGTCCGCGCCCGTGTGGGCGGCCTTGGCGGCCAGGGCGGCGCGAACATGGGCACCATCACCGACGATTGAGCGACGCGACACCTCGGCAAGGCGCGGATCAGGCCCGAGGGCGGCCAGCTTGGCGTGGGCCGCCTCAAGGCTCGGGAAGCTGGTTTGGCGGCCCTCTAGAAAGGCCAAGGCCCAGACCTGACGCGGGGCATCAAGCCTCTGAGCCTCTTCTCGCGTATCGGCGGCAAAGGCAGAGGTTCCAACTCCTGCCCAAGGCTTGTCGCGGAAGGGCGAGGGGGTGAAGGCAGCGCGGTAGGCGGCGATGGCGGGGGCTGCATCCGTCTGGGCGATGAACTCAGCAAAGACCATGCCAACCCCGGCCCGTCCGGCGAAGGTGGCGCTGTCAACCGAGGTACAGAGGATGAAAAGATCCGGATGGGACGGCCCGCGCGGCTGAGCGATAATGCCGCTGGCTGGGTGGCGCTCAGGGAACGGCTCCTTGCCTGATGAGTCCAGCAGCCAAGCATTCAACAGCGAGAAATATTGCGGGAAGGCCTCCGATCCGGCCGAGCGAAGGGCAGAGCCTGTGCGCATATCGGCCCCCAAGGCTCGCCCGACGCCCAGATCGATCCGCCCCGGAGCCAGACCCTCGAGCACCATGAACTGTTCGGCGATCTTAAGCGGCGAGTGGTTGGGCAGCATCACTCCCCCAGAGCCAAGCCGGATGCGGCTGGTCACTTGGGTCATGGCGGCGATCAAAATCTCAGGGGCAGAACCGCCAAAGGCGGGGATCGAGTGATGTTCTGCGACCCAAAACCGGTTGAAACCGAGCTTTTCGGCGATTTGGACCATAGCGATGGTCTCGCGCACCGCCTCGGCACCAGTCATGGCACCGAGCAGAGGCGACAGGTCCAGAACGGACAGTTCGGTCATGATCTTTCCTCACCGGGCTTTTCGCCCGCAGACTGCTCTATCGCCCCCAAGGCGTCAGCCAATCGCATCTTGGCGGAGCCGGGCTTGAGGGGCTGTTGTTGATCCGGATGGGGCGCCCAGCCGGTCATGGTCAAGATGTCAAAGGTGGCCCGCACCTTGCCATCGAGATCGCTAAACCGGTCCTGATATAGGCCCATGGCTCTGGCCAGAACCGCCCGGGTCAGGGGTCGGCCCTGCCGGTCCGCTAGTACGTTGGTTTCGCCCATTCGCCTTAGGTCTTGGATCAGCTTTATGGGATGGTCATAGCGCACCGTCACCCGGTCGACATCGGCCACGGGCAGGGCAAACCCGGCGCGCTGTAACAGTCCCGCCACATCATAGGCGTCGGCAAAGGGCGCAATGCGAAGGCCCGCGCCGCCGCTCAGTTCCGACTCCGCCTCAATCAAACATTGGCGAAGCTCGGTCAGGGTCTGGCCGCCAAAGATCGCGGCCATGAACAGGCCATCGGGCTTCAGCGCGCGGCGGATTTGGATGAGGGTTCCGGGTAGGTCATTGACCCAGTGCAGGGCAAGGCTTGAAACCACCAGATCCAGGCTTGCGACGCCGAAGGGCATAGCCTCCTCGTCGACCTGCAGGCGAAGACTATCTCGGCCTGCTAGCATGGCTCCAGACAGGTCAGTCTCGATCAGTGTTCCAACGCGTGGACGCGCATCACTGGTGGACAATATTTGCGAGAATATTCCTGTTCGAGATCCTAGATCAACGCAGATGGGAAAATCGCGCAGGATGATCTCGATCCGCTCGACCATATCGCCTGCTGCGCGGGCCTTGAGGAAATCGGCAGCGGCGAAGTCCAAGGCGGCGCGGTCCAGTCGGGCGCGGTGCAAGGAACGGTCGAACAGGCGAGGAGGGGCGCTCATGGTTCATGGCCTATATCATCAAAGCCGGTTTCTGAAATAAGGCATAGTCTTCGCGTCCTGCTCGATCTGCTATTTCCGCCCCGAGGTTTCGCCGAAAGGCCCGCGCTACGGCGTTACTAAAGGGCCGGCGCGCACGCTGTTGATGTTGCCGCGGTCGCAAGGGTGCGCACGGCGGAAAATCACCCTATATAAAGTCAATCAGACCACGAAAGGCCCGCTATGACCGCCGTGACCATCTATACCAAGCCCTTTTGCCCCTATTGCACCCGCGCAGTGAGCCTTCTGCGTCAAAAGGGCGTCAGCTACCAAGAAATCGAAGCGGGCATGGATCCGGCCCTTCGACAGGAAATGATGCAGCGCTCGGGTCGCTCGACCTATCCCCAGATCTTCATTGACGACAATCATGTTGGCGGCTGTGATGACATCATGGCGCTAGAGCGTGACGGCAAGTTGGATGCGATGCTCGCCGCATGAGCAGCCTCGCTGTTGCCCTGATCCAGATGCGAACGCCCGCGACCCAGGCCGCGGCCTTGGCTCAAGCTGAGCCCTTGATCCGGCAGGCCGCCGCCGCGGGCGCGCAGTTGGTCCTGACGCCAGAGGGCACCAACCTCTTGCAGCGCAATCGCGACGCCATGTTTGCGGCCCTGCGTCCAGCAGAGCAGGATGTCTGTGTTCAGGGTCTGGTGGCCTTGGCGGTAGAACTGAAGATTTGGCTCTTGATCGGTTCAGCGCTGGTTTTGCGACCTGATGGCTTGGCCGCCAATCGTAGCCTGATGATCTCGCCCGAGGGTAAGATCGTTGCCGCCTATGACAAGATCCACATGTTCGATGTTGATCTGCCCACGGGCGAGCGCCATCGCGAATCCTCGGCCTATACCCCCGGAGAGGGCGCAACTGTGGTGGCCCTGCCGGACGTGAAGATGGGTCTAACCATTTGTTACGACATGCGGTTTTCCTATCTCTATCGCGCCTTAGCCAAGGCCGGCGCGGGTCTGATCAGCGTGCCAGCGGCCTTCACCCGTCCAACAGGTGCGGCCCATTGGGAGATCTTGCTAAGGGCGAGGGCCATTGAGACGGGAAGCTTTGTCTTGGCCCCGGCGCAGGGCGGTACCCACGAAGATGGCCGCGCCACCTGGGGTCACTCGATCATCATCGCGCCTTGGGGCGAGGTTGTTGCCAGCGTTGATCATGACGAGCCCTGCGTGCTCAGTGCCGTGCTGGATTTGACCCAGATCGCCAAGGCCCGATCGGCCATTCCGGCACTGATCCATGACCGCGCCTTTAGCGGGCCTAATCTATGATCCGCTACACTCTCGCCTGCGCCTTGGATCATGAGTTTGAGGGCTGGTTCGGCGCGTCGGCTGATTTTGATGACCAATCGGCGCGCGGTCTGATCGGCTGTCCGGTCTGCGGCTCAACCGATGTACGCAAGGCCATCATGGCACCTGCGGTCGTAGGGGCCAAGAAGGGGGCGATCAGCACTGTAACTGGGGACCAGTTCGCCATGGCTATGCGGGCCATGGAGGCCGTGCGCGACCATGTCGAGACCCACTTTGATGATGTCGGTGACACCTTTGCGTCCGAGGCTCGTGCCATCCACGAGGGCCGGTCTGAACAAAGGGGTATCTATGGGCAGGCCTCGCCCAAAGAGGTCAAGGACTTGGTAGAAGATGGCGTACCGGTCCTGCCCATGCCGTCAAAACCGATTGAAAAACAGAAGCTCAACTGATCATAAGACCAATCGAAAAGGGTCTTAATTAGCTATCCAGTTGGGATGATCTACTCTGTTTTAGGCTTGGTCATTAACGCTTTGTCTTCTAACATTTTGATATAGAGTCAGGTCAGGTTCCTTTTCTCAAAGGACAGGGTCATGTCGATCAATGCAGTGGGGACGGCGGGTCCAGCCTATATGCCGGCGGTGGCACCGCTGCCGGTGCGCCCAGGCTTGTCGATTGACGCCAACAACAACCAACGCCTGCCGCCGCCAACGCGCGCCGAAAATCAGGCCCGTATGGAAACGATGCTGGCCAATCAGATTCAGGCCGGCAGTTTGAATCAGAAACAGGCTAACGCCCTATCGACCTTTTTTGCCAGCCTCGCCACCCAGACCCAGATGGGCGGCGGCCCCAAAGAGCTGTCCAGCAGTGAAATGATCCGCAAAGGTCTCCAGGCGCAGGAAGAGGGTAGCGACGAAGAGGGCGCTCTAACCGGCGCAGATAACGGACCTGTTCGGCGTAAGAAAACCAAAGCCTCCCGCTCTGATACGGCTATCAAGCCAGACCCGGTATTGAACGAGGCCTTGGCCCTTTTTGTTAAGAACCTCAAAGAGGCGCAGGCAAAGACCGCGATCTACGGCGCTTCGGCCCTACCGCGGTCGATCGCGCCTAATGAGCCCATGGTTTTGGACGAAAACGCCTAATCTAAAACCTTAATTCAAGACCAAGTTCACCATTAACATCAGAGACTATTAACTTTTTGTTAACTATATAATTTAGGATCGCATTCAAGTCTCTCTATTAAGCATTTCCGTAAGTAAGGGCCCGGGGCGCTTGCCTCTAAGGAGATGGTGATGTCGATCGCCGCGACCAGTTCTTCCCTGATGCGCTATATGCCCATTGCGCCGACCCAGCAGACCGCTCAGGTCGCTCGGCAAGGTGCCCCCGCAGTCGGTTGATGGTGCATCGTCGCCGCCGCCGCCGCCCAAGGGCGCGGACAATCGCCAAAAACTGCAAGCTCTTCTGTCTCAGCAGGTTGATTCAGGTACCATTAGCCAAGATCAAGCCACGCTCCTGTCGGACTTCTTTGCCATGGTCGCAGCCAAGGGTGGCCCCACTGGTGGCGGCCCCGGCGGCGGCCCCGGCGGCGAAAGCGACGGTGATAATGACAAGGGGGCCAAGGATGACAGCCCCAGAGGAACCGAAGGGCTGGGAGCAGCCGGTCGGCGTCCTTCTGCGCCTCCACCACCACCGCCCGCTACAGTTGCGGCCTCTACGACCGATACCAACGTAAGCTCGCCTTTGAAGGATGCGCTCGACGCCTTTTTGAAGGCCTTGAAAGACAACCAGACCAAGGCCACGGCCTATGGGGCAGCAGTGGCGGCACCGCCGAACAGCGCGGCCCTGTTTGTCGACAAGCTGGTCTAGACGAGGGCCGGTTTTAGAACCGTCATCATATAGTTCACATTGCTGTCGCTCGAACGGACCCACTTGCCATTCAAGGGGCTAAAGCTGACGCCGAACGGGCCTTCGATCTGAACCGGTTCGCTGGCCAAAAAGGCTTGCAGCTCTTCAGGCTTGAGGAACTTGTTCCAGTCATGGGTACCTGCGGGTAGCCAGCGCAGGATATATTCCGCACCGATCTTGGCCAGAGCCAGCGCCTTGAGCGTCCGGTTCAGGGTCGCGACGATCATCAGGCCGCCGGGGGCGAGAAGCTGCGAACAGGCGCGCAGATAGGCCCCTGGATCTGCCACATGCTCGATGACCTCCATATTTAGGATCAGATCAAAAGGTCCAGCGCCCTCTTTGAGCAAGGTCTCCGCAGTCGAGCACCGAAACTCGATGTCGAGGCCCTGTTCAGCGGCATGGGCAGAGGCGGTCTTGATATTGCGCTCTGAGGCGTCAACGGCGGTGACGTCAAAACCCAGCCGGTTCATGGGTTCAGACAAGAGGCCGCCCCCACAGCCAATATCGAGCAGCTTGAGGCCGGTGAAGGGCTGGCGCGCCGAACTGTCCCGCCCAAACCGTTGCAGGGCCTGATCTCGGATGAAGGATAGACGTACCGGATTGAACCGGTGCAAAGGGGCAAATTTACCCTTTGGGTCCCACCATTCCGCCGCAATACGCGAAAAACGTTCGACCTCTTGTGGATCGACGCTCCATCCTTGCGCCTGGTCAGTCCTTGGGGTTTGCATCAAAAACACTGTCCTGCATTGCCGTGAGGCCATTGCGCCGTTAGAAGGCGACGCTTCTTGTTGGAAATGGAGGGCTTAGGCCCATCTGGCAAGTGAAACGACGAAGGAAAGGCGAGCCGAACGTGTCGCGTCTGGTGATGAAATTTGGTGGGACCTCTGTCGCCGATCTGGAACGGATCGCGCGGGTGGGCCGACTTGTGGCGGCTGAAGTGGCTGCGGGCCACCAGGTTGCGGTGGTGGTGTCGGCCATGGCCGGTCAGACCAACCAGCTTGTCGCCTGGAC
>Ga0209444_10001487_pt1 | contig 12885 bp, 8 predicted proteins | sample LauGreFaBDMM15DN_2_FD_188215 | JGI IMG/M metagenome (GOLD analysis project Ga0209444, IMG submission 188215) | Freshwater lake microbial communities from Lake Michigan, USA - Fa13.BD.MM15.DN (SPAdes) (version 2) | ecosystem: Environmental > Aquatic > Freshwater > Lake | place: Lake Michigan, USA...
CAGATCTTGACTGAGCCAAAGAACGCTCTGGTCAAGCAGTATCAAAGAATGTTTGAACTAGATGGTTTCGAGCTTGAGTTTGATGCTGATGCGCTAGACGCAATTGCTGAAGAGGCAATCAAGCGTGAGACAGGTGCTCGTGGACTTCGCGCAATCATGGAAGAAACGCTTGCTGCAATCATGTTTGAGATTCCTGGTAGCGCAGCACAAGGCATCGTAAAGATCACTGCTGGAGTTGTCGCAGGAACAGAACAGCCAGTTATCGCACCTTTCAAATCAACAAGACAAGAGAAGTCGGCTTAGTAATTGAGTTCTAGCTCAGCATTACGAGCACCAATCGTTGCTGGCTTTGTTGCTAGCGTTACCGGAACAGCCGCTACCACCGCAATCTTTCTAAGTGCCTTTGTTGCCCTCGGTGCAACCAAAGAACAAACTATAGGCATGGTTGCACTGATGCTGGTTGCCTACGGTTTGCTATCGATCTTCCTCAGCTGGCGTCACAAGATGCCACTATCTGTTGTCTGGTCAACGCCAGGGGCAGCATTACTAGCAGGCTCAGCAGTTAACGGAGTTGGCTTTACCAACGCCATGGGGGGAATCCTCCTGGCAGGTTTATTGCTTGCTCTAACGGGTCTATGGCCAAAGCTCGGTGAACTGGTCTCGATGATTCCTAAGTCAATTGCGAGTGCAATGTTGGCTGGTGTGATCTTCAGTTTCTGTGTGGCACCTTTTGCAGCCAGTGCTTCTTACCCAGCTTTGGTTCTTCCAGTAATCGCAGTCTGGTTGCTTCTTTACTGGTTAGCCCCAATCTGGGCCTCACCGGTCGCTATCATTCTTGCCTTTACTCTCATTGGTCTAAACCAGGGACTAAGCGTTTCAGCCTCTGACTGGGCAATCAACGTCTCATACATCCAGCCAACCTTTAGCCCAGCCAGCGTATTCACAATTGCACTGCCGCTATACCTAGTCGCTATGGCATCGCAAAACATTCCGGGTATTGCCATCATGAAGACTTATAGTTACGAAGTTCCATTCAGGTCTTCACTTGTTACTACTGGTCTTGGAACGGTTCTGGTTTCATTCTTTGGAGGTTTTGTGATGAACCTTGCAGCAATTACTGCAGCGCTAAACGCAAATGAACATGCACACAAAGATCCAAAGAAGCGCTGGCTAGCTTCAGTTAGCGGAGGAGTGGTTTACCTAATCTTTGCAATCTTTGCAGGTGTTGCAATTGCGTTTGTCTATCAGACTCCGAGAGAACTATTGCTGGCTGCTAGCGGGCTAGCTCTGTTGCCAACAATTGTGAACTCATTCGCATCTATGACTGAAAATGTTGAGCAGCGCATTCCGGCAGTAATCACATTCCTAGTCGCCTCAAGCGCTGTTACCTTCTTCTCAGTAGGGGCAGCGTTCTGGGCAATCCTGACAGGACTTGCAGTACTCGGTTTGTTGAATCTAAAGAAACCTAAGTTTCTAAAGTAGTCCGCGACGCTTCAGTAGTGGCTCGATGGTTGCATCTTGACCACGGAAGTTTCTAAACATCTGCATAGAGTTCAATGATCCACCGCGGCTTAGCAGGCTCTGGCGGAAGTGCTCACCGTTTTCACGGGTCATTCCACCATTCTCCTTGAACCAGTTCACGGTGTCTGCATCTAAAACTTCAGACCAGATGTATCCATAGTATCCAGCAGAGTAACCGCCAGCGAAGATGTGTGAGAAGTATGTTGAGCGGTAGCGAGTTGGAACTGGTGCGTAGTCCAGTCCGTAATCAGCGATCGCCTTAGCTTCAAACTCTTCAACATCGGTAACTGTGGCATCTGCTGGCAGTGAGTGCCAAGCAAGGTCAAGAATCGCTGCAGCTAGGTATGAAGTAGTTGCGTGACCTTCATTGAATGCAGAAGCTGCCTTTAGGTTATCTACCCACTCCTGAGGAAGCTTCTCACCGGTTACATAGTGTCTTGCGTAGTTATCAAGAACTTCTGGCCAGGTGATCCACATCTCGTTTACCTGAGATGGGAACTCAACGAAGTCTCTTTCCACGCTTGTTCCAGAGAAACGTGGATACTTCACATCTGATAGGAAGCCGTGCAGTGCGTGACCAAACTCGTGGAACAGGGTAGTGGTCTCGTCGTAGGTCAAAAGTGCAGGCTGACCCTCTGGTGGCTTAGGAATGTTTAGGTTGTTAACCACAACTGGAAGCTGACCTAGAAGGTGGTTCTGGTCAACTAGGTTGTTCATCCAAGCTCCACCGCGCTTTGAATCACGGGTGAAGAAGTCACCGATGAACAGCGCGAGCTTTGATCCATCTTCGTTGAAGACTTCGAATGCTCTAGCCTCTGGGTGATAGGTCTTGATGTCCTTACGTTCCTTGAAGGTGATTCCAAAGAGTTTGTTAGCTGCAAAGAAAACACCATCGTGAAGTACACGTTCAAGTTCGAAGTATGGCTTCATCTTTGAGGTGTCTAGGTTGTATTTAGCTAGACGAACCTTCTCGGTGTATAGATCCCAGTCCCATGAAGCTAGTTCGAAGCTTTCGCCAGCTGCTTCGATTGATTTCTGCAGTTCAGCGCCTTCTGCTCTAGCGTTACGAACTGCTGCTGGAGCAATCTGCTTAAGCATCTTGTGGACGTTCTCTGGGTTCTGTGCGTTTCTGTCTTGAAGAACATACTCAGCGTGAGTCTTAACGCCGAATAGCTCTGCACGCTGTGCGCGAAGTTTGACGATCTCAAGAAGAACTGGACGGTTATCGTTCTCGTTGTCGTGACCACCTTTTAGCAGAGATGCCTTCATGATCCTTTCGCGAAGACCTCGGTGAGTTAGGTTTGCAAGTGCCGGGTTACCGGTGAAGTTCACCATCGCAACAAAATACTTGCCTTCTTGGTCTCTGTCTTTAGCAGCAGCTGCACAAGCAGCAATCTGGTTCTCATCTAGACCATCCAGCTCTGCAAGATCTTCAACGAAGATTCCTAGGTCGTTGGTGTCGTTTAGTAGGTTGGTGCCGAACTTGGTTTCAAGACCAGATAGCTTCTCGTTTAGAACCATTAGTTCTTCGCGCTGTGCATCGGTTAGGTGAGCACCAGCGTGAGTGAAGTCAAGAAAGTAACGCTCTAGTAGCCAGGCATCTTCGGTTCCTAGCTCAAGTGAGTCACGGTTCTCGTGCAGATGCTTGATTCTTGAGAAGAGTGCTTGATTGAGTCTTACCTCATCCATGTGAGCGGCAAGCTTAGGAGCAATCTCTGCTTCGATCTCATCTAGACGGTCGCTGGTATCGCTTGAAGACTTGTTATAGAAAACCATCAGCATGCGCATCAACATCTGACCACTTCGTTCCATCGCAACGATGGTGTTTTCGAAGGTCACTTCTGGCTGAGCGGTGATGGCGGCAACTTCGCCTAACTGTTCCTCACATCCTGCGTAGAAGGCAGGTAGATAGGAATCGTCATTGATTCTTGAGAAGTCAGGCATCTCATATTCAAGGGTTAAACGCAGGGCAAATGGGTTTTTGTTTTCAAAGGTCATGAGCAAAAGCCTAGACCCAACACCAGACAGATTTTGGTGTTGATAGCGAAAAGTTATTCTGCGTTAGGAGCTAAAACCACATCAGAAACAGAGAACTCAGCACCGCTATTGAGCTTCAGGTTCTGGATTCTTCCAGCAGCCTTTAGATCTGCAGAGATTAGTTCTAGGCGTGCGATGGTCTCCTGGGGCGCAGTCATGGTCGCCTCTAGAACATCGGCTTTCATCGAAGCCTTAGCGTCGCTCTTAGCCTTACGGGTTCCGAACAAAGCAGTTGAGGCTAGAGGAAGTAGATCTAGGTTTCCTGACTCAAGTCCTGTCTCTAGTTCTTCAGCCTTAGGCCAAGAGTTTCTGTGGATTGAACCTGTTCCGGTTTGCCACCAAGACCAGACCTCATCGGTTGCGAAAGGTAAGAAAGGAGCAAAGAGTCTAAGGAGAGTTAGAAGTGCTGTTCTTAAAGCAACCAGAGCAGATGCCTGCTCAGCTTCTGAGAACCCACCTTGACCGTATGCACGTTCCTTAACAAGTTCTAGATAGTCATCGGTAAAGTTCCAGAAGAACTTCTCTGCAACTTCTAGAGCCTTGGTGTGATCGTATGCTTCAAAGGCAGCGGTTGCTTCTTTGACTACCTGAGCGAGGTTTAGTAACAGGCTCTGGTCAATTGCTTCTGTTGCCTTAGCTTCCGCTGCAGGAGCATCAAAGCTAAGCACGAACTTGGCTGCGTTGAGGATCTTGATAGCAAGTCTTCTACCGATCTTCATCTGTCCAGTGTCAAAAGCCGCATCTGTTCCAAGGCGAGCACTTGCTGCCCAGTAACGAACTGCATCAGATGAGTGTTCAACCAGTAGATCGTTAGGGGTAACTACGTTGCCCTTAGATTTAGACATCTTCTTGCGGTCTGGATCAAGAATCCAACCAGAGATCGCAGCATCAGACCAAGGTAGAACACCGTGCTCCTGCTGTGCTCTAAGCACAGTTGAGAACAACCAGGTTCTAATGATGTCTTGACCCTGAGGACGAAGGTCATATGGGAATACCTTTTCAAACTTCTCTGGGTCATCTAGCCAACCGCCACCAAGCTGTGGGGTTAGCGATGAAGTCGCCCAGGTGTCCATGATGTCGACTTCACCTATGAAACCATTGGCAATACCACGCTGTGACTCGGTGTATTCGGAAGGAACATCTGTTGATGGGTCAATTGGAAGTTGAGCACTTGTTGGGACAAGGACCTTATCGAATTCAGGATTGCCTTGAGCATCCAGTGCATACCAAACAGGAATTGGGACACCAAAGAATCTTTGACGAGAAATCAACCAGTCACCGGTTAGACCATTGACCCAGTTCTCGTATCTAACTTTCATGAAGTCAGGGTGGAACTTAAGCTGCTTACCTAGATCTAGAAGTCTTTGACGTAGTTCTGCATCTTTTCCACCGTTGCGGATATACCACTGGCGGGTTGAAACGATTTCTAGAGGACGGTCACCCTTTTCAAAGAACTTCACTGGGTGAGTAATCGGCTTAGGTTCACCAACCATGTCACCTGATTCCATAAGTAGTTCAACAAGTCTGGTCTTTGCAGAGAAAGTAGTTTTACCAGCTAGTTCTGCATAAATCTCTAGACCCTTTGCTGTTGTGATTGCATCAGGAGCTGTTTCAAGTAATCTGCCATCCCAACCGATGATTGCTCGGTTAGGTAGATCTAGTTCTCTCCACCAGATCACATCTGTTAGGTCACCAAATGTACAGATCATGGCAATACCTGAACCCTTATCAATCTGGGCTAGGTGGTGAGATAGCACTGGAACTTCAACTCCAAACAGAGGAGTGGTAACAGTCTTACCAAACAGTGGTTGGTATCTCTCGTCATCTGGGTGAGCGACAAGAGCAACACAGGCAGGAATCAGTTCAGGTCTGGTTGTTTCGATGAAGACTTTTCCGTTAGGACCATCAAAACCAATACGGTGATAGGCACCAGGCTGATCTCTATCTTCTAGTTCTGCTTGAGCAACAGCTGTTCTAAAGGTGACATCCCAAAGTGTTGGAGCCATTGACTGGTAAGCCTCACCTCTGGAGAGGTTATTTAGAAAAGCCTGCTGGGAAACCTTCTGAGCAGACGGAGAGATGGTCTGGTAGGTCTGATCCCAGTCAACTGAGATACCAAGTTGACGCCAAAGAGCTTCAAACTGTAGTTCATCTTCTGCAGTTAGCCTCTCGCAGAGTTCAATGAAGTTCTTTCTAGAGATAGGAACCTGGTCGGCTGCCTTTGATGATTTGTTATCGCCACCTTCGTAAGGAGGGGTGAAGTTCTCAACATAAGGAAGTGAAGGATCGCAGCGAACGCCGAAGTAGTTCTGGACACGACGTTCGGTTGGAAGACCATTGTCATCCCAACCCATTGGGTAATAAACCTCTTTACCCTGCATGCGCTGGTATCGAGCCACAACGTCAGTGTGGGTATAGCTAAAGACGTGTCCTACGTGCAGAGAGCCTGAAACTGTAGGGGGAGGAGTGTCAATTGAGTAGACATCTGCTCTGGTGGCTTCTCTTCTAAACCGGTAGGTACCATCGGTTTGCCACTTTAGAGCCCATTTCTCCTCTAGGCCCTCGACGCCCACTTTCTCAGGGGTTGAGGCTGGGGCTCTGAAATCAGGGCTAATGCTCACGCTTGAATCTCCAAAATGTCGGGGTTCATTAAGATTAACATTGACTTACATACCTTTTAGACCTAAAACAAGAGAGCAGCCATGTATCCCAAGAATAATGGAGCTTCTTTTGGTCTGCGAGAAGGCGTTCCAGCGAGCCCTTCCTTCCCAGCCATTGAGGAGTCAATCCTTGAGTTTTGGGCTAAAGACAAGACTTTCCAGGCCTCTATTGACCAACGAAGAGATGAAAACGCTGAAGAGTTCGTCTTCTACGATGGTCCTCCCTTTGCTAACGGTCTACCGCACTACGGACACCTCCTAACCGGTTACGCCAAGGACACCATCCCTAGGTTCAAGACCATGCAGGGTTTCAGGGTCGAAAGAAGATTTGGTTGGGACACCCACGGTCTACCAGCTGAAGTAGAGGCAGAGCGTCAACTGAAGATCTCAGGTAGACCTGAGATTGAGAAGTTCGGTATCGATAAGTTCAACGAATACTGCCGCACCTCTGTTTTGAAATACACCAAAGAGTGGGAGACCTATGTCACCCGTCAAGCTCGTTGGGTTGATTTTGAGAATGACTACAAGACCCTAGACACACCTTTCACTGAATCAGTGCTCTGGGCTTTCCAGCAGCTACACCAAAAAGGTTTGATCTACGAAGGCTTCAAAGTTCTTGCATACTGCTGGCGCTGTGAGACACCACTGTCTAACCACGAACTTCGTATGGATGAAGATGTCTACCAGAACAGACAAGACCAAACCGTAACCGTTACTTTCCCGATTACCGAAGGTAAATACGAAGGCGTCAAGATCCTTGCCTGGACAACAACTCCTTGGACACTGCCAACTAACTTCGCTCTTGCAGTTGGTCCTGAAATTGAATACGCGGTAGTGAACACTGCAACCGGTAAATACCTGTTGGCTAAATCACTAATTGCTAACCACGTCAAAGACTTCGGTTTTGAAGATGTGGATGCAGCACTTGCTGCAGTTGAATCAACTGTTCTGGGTAAAGATCTTGCTGGAATCAAATACGAAAGACTATTTGATTACTACGCTGATGAATCAAAGTTTGATGTGAAGAATGCTTGGCAGGTAATTGTCGGTGACTACGTCGCTGATAACGAAGGAACCGGTGTTGTTCACCAAGCCCCTGCATACGGTGAAGATGACCAAAAACTCTGTGAAGCTGCTGGTATTCCGGTTTATGTCTCAGTAAACGAACGTGGTGAATACAACTCGATCATTACTGACTTTGTTGGCCAGCATGTCTTTGATGCAAATAAGCCAATCACTCAAAAGCTAAAAGACATGGGCAGATTGCTAAAGCAAGCATCATATGATCACCCATATCCACACTGTTACCGTTGCAAGAACCCACTGATCTATAAAGCAGTGTCTTCTTGGTTTGTTGAAACAACAAAGCTAAAAGATCGCATGTTGGAACTAAACCAGGAAATCAACTGGGTTCCAGAACACACTAAAGATGGTTCTTTCGGTAAGTGGTTAGAAAACGTTCGAGATTGGGCGATTAGCCGTAACCGTTTCTGGGGTGCTCCAATTCCAGTTTGGAAATCAACTGACCCTAACTATCCACGTATCGATGTCTATGGTTCGCTAGATGAACTAGAGCGAGACTTTGGTGTCAGAATTGCTGACTTCCACCGACCAACTATTGATCAGCTAACACGTGTGAACCCTGATGACCCAGCTGGTCAATCAATGATGGTTCGTGTTCCAGAAGTTCTTGACTGCTGGTTTGAATCAGGCTCAATGCCTTTTGCTCAGGTGCATTACCCGTTTGAAAACAGTGACTGGTTTGATACCCACTCGCCAGGTGATTACATCGTTGAATACTCAGGTCAGACCAGAGGTTGGTTCTATACCCTGCACGTTCTATCAACAGCACTATTTGATAGACCAGCATTCAAGACCGCTGTTTCACACGGAATCGTTCTAGGTTCTGATGGTCAGAAGATGTCCAAGTCGCTGCGTAACTATCCAGATGTGAATGAAGTATTTGACCGTGATGGTTCAGATGCAATGCGTTGGTTCTTACTGTCTTCACCAATTCTTCGTGGTGGAACCATGTCAGTTACCGAACAGGGTATTCGTGAAGGTGTTAGACAAGTGCTTCTGCCGATGTGGAATACGTATTACTTCTTCACTCTCTACGCCAATGCTTCTAACTACGAAGCTAAGTTCAATCTAGAAAGCACAGATGTTCTAGATAGATACCTAGTGGCTAAGACCAGAGAGATGATTGCTGGAGTCTCTGCAGATCTAAATGCTTTCGATACCTTTGGCGCAGCAGCAAGGCTGAGAGACTTCGCTGACATTCTGACCAACTGGTATGTCAGAAGATCTAGGGCTAGATTCTGGGATGGCGATGCACAAGCCTTCGATACTTTGTATTCAGTTCTTGAGCTTCTTACCCGTGTTGCAGCACCGCTATTGCCACTTGTCGCAGAAGAAGTATTCCAAGGTCTTACCGGTGGCAGATCAGTTCACCTAACCGAGTGGCCAGATCACGAAGCACTAACTCGTGATGACAAATTGGTTGAAGCAATGGACCAGGTCAGAATCGTTTCATCTGTTGCCAATGGTCTAAGAAAGGTAAACGGGCTAAGAGTTCGTCTACCGTTACGGAACCTAACCGTTGTTACTAAGAAGGCAGATGCACTTTCTGAGTTCGTTGACATCATCGCTGAAGAGCTAAACGTGAAATCAATTGATCTAGTTGAACTGTCTTTAGATTCAACAACTGAGTTTGGCGTTATCAAGCGTTTGACTGTGAACTCAAGAGTTCTAGGTCCTCGCGTTGGTAAGCAGGTTCAGCAGGTTATCGGTGCATCGAAATCAGGAGACTGGTCACAGAGTGGTGATGTTGTCACCTGTGGTGGTGTTGAACTAGTCGAAGGTGAATACGAGATTGACCTAGTTGCTGATCTAACCGACAGCACTCAGTCAAAGAACCTAATTGGAATTCTTCCTTCAGGTGGCTTTGTTCTTCTAGACCAGACCGTTACTCCAGAACTAGAAGCTGAAGGTATTGCTAGAGATGTTATTCGTGCTGTTCAGCAGGCTCGTAAGGATGCTGACTTTGATGTCAGTGACCGAATCAAGTCTGTAATCACTAGCGTTCCTGAGGTTCTAGAAGCTATTGAAACTCACCTAGAACTAGTTAAAGCAGAGACACTAACCCTTGAACTAGAAACTGTTCTAGGAGATGTTGAAGGTGAAGGCACAACAGTTGGCGAAGATCTGCCAATTGGAATTGTGGTGACCAAACTTTGAGCGAACAAGATGCGCTAAACAAGATTCGTGAGATCGAAGCTTCTCTCATGGCTCGCATCCCTGAGCACAAGCTCAGACCGAGACTAGAGCCAACTAAGCGAGCAGTCGAACTACTCGGTGACCCACAAAAGGCTTACCGAGTTATTCACGTAACTGGAACCAACGGTAAGACCAGCACTTCGAGAATGATCGAAAGAATTCTTAGAGAACATGGACTTAGAACTGGAAGGTTCACTAGTCCACATCTGATTGATCTAAACGAACGCATTGCACTTGACGGAGAACCAATCTCTAACGAGATTCTCTATGAAGTATTCAAAGACATCGAACCTGTTCTAGACATGGTTGACCAGGAACTACTTGCTCAAGGTGAATCACGCCTTACTTTCTTTGAAGCGTTAGCAGCTCTTGCCTTTGCAGCATTTGCGGATGCACCGATTGATGTTCTAGTTCTAGAGGTCGGTATGGGAGGGGAGTGGGATTCAACCAACGTTGCTGATGGTGATGTTGCAGTCTTTACTCCGATTGACATCGATCACACTGAACGTTTAGGTAACACCATTACTGACATCGCAACGACCAAAGCTGGGATTATCAAATCTGGTGCTGCTGTTGTTTCGGCTGTTCAGACTAAAGAAGCACTAGATGTCATTCAATACCGAGCAACTACAGTCGCTGACACACTTAGAGTCCTAGGCAGAGACTTCGCGGTTACTGAATACGAAGAAAATGAGGCTGGCGTCACCTTCTCGCTAAAGGGTCTGACCAACATCTACAAAGACCTCTTTATTCCACTGCACGGTGCTTACCAAGCAGCTAACGCTGCCGTTGCTATCGCAGCAGTTGAAGAGTTCTTAGGTTCAGCAACAGTTGCTATTCCAGACCACATCTTGAGACCAGCTTTAGCTGATGTCTCCTCTCCTGGCCGGTTGCAGGTTATCTCTAAGAGCCCAAGAATCATTCTTGATGCAGCTCATAACCCACACGGAGCTAGATCTCTTGCAGATGCTTTGGAGAACTCATTCGGGTTACCGCACACCGTAGCCGTTATCTCAGTACTGAACGATAAAGATGTTCTAGGAGTGCTGACTGCTCTAGAGCCTGTAGTTGCTGAAGTAATCATCACTCAGTCAACTTCGGTTAGAGCAACTACTGCAGAGAGCTTGGCTGTGACAGCCGCTGAAGTCTTTGGTGAAGAGCGAGTAAGCGTTGAAGAGGATTTCAGAGATGCTCTAAGTCTTGCTGAAGCAAAGCTGCCACCAACACCTAATGCGACAATTGTTGTGACCGGTTCAATCAGTTTGATCGGTGATGTTCTAAAGTTCCGTCAAATACAGGAGGATGCTAATGGCTAAGAGATCTGTTCAAAGAACCCTAGGTTCAATGGTGCTGGCTTTTGAGTCTTTCGTGGTGTTCTTCGGGACGTTGGTTGCTTTTGGTCTAAAGGTTGCTGATGCAGCAACTGTTTGGACATTTGGTCTTATCTTCGCAACCGTCTTGATCCTGATGCCTGGTTACCTAGGACGTAAGTATTCATACGCAGTCGGTTGGATCCTCCAAGTACTACTTCTAGTTGTCTCGTTCTACGTTCCTTGGATGCTCTTGATTTCAATCATCTTTGTAGGTTTCTGGGGCTGGGCAATGATTGCTGGAACAACAATTGATCTTGCAAATAAGGCAAGAGACAAAGTTGATACCTTTGAAATAACAATTGAAACCAAGGAGAGTAAGTAAATGACCGAACAGACACTGGTACTAATCAAGCCTGATGGTGTGAAGAGAAACCTAATCGGTGAGATCATCTCTCGTATCGAAGCCAAAGGTTACGTTGTTATCGATATCAAGAAGCTAACTCCTTCAAGAGAACTACTTGCTAATCACTACGCAGAGCACGAAGGTAAGCCTTTTTACGAGCCACTGGTTGAGTTCATGTCCTCAGGTGATGTCGTTGCACTAAAGGTTGAAGGCAACAGAGTCATCGAAGGGTTCAGAGCGTTAGCTGGAGCAACAGACCCAACAGTTGCTCTTCCTGGGACTATTAGAGGAGACCTTGGTCGTGACTGGGGGCTAAAGGTTCAGCAGAATCTTGTGCACGGTTCTGACTCAGTTGAATCAGCTACTCGTGAACTTGGACTTTGGTTTAACTAAAGCCAACCAAGTTGGTGGAACATCGGAATCCAACGACTCCAGAATCTCCACACGATTGCTAGCACGATTAGTAAAACAAAAACTAGGGTCCAAGCCCAGGCCTTTGCGTAAGCGCTATCCCAGAACGGGGTAGTGCTTACCGGCATCGGCAGGATATCTTCTCTGAAGCTAAAGAGCGTGAGGGTAATAAAGACTGGGATCATTCCAGCCCAAGCAACCATGCAATAAGGGCAGAGGACGTTAATAACTAGAAGTGACTGACTGAAGAGCCAAAGTACGAAGATGAAACCTAGAAGGTTTCCAACCCAGAACAATCTCCAGAACCACATCGCAAACTTAGCTCCAGCAAGAATTGCGAAACCGACAATGATCGGTGCCATAAACGAGGCAACACCAATCAGGGGATTGGGGAAACCAAAGAGGCTTGCCTGTGGAGTTAGCATCACAGACTTGCAGGAAATGAAGACATTTAGGTCACAGCCAAGGACTGCGTTTGGGTCGGATAGGACGTGGATTTTCTCTAAAGTCAGTGAAAACGCACCAATCCAACCGGTAATACCCCCGAGAATTAGGGTCCAGGCTAGAGATCTAGGGGCTGAAATCCCCGTGTTTACGCTGTTTTCTGTGCTCACAGGTCAAGTATGGCACTTTTTGCTACTGACTTTTAGAGGTTATCGTGCCATACTGAAAGTAGTTGATTTCGTCCACACAGAAATCGACGAAGGTTTAGCAGATACTCAGAAGTAGTGTTTAAGACCCATCGGGCAGCACTTAGACAATCTGCACATAGGTTTTAGTTGTTCACAGACGTGAATAACAGGAGTTTTTAGGCTTTTGCCTAGTGAGTGTGGCCCTAGAGCAGTAGCCGGGCATGGAGCACCGTAATGGTGAAAAAGAAAAATACCGATATTCCGGTAGTTGAAGAAGTAATTGAAGAAACTAAAGCGAAGCCTTCGCGTAGACGCGGTAAGGCAGAAGCTGAAGTTGAAGCACCTCTTGAGGTAACTGAAACTAAGTCTCGTTCTAAGAAGAAGGTTGAAGAAGCCCCTGTTGAGGAAGTGAAGCCAGCTGTTTCTGGTATCTCACTAATCTTCAAGGCACCTGATCTACCAACCCCAAAGGTTGATTCCAAGCGCGGCAAGATCATTGACGCACCAGATACCAACGCTGATGGTTCACACCGCAGAGTTAGATCACGTCGTCGTTCAGGTGAAGCTGTTGAAGGTGAACTACCTCCGAACGTTGTAGTGAAGGTTAGAACTCCTAGAGAACCTAAAGC
>Ga0209444_10001488_pt1 | contig 12879 bp, 8 predicted proteins | sample LauGreFaBDMM15DN_2_FD_188215 | JGI IMG/M metagenome (GOLD analysis project Ga0209444, IMG submission 188215) | Freshwater lake microbial communities from Lake Michigan, USA - Fa13.BD.MM15.DN (SPAdes) (version 2) | ecosystem: Environmental > Aquatic > Freshwater > Lake | place: Lake Michigan, USA...
AGACAAACCAGGTCAAGCTGGAGCGTTCGCCGATTCGGCAGTAGGCCACCACGTCGTCGGTTGGCTTGAGGTGAAGTTCCTGCTCATAAATGGCCCGGAGTTCTTCGGCGGTCTTGAAACGGCCATCGTCGCCGACGGCGCGGCTCCATGGGCAACTGAGAGCGCCCGGGATGTGTCCACCACGGAGTACGCCTTCTTCGGGATAGCCTTCCATGTGGGTGCGTTCGCCGGAATATTCTTTCGGGCTTCGAACATCAACCAACGGCAGGCTCCCCTTGACGTGTTCGAGAACGCCTTCACGGAATACTCGAAGTTCGCGCCAGTCGAGGTCAGCAGGGACTTTGTAGGACGTTGCTGGATAGGATGGAACTTCAGGAGTGGTCGGGAGCTTGGCAGATTCCACCCAGTATTTGCGACCACCGTTCAGAATCTTGCAGTTTTTATGACCCTTGAGCTTGAAGGCCCAGAAGGCATAACAGGCCCACCAATTGTTGTCGTCTCCATAGAAAACAAGGGTGGTGTCGTTTGAAATACCATTCTTCTGGCAGAGGTTTTCAAAAACATCGTTGGCGATATAGTCGCGAACAGTTTGATCCTGAAGGTCGTTGTGCCAGTCAATTTTCACGGCACCAGGAATGTGAGCCATCGGATAGAGCAGTGCATCACCGCTCGATTCGACCACTTTCACAGAAGGGTCGTTCAGATGCTCATGAACCCACTCGGCACTGACCAACACGCTTGGATCGGAATAATTCTGGGCGGACATCTCTCAGGAAACTCCTCGATGTGTATCAAAAGCGGATCGATACGTCGCTTTTTCAGGCGATGAAAATTGTATCAGGTCAAGACTTTCCGATGGCAAGTTTTTTCGCCACAGCGGCACGAAGTGATTCGCGGACTGGCTCGACACTGATCCGGTCGTAAACGTTCGCAAAAAAGCCTTCCACCACAAGCCGCTTCGCTGTCTCGGCTGGAATTCCACGGGCCTGGAAGTAGAAAACCATTTCCGGATCCACTTGACCGGCCGTCGCTCCGTGCGTGCAGCGCACGTCGTTGGCTTCAATCTCAAGGCCTGGAATCGAGTCGGCACGGGCTTCGTTTGAAAGAACCAGACTATCGTTCTTTTGATAGGCGTCGGTTTTCTGGGCGTCTTTTTCGACCGCAATCATGCCCTTCCAAACCGTCCGGCTCTTGCCGCTCAGGCCACCCTTATAAAGCAGGTCGCTGGTGGTATTTGGGGCCTGGTGATCCTGACGTGTGAAGTAGGCCAAGTGCTGCTTGCCTGTGGTGAACATAACGCCGTTGACCTGTGCGGAAGCCTTGGGGCCGGCCAGAGCCGTCTCCTGATTGACTTTCGAAAGCCTTGAACCAAGCCCGCCAATGGTCCACTGAATCGAACCGCCGGCATCGACTACGGCTCGCTCGCGGCTGAAGTGCCAGGTCTGGTCGTCCCAGTTCTGGATTCGGACATACTTCAGATGAGCATTTTTGCCGACCACGATTTCGACAGACCCCAGGTGCAGGCCCGGCTTGCTGTCGCCAGTGGTGGCCAAGTCGTGAACCAGAGTGGCTTCGGCGTCGTCTTCAAGAATGATCAGGGTATGTGACGTGTCCACGCGATGTGTGGATGTGAGTGCAGAAAGTGCATAAAGTGGCACTTCCAGCTTCACGCCCTTAGGCACACAAAGCACAATCCCACCGCGAAAAATTGCGGCATGAAGCGCGGCCAATGCGTCGCCTTTGGGGCTGACGGTCTGGAAGAGGTGCTTTTTGATGATATCGCCATGGGTGGCGAGTGCCGTCTGGAAGTCGGTCAAAGTGACTTGGCCGAGCTTGGAACTGTCGGCTGGCTGAGTGGTCTGACCAGCAATCTGAACGATGCCGGTGCAGTAGTGAGCTGCCAGAGCATCACGCAGTGGACCGACGGCGTTGAGGTCGTCAAGGCTTGGTGCTGTAGAGGGTTGAACCAGTTCGAAGGCGGATAGCTTGAACGAACGGATGTCTGTTCTGCGCCATTCTTCGTCCTTGGACGTGGGCCAGGCTGTGGACTCGTACTGCTCAAAAGCTGCTTTTCGAGCGTCCTTCAGCCATTCAGGTTCACTTATGACGGATTTTTGAAATTCGCCAAAATTGACTGGCCAAAGTACTTTCGGTTTGGGGGTCGCCACCGCTGTGCTCATCGTCTTACAGGCCTTGTATTCTGCTGTGTTCTGTGTCGGATTCAAATGTGGGATCAGCTTTTATCGCTCGGCCAAAGCCCCCGAGACTTTGATATCGTTCAAATCGGGGGGCAGGCCGGATCAATTCTGGAAGTGTTCGAAAGAGGGCGATTAGCCCACGGAACCTTCCATTTGAAGCTCAATCAATTTGTTCATTTCCACGGCATATTCCATTGGCAGCTCTTTGACGAGCGGCTCGATGAAGCCATTGACGATCAGTGTGGAGGCTTCCGTCTCGCTCAGGCCACGGCTGCGAAGGTAGAAGAGTTGCTCTTCACCGATCTTCGAAACCGATGCCTCGTGGCCAATCTTGACATCATCTTCATCGACTTCGATGTAAGGATAGGTGTCAGAACGACTTTGAGGATCGAGAATCAAGGCGTCGCAGACCACGTTTGACTTCGAGCCATAGGCTCCGTCAGCCACTTTCAAGAGACCACGATAGCTCGAGCGACCGCCGTTCTTGGAGATCGACTTGGAGATGATCCGGCTCGTGGTGTAAGGGGCTGCGTGAACCACCTTGCCACCGGCGTCCTGGTGCTGACCCTTGCCAGCGAAGGCAATGGAGAGGATCTCGGCACGGGCGCCCTTGCCAACCATGTATACAGCAGGATATTTCATGGTCAGTCGGGAACCGAGGTTGCCGTCAACCCATTCCATCAAGGCGTCTTCGTGGGCCACGGCCCGCTTGGTCACCAGGTTATAGATATTGTTCGCCCAGTTCTGGATCGTCGTGTAGCGGCATCGGCCACCCTTTTTAACGATAATCTCAACCACGGCCGAGTGAAGGCTTTCCGAGGTGTAAACCGGAGCGGTACAGCCTTCCACATAGTGAACCTGAGCACCTTCTTCGACGATGATCAGAGTTCGTTCAAACTGGCCCATGTTCTCGGCATTGATCCGGAAATAGGCTTGCAGAGGGATGTCAACCTTGACGCCCGCTGGGATGTAAACGAACGATCCACCTGACCAAACGGCTGAGTTCAGGGCAGCGAACTTGTTGTCGTTCACTGGAATGATCGTGGCGAAGTACTCCCTAACCAGATCGGTGTGTTCGCGAAGGGCGGTGTCCATGTCGGTAAAGATCACGCCCTTGGCGGCCAGATCTTCACGAAGACTATGATAAACGACTTCAGATTCGTACTGGGCACCGACTCCGGCGAGGAACTTGCGTTCGGCTTCGGGGATGCCAAGTTTGTCGAATGTGCGCTTGATTTCAGCTGGGACGTCGTCCCACGACTTGCCCTGACGATCCGTGGCACGCACGAAGTAGTGGATGTCCTGGAAGTCGAGGTCGTTCAGATTCCCGCCCCATTGGGGTAGTGCCTTTTGAAAGAACACATCGAGAGCTTTGAGACGAAATTCGCGCATCCAGTTGGGTTCGCTTTTCATCTCCGAGATTTCTTCGACGGTCCGGCGATTCAAGCCCTTGCCGGACTTGTAGTTGTAGTGGGCTTCAGATTCATGGAAGCCGTACTTGTAATCGTCTTTGATCCCGGCAACTTGTGCGTTCAGGTCAGTTGACATGATGGTATCCCTTTACAGACGTGCTTGATTTCAGATCATTGGCGGAATGTATTGTGAGTATGGTGGCCACTCAGCATCAGCCGAGTGGCAATCGAAGGTTAAATTCCAGACCCGGTCTCAGGACGTTAAGACCGTAGACTCGAGTTCGTCTTCTATCTGTGCTTCATTTGGATACTTGGCGCGGATCCAGTCGTAGCCTTCACGCTCAAGCGTGGTGACCAGTTCAGGACCACCATTTTCGACAATCTTGCCCCCGTACAGGATGTGTACAAACTGGGGCTGGATGTAGTTCAGGATCCGTTGATAGTGGGTGATCACCAGCACGCCCGTGCCCTGAGCCTTGGCAACACGGTTTACGCCTTCGGAGACGACGCGGACGGCGTCGATATCCAGGCCTGAATCGGTTTCGTCAAGGATCGCAAAGGCGGGCTGAAGCATCGCAAGCTGAAGGACTTCAGCGCGTTTTTTCTCACCACCCGAGAAACCTTCGTTGAGGTATCGGCGGGCGAACTCACTGTCCATGCCAAGTTCGTCCATCTTTTGCTTGAGTTCCTTACGGAAGTCACGCATGGAGATCAGGTCTTCGCCCTCTTTACGGTCCGGCATCCGGACATTCGTCACGGCATGGCGAAGGAAGTTGGCCATGGTCACGCCGGGGATCGAGGTCGGATACTGGAAGGCCAGAAATAGACCGGCTTTGGCACGTTCGTCAGGCTCAATTTCGAGCAGGTTTATGTCGCCCAGAAAGGCGGTACCGTCGGTGATTTCATAGTTCGGGTGGCCCATCAAGGCATATGAAAGCGTGCTCTTTCCGGAGCCGTTGGGGCCCATCAGGGCGTGCGTTTCGCCTTGGTTAATTGTCAGGTTGACACCACGAAGAATCGACTTGCCCTCAACGGACACGTGCAGGTTCTCAATGCGAAGCGATTTGCGGCTCACTCTCACGAACTCCACTGAAAAGAGTCAGGGCCAAGATGTTTGACCCAAAACGGGGACGGTATTCGACGGATCTGTCAGTATTTTTTGGCTCATCTTGTTTCAGATGAAGCTCTAGTATCAGGCCAGCATGGTGGATGGCTCATTGTGTGAATGGTCGGCCTCGAAGTCGCACGATCGGTCCCCATCAAGCCGGCAGTGGCTCAGGGTCAGACCATGACCAACCACCTTTTCGAACATCCGACGCTCGAGAGCGCAGATGTCTCGATCCACTTCCGCCAGTTCAAAGTAGGGGCATGATAGCTGTTTCAGGATGGCTTGACCGGCCTCATCAGCCGAGACCTCTGTCTCGACCCCTCGCTGGTGCAAAAGGCCACCCAGTTGAACCAGTCGGGACGACCATTCCTCGCCACTCATCTGACCACTGTAGGACTCAGCCAGCCGATCCGTGATGCGGGCAAAAAGCTCCCGGCGAATTTTCGGATCCCCGACAGAGTGCATCACCTCATCCCAAAGGACCAAGGCTAGATCGGCATAATTCTGGCCAAGTTTTCTTTGAGCCAGTGGACTGGCCTGATAAAGAAACCTTGGGCGGCCACGCCCCACTGATTCCTGAACACGCTCGATCAGGCTGCTTTCGAGCAACCTCGTAAGACGTACCCGAATCGCCGTCGGGGTGACTGCCATGCGTTCGGCAAGATCCTCAACAGAGATGGGGCCAGCCCGGCGCACCAAATCCATCAACGGACGATCCGAACTTTGTGACACACCTTCAGACGACATTGTTTTGACCTACTGGTTTCTGATCAAACTCCCAGTTCACACACCTAGAATATGCGTTTCCGGGCCGGACGTCCAGCATTATTCTCAATTTACGCAAACTTTTATTCTTAAATTCACTGCCGTGGTTCTCCTAAACGTCAGAAAGCCTCTATTCTACTCTATTTAAGTCCTTATAGAAGTATCTCTTGCACGACATGGCCATGTACGTCCGTTAGCCGGCGATCGAGACCACCGTGGCGAAAGGTGAGCCGTTCATGGTTGATCCCCATCAGGTGAAGAATCGTGGCGTGGAGATCATAACAGTACGTCCTTCCAGCCTCGGTCTGGTATCCCCAATCGTCGCTCTGGCCATAGGCCACGCCGGGCTTGATGCCGGCACCGGCAAGCCATGTCACGAAAGTACCGCCGTTGTGATCACGACCCGTACTGCCTTGAGAGAAAGGAGTTCGGCCAAATTCCGTTGTCCAGACCACCAGCGTATCGTCGAGAAGGCCCCGGGATTTCAAGTCGCTCAGCAGGGTTGCGATCGGTTGATCGACACTGGCTGTCATCGGAGGCAACTCGTTGGGAATGCTGCCGTGATTGTCCCAGTTTCCGGTCGCACCCTGAGGGCCGCTCCAGACCTGGACAAACCGTGTTCCACGCTCGATCAGACGACGCGCCACCAGGCATCGACGTCCGAAATCTTCCGTCACAGGATTGCTCAGACCATAGGCTTTTCGAATCCATTCCGATTCCCGGTTCAGGTCAAACGCTTCAGGTGCAGAGACTTGCATCCTGGCTGCAAGCTCATAGCCTGCAATTCGTGCGTTAAGCCGGGAATCTCCAGGGTTTTGCTCTGCATTGGATCTGTTCATCTGATCCAGTAAGGCCAGTCCATCATGGTCCGCAGACCGATTGGCGTATTTGTATTTCGAGTTTGCAAAAAGGTCGGGAACAGGCTCGGCAGCAGACGCCTTGATAATGGTCCCCTGATGCACGGCCGGTAAATAGCCGGAGCTGAAGCAGCCGTTCTGATTATAGGGAAGCCCTTTGGAATCTGGCAAAACCACGAATGTGGGCAGGTTGTCCGTGAGCCGTCCAAGGCCATAGGAAAGCCAGGCTCCAAGGCAAGGGAAACCGGGCAGAAGCATGCCGCTGTTCATCATGTAAGTGCCGGGGCCGTGAACGTTTGTCTTGCTGCTCATGGCCATCAGAAAGGCGAGTTCGTCCACATGCCTGGCCTGTTCCGGGAACAGTTCGCTCACCCACCGCCCGCTCGCTCCGTGCTGCTTGAATTTGAACGGACTTTTCATCATCGTTCCGGGCATGGCCGTGAAGCCCTCAGGCTTCTCCTTAGGGCCAAGTTTCTGGCCATGCAGCTTTTCCAGCATCGGCTTATAGTCGTAGGTGTCCATCTGGCTGACACCGCCCGTCATGAAGAGCTGGATCACCCGCTTGACCTTCGCCTTGTGGTGCAGACCGCCGTTAAGGTCCGGATTCACCGGTGTGATTCCATCAGCAAGCATCTCGCTGGCCAACAAGTCCACCAAGGCCACTCCACCAAGCCCACCGCCAACATTGCAAAGAAAGTCGCGACGGGTTTTCATTTTGATCCCCGAGGCTTGCGAACCATTTGAGGCGCCTTCCATTTCCGATAAAATGCTGGATGCTTGATCCACAAGCAGTTTTGACTGCGGTGTAAGGTGGCCTGAATTCGGGTCTGACGGAAAGTTCGACATGGCAGGCTCCTGATCAGGGGATAAACATAAACTCATTGCTATTGAACAGGATGCGACACAACGCCGCCAGTCCGTGCTTGTCAGCATAGGCTGTGAAAGATTTCAACTCGGCTGGGTCAGGCTTTCTGAGAAATGCCAGTTTTACGGCCGCCTGAACCTGATCGGAGTTCTCTGAACCAAGCTTTTCCAATCGTTTCGCAAAGAATTCACTCTGGCTGAGCATAAAGTCGTTGTTGTAAAGCGCGAGTGATTGCAACGGCGATGCGGAGAATGTTCGGGTCGGCTGAAGCAGGGCGGCATCAGGGAAGTCAAGGGCTTCCAGGAAGGGGTCAGGAATACCGCGCCAGACCACTCTGTAGATGCTCCGTCGGCCAGCTTCCGGGCGGTTCCAGTCGAATCCGGAATAATCCACTTTCGGAGTCAGTTGCTGGCCGGGGCTGGTTTTGAAGTACTCCACACCCGGGCCACCGGCTTTCAGGTCAAGTCGCCCTGAGACTGCCAGAACAGCATCGCGATACGATTCGGCATCGAGCCTCAGTCGATTCATCCTCCAAACGAGCCGGTTTTCAGGATCTTTCGCAACACCATCAGCCCGGTTGGCACTCGATTGACGATAGGCATGACTCAGAACAATCAGCCTGTGCAAGTGTTTCAAAGAGCCTTGATTGTCTCTAAGCTCACTGGCCAGCCAATCCATCAGTTCCGGGTGCGAAGGCTGGCCGCCCATACGTCCAAAATCACTTGGTGTATCGCTCAGGCCTTTGCCGAAATGGTAGTGCCAGAGTCGATTTGCAATGCTTCGCCAGGTCAGTGGATTTTCTCGGTCAGACAGCCAGTTGGCCAATGCGGCTCGACGCTCGGATTCAACGCCCGAATTTTTTATTTTAAATCGACCATTCAGGTTCGAAACGGCCAGGAGAGAGCCTGGTTCGGCAATTTTACCCGGTTTCTCGATATCGCCCCGGGCAAGTACGTGAACTGGCTTATTTGGTCCGGAAATCACTCCATAGACCGTCGATTGTGCCGGCAATTTTGCGAGCTCGGCCATCGCATGATTGCGCATCACAAAGCCTGAAATCGCCAGCCTCTGTTCCGGGGTTCGCTGGTTTTCAGCCAACTTCAGGGCTGAAGTGACAACCGGCGAAATCGCTTCTGTATTTGCAGATTCAGAATCTGTCAGACTCAATCGGAACCTTCCAACCAAATGACCATCACCATGCAACTGCTTTATTACAATCAGAAGCCTTGAGCCTGGCTCCGGCTTGATCGGCTCCGTCAATTGAAATACGGCCAGATGCGACTCATTGATCTTCGGGAATATCCCCCATGCAGTGCGTTCATTGCCGTCCACGGCATGGTTGATGGTCCAGCCGTCCTGGTTGAAATCGGCTGACGCTTTTTTGAATTTCAGCTTTTGCCCTAAACCTTTACCGGGCTGGAAATAATACGCCTCGAATTCGGAAAGATGCAGATTCCCGTTATCCTGTCGGCCAGGCCCGTTTTTGGGGAGTTTTTCATCGCGCAGAACTTCCAGGCGTAAAGCGGTGACTGGTTTTAAGCCGGGATCGGCTGAAGCTGTATAAGTGTCGCGGTCGGGGCGTTGACCCGATGCCAGAATGGATCCGTCCGGCTCGCGGGTCAAGGTGGCACCATCGGCAGAGTAAAATGTGTCAAGCGTGGCCACTTGCCAGTCTGCGATGGTTTTTTCGTTGGATTTTTCCCAGTCAGCGACAATTTTCTTGTTCTCAGGAAGCATCAAAACGCTTGAATCAAGATTCTCGGCGGATCCGATCAAATCCTGCCAGTGTTTACGACTTCTGGCAATTTCATTTGAAGGGTCATAATTCAGGTCGCCTTTGCTGATGCCTGCAAAGACGGCTTGAAGCGAGTAATAATCTTCTTGAGAGATCGGGTCAAATTTGTGGTTGTGGCATCGAGCACAGCTTGCCGTGGTGCTGGTGAAAGCGGACATGGTCTGGTTCACCATGTCGTCGCGGTCTAAATAGTCGTAAGTCCTCTGGGCTGTACTTGCTGTGCTTTGATCATAAGGGCCGGCACCGAGAAAGCCGAGGGCCGCCTTGAGTTCTGGCTTGTCTGGATAAAACGCATCGGCAGCGATCTGTTCCCGAATGAACTGTGACCAGGGAATATCCTGATTCAGGGCTGAGATCACATAATCCCGATATCGCCAGGCATTGGGGCGAAAAACGTCGTGTTCAAACCCATGCGTGTCAGCAAAGTGGATCGTATCCAGCCAGTGTCTGGCCCAGCGTTCGCCATATCGAGGGCTGGCAAGTAGTTGATCCACAAGTTTTTCATAGGCATTCGAGCTCTGATCATTGACGAACTTAGTGACATTTTCGATTGTTGGAGGCAGGCCATGCAGATCAAACGTGAGGCGACGGATCAGAGTGCGCCGATCTGCTTCAGGTGAAGGCTTTAAGCCATTCTCCTGGAGTCTTTTCTGGATCAATAAGTCGATTGGAGATGGACCAGATTTACTGAATTTCAGCACTTCAGAACGATGAGAAGCTGTGGAAGGCAGAGGACGTAGCGACCACCAGTCGCTTGATTTGTCTGCAGAAGTGGGCAATCGAGGATCGGGAGCACCACGCTTGACCCATTCCTCAAACAGTGCAATCTCTGGGGCAGGCAGTTTCTTGTCAGGGGGCATCTGGTGAGCCTTATCGCCCCAGCGAATCATTTCAATCAGAAGACTTTGCTCCGTGTCGCCGGGAATCAAAGATGGCCCTGAATCGCCGCCTTTTTCCCAGCCGGATTTGGAGTCGAGAGTCAGCCCGCCCTTCATCTTGTTCTTGAGGTGGGAATGGCATTCATAGCATCGTTGCTTGAGAATCGGCTCAATTTTGGCGGTAAAAAAATCCTCGGCACCAGCCGATGTGGCAAGATTTAGAGCGAGTGCGATTGCGAATGGTTTTGTGTACCGAATGATTCGCATCCCGTCAGCCTGCCTTTGATCGCACTTTGAAAAGTTGATAGAGCCGTATCTAGTGTAAGCGTTAGCACTGTGAGAGGCCACAGGATTCATCATCGGGTCGGCCCGGAGTTGGGGACCATCCAGATTTCGCCAAGACCGGCTAGATAAATCCAAACCAAGCAAACGTAGGGTGGGGTGAAGCCCACCCGCTTCTAGAGCCCACTCAAGCCAAATTAAAAGGGCGTTTTGATAGCCCCGGTTTGTTGTTTTTTAAAACCGAATCATATGTGTCGCCAGATCCTCAGCGATTCTTAATCGCGACGGAATTGCCCAGAACCGGATCTCTGTGTTAACCTAAGAAATAATCAAAGGTCGCGTCCACCGATTCCCACCTATAAGACAGACTGGCTCTTGCCATGAATCCAATCCATCCGTCGCGTCGATCATTTTTGAATTCAGCCGTCGCACTTGCAGGATCAGCACCTCTGATGGATCTTCAGGCTCAGGCCCAATCCAGTCCAGCCAAAGGCCATTTACTGGCGTATGTCGGCACATTCAGCTCGCCATTACGCGATGTTTTGCCCACTCAGGTGGATCTGCCACCAGGAAATGGCCGTGGGATTCACATTTTTCAGGTGGATCGTACCACGGGTGCCATGTCGCCGGCCGGCCTTTATGAGCTGGGCACAAGCCCAAGCTGTCTGGCTTTGAACAGCTCGGGAACAAGACTCTATTCCGCCAACGAAACCGATCGGGTGGGTGGTAAAAAAGAAGGCTCTGTCAGCTCTTATGCTGTGAATCGGGCTGATGGCGGAAAGCTGGAACTGCTCAATTCCGTTCGATCAGGTGGAGACGGGCCTACCTATATCAGTATCCATCCGTCTGGTCGGTTCCTGCTGGTTGCCAACTACTTTGGTGGCTCAATTGCGGTTCTGCCGATCCTTGCCGATGGACGTCTGGGCGAAGCCACTGACCTGAAAATCGATACTGGTAAAATTGGCCCTGCCAGAGCGAAAAACGCTCCTCCTGGCAGCTTCGCCTTCAGTGGACACGACCGGACCCATGCCCACATGATTCAGGCCGATCCTTCCGGACGGTTTGTACTGCATGTGGATCTTGGCCTGGATACGATTTATGTCTGGAAGTTTGACGACCAGAAGGGCGTTCTCACACCGGCTGAAAATCACTCGGTCACTCTTCCGCCGGGCGATGGTCCCCGCCACTTTCATTTCCATCCGAATGGGCGCTGGTTTTACAGCATTCAAGAGGAAGGCTCGAACATCGTTCTGTTTGACTATGATGCTCAAACGGGCCGATTGACAGCACGCCAGACCATTTCCACTCTGCCGCCGGGCTTTGCAGGCAGCAATTTCTGCTCGGAGATTCTGGTATCAGACGATGGCCGATTCGTCTATGCAGGCAACCGCCTTCACGACAGTATCGGAATCTTTTCGATCGAGGCTGACGGCACCTTAAATCATGTCGCCGATGAATGGACACGCGGTAACTATCCACGCAGCTTCAGCTTCGACCCGACCGGCCATTTTCTTTATTGCTGCAACCAGCGCGGTGATAATGTCGCCGTTTTCAAGGTCGATCACAAAACCGGTGGGTTGAACTTTACGGGGCATTACACGCCAGTTGGGAACCCGTCGCACATCGTTTTTCTTGACTTGGCCAAGGGGCGTTGAGGTTTCTCTAATATCTTTTCAAAAGCCCGGAATCACTCCTGCATTCCGGGCTTTGGTTGAAGCACTTGGCGAATCACGAAATCAAAGGCCTCCGTTGCATCGGCGTAACTGGTTTCGTGGCCGCCCTCTGGCCTGTGGATCAGCTTGATGTTTTTCTGGCTTTTCAGTAGATTCGCAGAGAGCCGGAGGATGCTGTCACAAGGGACAACTGTATCGCGGCCACCGGTTGTAAATGCAATTGGCATGGTAAGTTTGCCAGCATTAAGCTCAGCAGATCGTTTCCGATATTCTTCCGGTCGATCTTTTTTCGATCCACCGAATGATGCAGAAATCGCATCTTGAAACTGGGTGTATTCGACCAGATTAGCCGTTCCGTTCATGGAGACGACTCCGTCAATCAGTTCCGGATGAAGTGCAGCGAGTGTGAGTGCAGATGTACCACCCATGGAACCTCCGCAGATCACGACCTTGGTGATTTTGAATTGTTTTTTGAGCTGTTCGATGATCTGGACAGTGTCAGCTTCAGCGGCTGGGCCCATCCACGAGGTTTTCGCACGATAATCAGGGGAAATGTAAAGCATTCGAAACTTTATGGCCGCATCCCGTGCTGAACGACATTCATCGCGTTGATCTTTTGCAAATTGGAATCGATCCGAACCATGTCCATGCAATGCGATGAGAATTGGAACGGGTAATTCTGGATTAAAACCGGCTGGTCTGATCATGAGATAATGTTGTTCAGTGCCATCCAATTTGGCTTTAAAAGAGATGTCCTCGATTTCAATTGCATACAATGGTAGGAAACTAATGAATAGGAGCATTGCAATCGAATTCAAAAAACACGAATGGCGGTTTGACATGGTCTTATTCCTGGAGCAGATCAGGCTGGAAATGGTTGATTGCGATTATGATATCACAATTGAGGCCGACTCAGGATCAGGCGCGAAATAACTTCCTTTTTTTAAAACCAACCAGCCTGGTCTATCCGCAGGGCGCTAGCCCGCGGTTTCGGCGATTAATAAAACCAACCGGGGCTAGCGCCAAGCCCGGCTAGATGCAGAGCG
>Ga0209444_10001493_pt1 | contig 12863 bp, 10 predicted proteins | sample LauGreFaBDMM15DN_2_FD_188215 | JGI IMG/M metagenome (GOLD analysis project Ga0209444, IMG submission 188215) | Freshwater lake microbial communities from Lake Michigan, USA - Fa13.BD.MM15.DN (SPAdes) (version 2) | ecosystem: Environmental > Aquatic > Freshwater > Lake | place: Lake Michigan...
AAAGCATCCATTTTAAATCGTTGCTCATTTTCTACCTTAATATGTAAAAAAGTCACGGGTACGTGACTTTGATGTTACAGTAATTGTAACATATTGGTTGAGATTGTCAAGGGCTAGGAGTGCTGTATAACTAAGAAATAAAAATACGTATCTCCACCAGTATATCCTGTAGGCTGAAACACCTTGCATGTTGCTTTGTCTGGACCTACAGAACTTTTTACAACATGAGCTTCCATTGCAGCCATGCCCACCTCACGAACAGGGGTAAGCAAAATTGATTTTGGCGCTGCAGTAAGTTTTGCCCCTGCGTAATTAATTACAAATGTAGAGGTAGTTCCTGGTTTTAAAGTAACCTTTGGACTAAGCCCACCGTAAATTTGCGGGACAACAACAGTCTGAATGCTTGAATTATCAATTGCAATATTTGTAGTAGAGGATCCAAATTGAGGTATCTTTGATTTAATTTCAGCCAGCGATGTTTCTAAAGCCCCTAGTTGTGCGGCGTCAATTGGATCTCCATCATTAAATGCCATTATATTTTCTCCTTATGCAGGTAAAGAATCTTCATAATCCTTTATTGCTTTTTCTTTGTTTTCTTTATCTTGTGATAATTGTGTTAGCTCTGCACGTAATATAGCAATTTGTGTCTCATAGTTTGAGACAATTTCGCCGATGCGCTGTTGTAACGCAGTTATAATTAATTCGGCTTTATCTGCCATTTTTTATTCCTGTTCTTCTACTACTACAGTTAATGAATTTTTTTCAGTAACTAGCGCTGCTTTTACAGCATTTGCTTCAGCAATTCTAGCATTAATTGCAGTAACTTGTCCAGCATCTGGCGATGACACTGCATTTGCTTGAATTAAATCCAGACTGTGCCCATATAGGCTATATTCTACAGACTTAATGTGTTGATTAACTACATTTAACTTTTCTTCATTTGTTAGTATTGTTGTCATTTTGTTCCTCCTTTTATATTATAGCATTTAAGAGCTATACTTACAAGCCATTCTCTACATCATTTAATATAGAGTTTAAAACAGATAGTATTCTTAGTTGATCAGATTTTACAAAAGATAAATGCTCAATTTGATCTTCTGGGACAATGTTATTATCCAACATCGTCTTTATTTCTTCGGCATAGTTTGATGCCTCAGATATCTTATCAATAATTACCGTCATTTTTTCATCTTTGCTTATATTCATTTTATTCCTTATACCGTCGATGATGTTGCATAATCACCTGTTCCAGCGATTGTCAATGAATTAACTGTAGCATAATGTCCTTCTGCTGTAAAGGGTGAAGCGTTTGGGTTTCCACGGTCTGTAATACCAGTCCAGGCGTAGCTTAGAGCAGTGGCAGCTGGAGCAGAAGACGGGCTGCTAAATGCAGTTCCATTTCCTCTATACAACCTAAGTGCCAAACCAGATACAACTGTAGCAACTGAAGTTTTAGCCGTTGAAACAGGACTCCAACCACTTGAGCCTATTGAATTTTTAGCCTTTACCCAGAAGTATCTTGTTATAGTTCCCCTATTTGACTGTGTTGTCCAATGCGTATAGGTTGTAGTATCTCCCGTTGAGGTTGTAGAGTTTCCTGATGTTGACGCTGATGGGGCTGAGTTAGAAGCGCTTGCATAAATTTCAAAATCTGTAGCACCCGTTGGCTTTACCCAAGTGAGTGGGAAACCTACTTCTGCGGTATATGTCCACGCTTGAGTCTTTGAGGTATTGCTAACTCTAGTTAATGTTGTAGCTAAATCAGCTGAGTCATGTGAGTATGACAATGTTCCTACTGTTGGTGCCGCTGGGGCTGAAGGAGCTGTTGCATTTGTTGTCCATTTAGCATAAAGATCTAATGCTGCATTACCGCTATATGTAGCACCAGTTGCGTAATCTGTCCCAGTACCACTTGAATTTGTATTCCACCCAGCAAACGTGGAGCCAGTTTTAGTTAAACTATTTACATTTGTTCTTAGTGTAAGATTAACGCCATATGTTTTAGTTTGAGCATCTGGAACAGATCCTCCAGTATTACCGTTTCCATAGTAAGTAACAGCATAGGTATCTGCGGTCCACTTCGCATATAGGGTTACATCTGATGTTAAAGTAATTGCTGCTGATGCTGCATAATTTGTTCCTGAAGTTCCATCCGATGATGTATTATACCCATTAAATGTGTGTCCAGTTCTAGTTGGCGTGTTTGCTGATACATTTGTTACCCAGCCATTCCAGGGGTCTGTTCCACTAGAGGTTGCTGGTAAACTTCCCACAGTATCTGTAGTATTTTTATTATAAGACAAAGTTCTAGTTCCAGATATGTAAAAATTACTTAGAGTACTCCAATCACTTAATGTTGTTGAAGGGGCAGTTGTTCCAGTGGTACCATTTGCAGCAGAAGATCTAATCCATACTGCATAGATACCAACAGAAGTTGGACCAGTTTCATCTAAAATTGGGCTCGTTGTCCCAGATCCATCTATTGTAAGTGACACAGGTGGCTTTGCCGAACCAGCATAGTCTGCTGCTGGATACCAATAAATTTGATAAGAAGGTCCAGAGTTAGCAACTGCTGTAAAAGGAACAGAAAGTCTTCTTAGTCCAGCTACGAAAGCGCCGACGGCTGATATGCTTGGGGTACCCATTGTAGGTGGAACTTTTACACTACTTACTGTAACTGATGCAGAATTAGTAGTATAGCTTGGAGTAGTTTCTATATAAGCACTATAACTTCCAGCCGTATCATATGTTTTAGTATTACTATAAGTTTGATTTGCTGTACCTGGACTTAATGTTATCCACCCAGAGTCTGTTGCTGGACTTGTGCCATATACAATTTTATAAGAATGTGGGTATGAGTTTAATCCTGCAGGATAAGAATTAAATGTGCCTGAAAAAGTTACTGTGCCTCCTGGTGCAATTGTTGAGGGACTAGCAGAAATAGATGGATTTGTTGTTGGATCAATATCCCAATAGTCATTTGCTTGTGAAGTTGACATTGAATTTGGATAAACCCAGTAAGTCCTCGTGCCCGAAGAACTAACAACACTTAATTCATATTGGAATGACCATCTAGATATACCCCCACCATAAGTTGATCCATTAAAAGTTTCATCAATTGTAAAATCATCATATAGTGTAGCTGTAGTGCCATCTATAGAAACAGAGCTTATGGTTCCAGTGCCGTTGTAGTTATCTGTGTAAGAAAGCCAAGCGCTTCCTGCCGCCAAAGAAGTTGTTGGATCGTTAGGGTTATAATATAAACTAGTTTGATTATTTAATATACGGTATCTAACTCTAAATGTGGTGGCAGTGTTAACTCCAGTGACCGTCCAATTTAATCTAGTTGAGGTTGCTGTAACAAGGTCGTTTCTAGCATTTTTTCCAGTTCTGCCGTTGAGGTCTGTAAAATTTACACCAGAGACTACAAGAGGAGTTGAAATGACACCACCTGTTGGAAAAGATCCAATTGGGTAGTTATCAGTATACCCATAATGTTCTGTATAAGAACTTCTGCCTGTAATTTCAGCTACAATATAGTATCCACCATCTGCAGCAACTGGTGTGTATGAACTTGTTCCAGTTCTAGAAGTAGAGCTTGGCGTTCCAGTTGTTGTTGCAGTAACTGTTTGTTCTTGAAGCAAGGTCCCGCCTGCGTTAGTATTACTAGACCTCCACCATCTAACATAAGATAGAGCAGGATCAATTTTATTATAATAATAATTTTCAATAGTATAGTTAAGCGTTAGTTGTGTTCCAATTTGCTCTAAGCCAGTCCACCCCATATCAGTTAAAACTGGATAGCTTTTAATCATTTTTATTCCATTGCTTATGGAATTTATTGTATTAAGAGGGTCTGTACCATTTTTAACACTCATTTCATAAAATAGATATTTGCCATCTAATGCTGTTCTATCTGCAGTTGTAACTCCACCGCCTGATGTAAATAAATCACCAGTCACGATATCTGTTCTTGAATTAATATCTGCAGTTAAAGTGTCGCCTCTTGAAATTTTTCTTCCTGTTACTGATGTGTAATTTGAATACGTTCCATCTTTTCCGTATAGGTTTTCATTTATAAACTGAGGAGTTCCAGCTGTTGGCCCATCATAAATTGTTCCGCTTCCAGTATTTGTTGTATTAAATCTAGGCTTAGTTATTTCATTTGGAAGATTTGCCTTAAACCAAAAACGTTTCCAGCCTGTACCTGATGAATTTGCTCTAATCCATCCAGACCTAACTGGGCTCCAGCCAACAGTTGTTCTGATCCACATGTTTTTTATAGAGGACCAGGAGGATCTTTTAATCCACATTCCAGCCATTATTAATACTCCAGGTAGATAGATCCTATTTCCTCAAATGGGAATAGGGCTTCTGGCAAGCTGCTTGTTCCAGCAAAAATAGGACGAAGCGATTTATCTGCTACAGGAATATTTGCTTCAAAATTAAATCTTCCTTGAAATGCTCCCTGTGCTCCATACTGCTCCATATAGGCAGACACATTTCTTTCTGCTGCAGTTTCTGAATAGCCACTAGATAATTTTCTTTCAACACTAAAATATATTCTCTCATATGCCTGAAGAGAGATATCGTTATCTGATAAATACATATGAGATCTAAGATAATAGGCGCTTGGTGGGTCAAGATAGAGAGACCCAAATGGAATCGAGCTTCCTAAATCTCCTTCAAAATCTATGCTTCCGTCGTAAGTAAAACCATTTGCATGTAATTGAATAGCAGCTGGCCTTACAGAATCCATTTTAATATAACTACTATTACTTGTTTGAATTGTAGCACCAGATACCGTGCCGCTAAATATACCACTAGAAGCGTATATTGTTCCTCTAAATTCTGCTGTGCCGTTTGGGGTTATTTTAAATGCTGCGCCAGTATTTCCAGCAACGGTCATGGTAGGGCCCACAATACCTTCTACTGGATCAATAGTAATTTTTTCTACTCCACCATAAATTAAAGCAATTTTTCCACCATTAGCTGTTATTGGATATAGAGCTATTTGACCACTATTGCCAGCTGTACTTAAAAGCTGAGTTTGGTTTATTGTCCATCCGCCAATTGTTCCAGCTAGTGCTGTCAATATGCCAGTATTGGTTACTGAAAAATTAGGAGTTGCTGAAGATGCATTATATCCAAATATACCGCTTGTATTTATTCTTACGCCAGCGGTTGTTCCGTTTCCAGCCGAAACTGAGGTTTGAAAAATTCCAGCATTAATAGTGGTTCCAGTAATTGTTGTATCTGAAGCTAAAGAGGTTGCCGTAATGTTTCCAGTAACAGTTAAAACACCACCTGCATATGTTATTCCACCGTTTCCAAGCCTAAGTGTCCCATCTGTATAAATATAGTCTTCAGTGGCTCCAATATAAATACCGTCTTTTACTCCAGTAGGATCAACATCATTGCCAAGCTTTACTGAATTTAATCCTGCTCCCGCAGTTACGGTCCCCGTAAATGTTCCTGAGCCATTTATTGTTAATGCTCCGTCTTCAAATTTAAGTGACTGTCCTATGCTTAAGCGGCCAAGGTTGTCTGCGTAAAATGGGCTGGCGGTATCGTAATAGTTTCCGCCACCTATGTAAATTCTTGAGCTTACTGCTTTTGTAGCAATTGTTGCATTAGTTGCGTCTAATCTAATTCTGTCAAGGGCAGCATTATCACCTACAGTTATTTTTTGGCTAGCTAAAACAGTGTCTGAAGTTAATTTTGTAGCATCAACTTGCCCAGCAAATATATTGTTTGCATATACTGAATCTGCTGCTAGGTCAGCATTTGTAACCTGTAGAGTTTTAACTGGCCCTACCGCTGTTACTGTTCCAGTTGAAACACCGTCATTATCTTTAGCACGTATAGCAATGTAGTAATCTTCTCCGTATGTAAGCGCAGTAGTTTTATCTGCAAGTGTTTTAACTACTGCAAATGTGCCACCGACCTCAAGAACTTTGTATTGATTGTCTACTATTCCAGTTGCACTTGTAGGCTTAATAAACACTTCATATTTTACATCGTCAGGGTTAGCTACTGATGGAAATGTAATTGCAAATGCTCCAAACAAAGACTTGACCATTGAAGATGTTAGAGCAGGGTTCGATGTTGGTGCAACTCCATCACTAATTGCGCCAGATGCGTTTAATGCAAACGTTCCGACTGTATGGGTTGTACTTAATGCTCCAGCCGCACCGCTGTATCTTGCTGTAACCCTAACCCTATAAGTTGTATTTGATGTTAGTCCTCCAAATGTGGCGGTAGTCCCTTTGCTTTCTACTGTTTGAAGTACGTTCATAAATGTTGTATCAGTATTAGCTGTAACTTGAACCCTATAAGAATCAACATAGGGATCGGTAGATCCCACCCAAGAAACTGTTAGTATAGAGTCTGTAGCAGAAAAAGAAAGATCTCCAGTAACTGTACTGGTATTGCTTCGGGTATCAGCAATTGTAAATGGTGCTGGTGTGCAATTAATATAACTAGATACATTTTTTCCATCTGTTGTTGCAACTGATAATGTGTATGCTTGACCAACAAAAAGCCCTCCAGTTATATATAAGTTGGAAAGGGCTGTTGTGCTATTAAATGTTTGAGTCCATGTATTTGTGCCTCCAACAATCTTAACTATATATCCTGCAAAATCTGTAGGGATTGTTGAGTTTGTTACTGCTACATTTAAGTAGCCTAACTGACCACTAGAGTCTTGCGGGTGAACTCCGCCACTTACAACCCCAGATGATATTGCATTTGGAGCAACAGTGTCTTCTGTTACAAGATTTGTAATTATAATGGTAAATGTATTTGTTGGGTTTCCATTAATTCCCGAGGGGGTTACCGCTATTAAGCTTACTTGATAAACTCCTGCTACTACTGAAATATTTTTTGTTCCAGCGCTAAAGAAACTATCTGCTACTTTGCCAGTGCCGTATACTCCGCCTATAATATAGATGTCTACACGTTTTGTATTTGCTGGAAAAGTAGAAAGTGTTACTGGAATGTTTCCTATTGCTGTTGCAGGTATAACCACTGAAGGGGCGCTGGGAACTTCTTCTGTTGGTGTGCTTATCTGATAACCTGGAGACCAATCGCTTAAAGATCCATCGTCCAATATCCATTGGAATTGAAATGAGTAGGTCTTATCAATTTTTAATCCAACTACCTTTAAATTAAAATAGTTTTTGTCTGGACTTGTTTGAGGAACTATGGCTAAATCTTTAGGTGCGTCTGCCATTTAAAACTCCAGCGCTAGCTTATATTCTATATCTACTTGTCTTCCCGAAGGCTTTGTAAGTATATCTGCTCCAGTTAGAACAGATCTGCTGATGAGGCCAAAATATGGATCAAATGTATCTTCATCATTTATTCTTATTCCGTCAAAATAAACAGTTGTTGCACCAGCCGCTGAGGCAGTAACCTCTACACCAATTTTAATAATAGATGTTAAATCTGGTGGAGTAGCGGTTACATTAGAAAAAAGATTGTTTAATGTTGATGACTGTATTCTATCTCCCGTTCCATTTTCTGGGGTAAAATCTATCCAGCAGTATGCCGTGTTGGAGCTATAAAATTTAATTCTTATTCTAGATACATTTGAATCTGCTTTCTTATATGCAACCGCAAGACTGTCATTAACGCTATAGCCAGATATATCAAATGTAGTATTTGAGTTTGTGTATTCTTTTGCTGTACTGGCTGCAGCAGTAACCGTAATCATATTGTCGCCAATTTTGGGAATAAATGAATCAGTCTTATAAACAATTACGGGGTTATAAGACCCGTCTGTCCAAGACAGGTTATTGTCAAATGATGTTATAAATTTACTATCATAATTATTATTTGATTTTCTAGATCCAGGGTACAATCCAACTTCAGATATAACTCCAGATATGTCTTGTGGAATTGTTGCTTTATATATAACAGAATATGACGAAGCATATCCTCCAGATGCGTATGCGCCAGTAGCAGAATTAGTTACTGTGAATTGAGTATTTGTTGCTGACGCAATTACCGCACTTGATAAATTATATTGCGCTGGAGATATTCCAGTTATTTTAACAGTTTGCCCTACGCTAAAATTATTATCAGCAGTATAGGAAATAGCTGTTCCACTTCCCGATGCACCCGTAATATTTGCAGACCTTATATCCACGCTACTTAAAGTTGCTGGCAGTCTATAAAATTCAAAATTTAATCTTGTATCATTTCCTTCTGAGTTGACAGCAATGTCTCCTATGCCCAAGGCTAGGTCTTTTGTTGTAAAGTCTACCATTCCAGCCATGTGGCTAGTTAAAAATCTTTTGCCAAATTTTGTTATCATTTAAGCTCCACTCTTGCGTTTATTCCTTTTAAGGTTCGTCCACTTGAATTCTTAATTTTAAAAACTAATTCTACCGACGGATTGCCCGCTGCATCATAAACAACATTTTTTGAAAATAATTGTATATCAGATAGAGAAGGAGCTGAAGCATAAAGGACGGAGGTTACCCCCTCTATAGCTTTTGCTTCCGCTGCTGCATCTTCCGCAATAACTAGAGTTGCATCAATTTCGTTATAGCTTATATCTGATGAACCTAAGTATAAGGCTCCTATGACATTGCCAGGAATTAGTCTTCTGTAGTTTGGGCCTAGGTCGTTTGCCTCTGGGGAATTAGAATATATAGCAATAGGGGCATCTGCCGCTACGCTTGTTGTTGATGGTTTTTTTAAGCTCATTTTTTTATTATACCATTTTCTGGCTAAAGAGTCCTAGCCACGATGGAAGTCTCCAATCCTTGATTAAATGAATTTGTTACATTCATAACTACAAATTTTTTAATCCCGTCTAAATTGTTAGAAGGGTAATTTATAGTTATTACATCTCCTACAGAAATAAGTGGGTTTCCAAATACCTGCATTGTTACTACAGATTGCTGCTTAGACCACAAGTCTTTAATCCAAGTAGATATGGCCTTGGCGTCAGATTCTTTTTGAATCCATTGCGACTCAAAAACTACGGGATCAGGATCTGTATATTCATTTATAGTAGTATCTTTATATTCGTGCTGTCCTGAAGTTACTAAATAATTTCCAATAACACTAAATGAGTTTATTGACGAGTCGTCTAATGGCACCCAAGTTCCAGCATTATTAATTAAATATATCTCTGCTCCAAATGAGGTAAGCCTTGAGCCAAGCACATTAACAAATTTATTTATTCCTAAACTTGGATACAGCGGATACCCAGGCCTAGATTCATATTTAATATTTACTTTTCTTAACTCACGAGCAACCGTTCCAAATTCCTCAAGGTAACCATTTTTTAAAGTAGTTTTATTAAAATTACTTAATACTTTTTCTCCGTAAAGAAAATTTAAAACTGTATTATTAAATTGTCCATTATATACATTTTGTAATATTCCTGAGTTATACTCGCTTTCTTCAAGCGGAACAGCATACACATAGTCATAATATGCTGATCCAGTTGTAGCGCACATAGATATATTTGATGTAATGGGAAGAACTTTATTTACGGGATCGGTGTTTGTATTAGAGTCTGTGTCAATTGCACTTATTTTAAAATTATTTATATAGACATCAATTACTCTTACCCCAGTATCACATTTTACTTTTATGTCAACTTTATAAGAAGTTGCTCCTAAAATACCAGTAAGTGATTTAGCTGGATTCTTGCTTTGGCTATCGTTTAACTCAATCCTTTTGCCATTTACAATTTTTAGTATTTTTACTTCTCTATCTGCCGTATTTGAAAGATTAGAAGTTGTTTGCATCAAAACATAATATCCTGATGTTCCCAAATCGTCTGTAAAAAATCCTATGCCGCCTGCTGCATCAACATTTGTGGCACTGCTTTGAAAAAACATTCCTGTGCCAAACGAGTAATGAGAATACGTTTTTGCAATTCCAGTATTTTTTGTAGCAATTGAGTAGGAGGTTGGATCTGGAGAGTTGTTTGTAACTCTAAATAAAGATTTTTCTACTTGCCTATTTCCGCTTGTAGCAAATGAAGAACCTGTTACTGTTTGAACTGGCGCACCGTCGTCTGCCCCCGAGTCCATGCTTGCATTATTTACTGATACTTCTGTGCTTGATTTTGATGATGATGGCGCACCTGTTGCATCGGCTGTTGACCCTGGCGGGATCAGGACTGTTGTGTTAGTTGATGTAATTCCAGATATAGGGTTGTAACTTGGCATCTTAAAACTATCTGTAATGTATGGTCCGTATGTTCCAGACTGAGCTGGTCCGCTATATGCTCTTACCCTTATAACATACTGCCCCCCTGGAACGATCCCTTGTTTTGTTATTGTAGTTCTATCTGAAGATACAACAACTACATCTGATCCTGTTGGAAAAACAAAATCTGGATCGGTAATGCTAAACATTGAGCCCGAACCTCCAAAACTTCCCGCGGGTGTAGGTGGATGTGCAATAATAATTTTTATAGAAGTTAACGACGCAGTTTCTACGCTTATCCATGGGATTGTGTAGTTTGCTGGCACTGAGTAAGTTCCAATTCCTCCACCGCCGTCTACTAAATTATATGGATATACCATTAGCCTATCCACCTAACGTTGTATCCGCTCCATGAACTTAATATTGTTTGTGCTGCCGCATAATGATTTGCTGGAGTTGTATTAAATGCCCCTCTGGCTTTAATTCTATATCTTCCGCTAGGCTTGTAATTATCAGATCCCACAACTCCCGAGCCCAGGTGCTTTAAAGTATCAGAAGCACTTGTAATCCAAACTTGGGTCTTTGTATTATTTTGATTTAAATACTCATACTGAATTGCATCGTATTCTATAATTTCTGAATCAATTACTAAATATCCGCTATACTCATCAATTAATTGAGTCTTTGCCTGATAAGTATTAATTGTAATTGGAGAAAGCGCTATGTATCCTCCTTCAGTTACCGCAGATGGCAAGTCTTGATCAAGAGATAATGCAGCCATTGATGACACTCCAGACTTCCATAAAGGCTGAGAGTTACCGACATACTCTGATGTAGTTACGCTTTTCCATAAAACTTTTACCTGGTTAGCAGATGCTAAATCGTTTTTTGATAAAGATAAAATATTTGAAAGGTTGGATCCATCTGTTAAATATCTAAAAGACCAATCTGCCGCTTTTGATGAGTTAAACATATAATCTCTTGTATAAAACTGCAAAACATTGTTTTCATCGAATACGGCGGTAATCTGTGAATCTCTGCATAGTTCTTGTATTGCATTCCATACTGTTTTGGAATCATCTGTCCACCAAAACTTGGGAGAAAATACAGATGTGTCTGTTGGGGACAAATTAAAGTTGTAATTAGTAAAACCTACTGAGTCTAGAAGTCTTCTTAATATTGCAATTGCTGAGTATCCTTCACATATAATGCTTGGGGCTATGACATCCTGTAATGTTTTTGCCCCATCTAATGCGTTAATTGATATATCTCCATACTCGGATGTTGACCAGTTATCTAGGTAGAATGTACCCTGATTAATTTTTTCATATGTCCCGCCAGAATCTGTCAACGTGCCAAAGGCTCCGTACAATTTAAAGTATGGCTTAACTTCTATTTTTTTGTATAAGTAAATTTTTGAAGAATCAAAATCAAAAGTTTTATCAAAAGATATAATTTTTCTTAAGGCTTCATAAGAAGCTAAGTTCATTGACAAAGAATTTGCAGAAACTTTTCCAATCGGTAAAATATCTTCTGCGCTTGTAGATGATTCTTTTGAAATTGAAATGTCTGTAATAAAGCTACTTACATCCAACACCATCCTTGGGGATATCTCTATAACACCAATGTATTTATCAGATACTCCACCAGTAGTTAGCTTGACGGATGTTATGCTAATTGGGGCACCTAGGGTTGCTGGCTCCGTAGTAACCCATGAAGATCCATTGTAATAAATTATTAATGTTCCAGCATCATATTGACCAGAAGCGAATGGTTTTATTTGTGTGCTTGTTCCCTGTGCAACCGATGAACCATTTGCATATATGTTCCATGTTGTGGGAGTAGAATGAGATATCTCAAATCTTGCTATAATTTTATTGGTGAGGATTGTCTTTGGATAGGCAATGTTTATATCTACCCCAACACCTTTTGCTGAAAGAAAGTATTTGTAGTATGTTTCTGCACCTGGATAATATGTTCTATAGTTAATGGTATAGATACTTGATCTTGGGTTTCTATACGTGCCAGACCCTACATCTCCAGTAATCCCATACTTTATTCCCGCTCCTAAAGGTCTAGCTGGCTTGACTACGGAGTCTATAGGAAAAAGTTTTTTAAATGGCATGCTGCCATCTGCCTTTGTTATATCTGCTCCCGTGATTACAAGATTATCCACCATGCTGTTCATGTTGTATTCAAACGTACAGCCAGTATTTAAATTAATAGATGTGCTTTGTTCAAGAGCAGTTTTTGCTAAAGGGGTTGCTGAAACTGGCATTACACTTCATCCATGCTTAAAGAAACATCCCAGTGCGGCTGCAGGCCACGCTTAGCTATTGCAAAATTGCAATCAGTAAAAATAACATTATACTCTTCATATCCTGAAAGCTCTTGAGATACACCATTCTGGGCTATGTTAATTCTAATCTTAAATGCACTTTGTCCTTCTTCTCCTAAATAAAAAGATCTAAGATCTTGAGCTCCCCAGGCTCCGTCTACTGTTAAAGTTCTATATGAAGGAAGCATGCTCCATGATGTTGAAAACTTTCTTTTATCAGCAATAAAATTTTTTCTCAACGTTCCGTTTGAAGTTCTAACAACTTTTTCAATTCTTTCTACATTTATATTAAATTCAGATCTATTGTGTTCTGTAATTTTATTCCATACCTTCGTAGTGCCTGCTGGAG